>Ga0134096_1000003_pt1 | contig 298407 bp, 267 predicted proteins | sample 7_2taG_FD_94448 | JGI IMG/M metagenome (GOLD analysis project Ga0134096, IMG submission 94448) | Switchgrass degrading microbial communities from high solid loading bioreactors in New Hampshire, USA - 7_21_20_110_A3 metaG | ecosystem: Engineered > Bioreactor > Semi-continuous > Anaerobic >... | reverse complement strand
GTGTTTATAACAGCGAGGGTCCACCCGTTCCCATTCCGAACACGGAAGTTAAGCTCGCTCGTGCCGAAGATACTTGGCTGGACACGGCCTGGGAAAATAGGTCAATGCTGACATCTATGCTCTTTTATGAGGGTATATTTCATATACCCTCATAAAACGTTCGGGCCTTTAGCTCAGTTGGTTAGAGCAACCGGCTCATAACCGGTCGGTCCGGGGTTCGAGTCCCTGAAGGCCCACCATGAAAAGACCGAATCAGATATGCACCTTTAGCTCAGTTGGTAGAGCAACTGACTCTTAATCAGTGGGTCCTGGGTTCGAGTCCCCGAAGGTGCACCAAATGAAATCCACAGAAATGTTGATTACCCAATCAACATTTTTGTTATAAATAATATAATGAAAATAAAGGGGCATAGCTCAGTTGGTAGAGTCGCGGTCTCCAAAACCGTTGGTCCTGGGTTCGAGTCCTAGTGCCCCTGCCAAAGAAACAGCCTTAAATCCTTACATTTTGAAGGGTTTGAGGCTGTTTTAATTTAGTAATATAGATATAGAAGTGGCAAATTCGTTAATCAAAAAGACGGCAGCGTTACTGTTCAATTTGAGCAACCAAAATCTTGTATGATGCAAGAATAGGCGGAATCAACAATTCTTAAATTATCAAAGGTTTTCCCGGGCATTAAAAAACAAGGTGGAACAATAAAGTTCCACCTTTTTTCGTTTTGCGATTCACTTACAGAACCAGCGACGGAGGCGCATAGGTTCTGGCCGCGAGTTCCTGGTCCAGCAGGTACAGTCCCTTCGCGTCGCCACCGAACAGTTCCATTTTCCGGATCAGGTCGATCGCGTTCTTTTCCTCTTCGCCCTGTTCCTGCACGAACCAATCTAAAAATTGGAGCGTGCGGTAGTCCTTTTCCTCAGACGCCGCGTCGTAGATGTTGTGAATCGAGGCCGTCACGTATTGCTCATGCGCAAGTCCCGCCTTTAAAACCTCGAGATTATCCGCCCAGGAAGCGTCTGGTTTGGCGATGGCTTCGTAAACAACCTTTACATCGTTGTTCTGTAAGTACTGCGTTATCAGAAACGCGTGATCGCGCTCTTCCTGCGCCTGGACCTGATACCAGTTTGCGAAACCATTCAAGCCCTGTTCGATAAAATAGTTGGCAAAACTCAGATACAGATATGCGGAGTAAAATTCTTTATTAATCTGTTCGTTTAGTAATTTTGCTACGCGCTCTTTCATAACTAATCATCCCTTTTTTTGTATTTTTTCTGCATTCTTTGGGAAGCATGATAGATGTGACCGCTTCTCGCAAAGAAATTTATATCAGTATCTTAATTGTAACATTCATTGTTGTTTTTGTCAACTAATATGCAAGATAAAGAAAAACGGCTCGGTATTCGCTCATAGCGCCCTCAAAATTTGCGCAGAACTGCCGATCGGTCTTAATGGACGAATTGACATATGTTTCATAATCCGATATAATAGTGCTGAAGTTAAAAAAATGCGTACTGAATAAAACGACTGAGGAGGTATAAAAATGTCCTGCTATTACGTAATCGGCATTCGGATGAACAATCGGGTCAGCAACGCGGTGAAATTTCAAGAAACGCTCACGCGGAACGGCTGCATGATCAAGACCCGTCTCGGCCTGCATGAGGTCAGCGAAACGGCGTGCTCGAACGACGGATTAATCATTTTGCAGCCGTGCGGGAAGAAAGAGGAGATCGAGCAGTTGGTAAAGGAACTGAACGCTCTGGATGGTGTCCGCGCGAAACTGATTGATTTGAATTAACTTTAGCATTAACCCAAATTCAGGAACCGCCCGGCGGAAACAGACCGTCAGGAGGTTCCCGTGTTTATGCCCTAAAGCAGGATATGATATATACGTTCGTTGTCGGCGCCGCGCAAAAGAACACAGCCTCAAATCCTTAAATTATAAGGGTTTGAGGCTGCTTTTTGTTTTTCTTCAGTAAAAACACATAACGGGCATGGCTGCAGCTTCGCTTTCTTGTTTCGGCTTGCCAAAGCGTTTTTTTTGCTTTAAATATTTTGCTTGGCGATCCATTTTGCCTGCGCTTTTTGCCAGCGGCTGTAAATAAGCCTGGTTATGATCCAAAACGGCACAATTCTGGCGGCCATACTGAACAATCGGTTAATAACGCCCGGAAAATACACGTTTCTTCCGCGCAGGGCTTTGGATATTGTTCTGCGCGCTACCTTCTCTAAGGCATTTGTTGTTATCTCGCCCCAAAAACCTTGCGCTTTGATGGCCTCGATGCAGCTGGGCACTGTCGGCATGCCGCCCGGACAAAGCGTCAATATTTTTACGTTTTGCGATTTCAGCTCCTGGGCGAGCGCAAGCGAAAAGTCGAACAGGAACCTTTTTGACGCCGCGTATGTTGCTTTTAGCGGCATCGGATACATGGAAGCGAGGGAGGAAACGAATACGATATAAAATTTGCCTGTTTTTCGCCGTATGGACAAAGCCTGATATGTCATCCGCAAAGTGGCTTCGATGTTTACGCGCAGTATTTTTGTGATATTCTCAAAACTTTGCGCGGTAAAACCGCCCTCATAATCGATGCCCGCGACGTTCAGGAGCATGTCGAGCTTTATATTGGCGTCCTTTGCGTAGTTGATAAGAGCATCCACTTCGTTTTCCTTTGTTATATCGCAGGGCTTCGTATAAACATAGACGTCATACTGCCGCAGTATTCCGTTTTTTACCCGTTCGAGCCCTTCCGCGTTGATATCGGTGAGCAAAAGATCAAAACCCCGGTCTGCGCACTCCAGCGCGAAAGCTCTGCCGAGCCCGCCCGAAGCGCCGGTTATCAGTACCGTCAAGCGGATCCCCCCTGATTCATTCCGCATAGTTGTTCGGATAACGCCCAAAGCCTGTCGGCGTTTTCTTTGTTTACCTGTCTGCTGTAAGCGGCTTCTCCGGATTTACTGTAATACAAACCCTTTAAAGGTTCGGCTTGATTGAGCAAAAATGCGTAGATTTTCGCCGGAACGTCCGCGGTCACTCCTTTTTTCTGCCGAAATTTCCAGACCAGCTTTACGAGCAGCCCCGTGTTTTTTAACCCGATGTCTGTTTTTACAAGTCCGGGGTCAACGCCATACGCCGAGATTCCGCGGTCGGCGAACCGGTCGTTCAACCCGTAGGCAAACAGCATATTTGCCAGTTTTGACTGCTTGTAAACCAAAAGCGGGTTGTATCCGCGTTTGAACATCATATCCTTCCAACGCATTTTCATTCCTTTATGTGAGGCGCTCGACGTTATCAGGATTCTGCCTTGAGACTGAATGAGATAATCGATTAGCAGATTTGTCAGCAGGAATCCTGCGAGATGGTTGACCGCAAATTGATACTCGTACCCGTCCTCGGTAGTCATATAATAGCCTCTGACGCATCCCGCATTGTTGATCAGTCCATAAAGCTGACCGTCGCATTTTTCATCGATATATGATCGAATTTCATTGCCGACCCTTATAACCTCGGTTTGCCTGGATAAATCGCCGAAGAAAAACACTGCCGGCGCATTGGGAAATTCCTGTCTTAGGCGTTTTAAGGCATTTTTGCAATTCTCCTCGCTTCTTCCGACCCCGATGATGCTGTAATTCGACGCGGCAAGCTCGCGGCATACGGCAAACCCGATGCCGGAGGTCGCGCCGGTTATGACGACGGCTTTCATAGATGCCTCCTTCTCACGCTCACTAAGAAAACCAGTTCCATGCATGCCAAAATTCCAGCGCGCCGGCCACGGCGGCTGACGAAATATACGCTAAAATAAAAGTTACTGCGAAAACAGCCAGCATCATCAAAGCGAGTTTGCGAAGAATCCTGCGCGTCTTCGCAGAAAACTGCGGCTGTATGCCAAGTAACGGAAGCGTCGCTTTGTTGGCGGCAGAAGCGATCAGGTTTTTGCAAAAACGCCCGTAAACGCGCATTAACTGCCTGCAGTAGAAGGCGCAGTAAATGGTCCCGACCCCGGAAAGAACCGCTAAAGCAAGCAGCATGAACGCATAAAGAATTCGGCACCAAAAATACGGTACGGACGGGATAAAAGCGAAACGATCAAAGCCGCCCAAATAATAGATGCCGGCAGCAAACGACGCGATGGTAAATGCGCCCATTACGAGAATCCAGGCAAAAAACAGAAGAAAAAAGGCGCCCGCAAAGATGTCGGCCAATGCAAGTCCGGCGATAATAACCGCTTTTTTGCCGCTGTTTTTTTGGTCCGAACGGTCGGGCGTGTATTGCGCCGCAATTTCTTCGGGATCGCCGAGAACGGCTGCGATTTCCTCTTCGGAATAACCGTCGGAAAGCTTGAAATGAAAATGCGCTTCGTATTCGCTGATAATTTCTTCTACGTCGCTGATATTGTTTTCGCGCAGTCTTTTTGCGAGTAACTCTATAAATTCTTTCTTATTCATGGCCATCCTCCTTTAATAAATTCTCGACTTCTCTTACAAAGTTCAGCCATTCGGCTTTATCGGCAAGATATTGTCTGCGCCCGAAATCGGTAATTTTGTAGTACTTTCTGGGCGGGCCTTCGCTTTCTTCCGAAAGATAGGTTGTAACAAGCCCTTCGCTTTTCAATTTGCGGAGAATCGGATAAATTGCTCCGTCCGAAATATCGATTCGCTTTGAAATATACTCCGAAATGTCGTATCCATAGGAACTCTTTCGGTATAACAGGGATAAAACGCAAAGCTCCAGAACCCCTTTTTTATATTGGACGTTCAATGAGATAAACCTCCTATTCACGCTGATTCAATAGTGAACATTCAATACTACTATACAATATATAATAGCGTGACGCGTTTGTCAATACCTTTTTATAAAAAAACCGTATGCGAAAGCACTTTTTTCGCATACGGTTTATTGTTCCGCGAAAACCACGCCGGCCGGGTCTTGTTGGACTTTAGTAATTCGGTATCGTTTTTCTTCGGATTTATCAATATTTTTCGATTCGTCGTTGTTTCCGCAGTTCGTTGCGGCGTTTCGCCGCCTGCCATTCTTCCTTGTCTTCGTCGGTTTCGAGAATCAGCGGCGGCACCGGGACCGGTTTTTCATTTTCATCCAATGCTACGAGCACAAGGTACGCGCGGTTAATCAGCGTTTTTTCGCCGCTTAGTCTTTCGACAAACGTATCTACGCGGACCTCTATGGAGGTATTCCCCGTATAGGTGATACGCCCCTGAAGCACGACCGTATCGTTGATATGCGCGGGTTCCTGAAACTGAAGATTATCAATCGACGCCGTCGTGACATTTCGGTTCGAATGACGGCGCGCGACAACCGCCGCAACCACGTCGATCCACTCAACCAGTTTTCCGCCGAACAAGCGGTTGTAGCCATTGAGATGTTCAAACAGAACGATTTGCACATGTTCGGTTTTTGATTCGCTGACACGTTTTGGTTTCAACTCTTCCATTTTTCGGTTCCCTCAAGTCTTGTTTTGATTACTTATTGTATCATATCCGCTATAATCGCACAATATGTTTCTGTTTAGAATGCGTATATTTTCTGAAAACCGCCAGGAAGACGCCGTTGTTCTAAAAAGAACAGCGGCTTTTTTATTGCCTTAAAAAGCAGGCGCCGTTACGATCGCGCTGAATGCTTCTTAAAATGCGCCGGCGACAAATGTTAAATAAAACCAGCAAAAATGTATATTATGTATGAATTTCCATACAATAATGGCGTCATTGACAAAAACAGTCAAAAGAGGAAGGTATGAAATGAAAAAGAAACTTATCATATTATTGATTGCCTGTCTGATTGCCGCGATCGGCGTCAATGCCGCCGCGCAGGAGGACGATTTGGACGGATATGAATTCAATATACTGGCGGTTGACCAGATGATAACAGCGGAAAGCGGCCTGATTCTCACCTCGGCCAGCGCGCTGCAAAACTCGGGCGTCGGCTGGTCCGTTCTGATACACTGCGGAAAAGAATCCGGGAATGTTTTTGTTGTAAAACAGGACGTCATCGAGCCGACCGGAACCATTCCGAACATCTCGTTCGCGCCCGGCGATATTGTCATCGCGATTCACTCGTCAACCAGCAATCCGGATTTGGCGGACACTTACCCGAACGTATTCCAGAAACTAAACGCTCTCAAGGTAAAATCGGGCATGTATATAACGCTGAAGAATATTGACCTTGCAGCGAAAACCGCGTCAAACGGAAAAGCGGTTGTCAGCATGACCAAACCGGAAGCGCCCAAAGACTATAACGACCTGATGGGCGAAATGGTAGAGGACCCGCAATACAAGCTCGACGTTACGGCGCCAGCGCATTATGTTCCGGGACAAACGCTGGATGTCACGATAACTTTGAAAAACGTTGTTCCCGAAAGCGGATTGAGCCTTATCCATTTTTACCTGTATTACGACGCGGATAAGGTTGAACCGGTGGTTAAAAACGACAACAACCTGAACGAGGAAATGGAAAACTTCCTGATAACGGCGCCGAACCGGAACAAATGGGAGGGCATCTCGAAACTGGACGAGGAACAGAACCGGTACGACATTTCGTTCGCGACGGCATCGACCGATTCCGCGGCGAAAGAAGACGGTTCGCTGGTGATTAAAGTGCCGTTTAAGATCAAATCGACCGCGACGGGCACCATCGCATGGCAGGTGCCGCATCGGATGACGGAAGCGCTGGACAACGATCTGAACAAGGTTTACGGCAACGGCGGATTCGCGTTATCCACTTTGAGCACCGGCACGTCTTCGGCACCGCCGAAGGTTCCGACCGGTGACCCCAGCTCTGTGTATATGCTGATCGCTTCCGTAATCATACTGGCAGGCATAACCGTGGCAATACGAGCAAGCGTCAGAAGAACGTAAGCATAAAAAAACAGACGGTGTGTTTCAACACCGTCTGTTTTACTTTATTCAAAGCTCCATTCTATGGTGATGGCAACGCTTTCGCTGATGCCGGACGGATACACGGCGGCAACGCTGAAACTGTCGGTTCCTTCAAACGCGTCGAACGGCGTGTAAGAGAAGCTGCCGTCGCGGTTCAGTTTGAGCATGCCGTATTTCGGCGATACGGTAACAGCTAAGTAGCTGTAATCTTCCGCGTCAATTTCAATCCTGCCGGATACGGCGCGCTTTTTCGAGCCGGAAACGGTAGCGGGTTTCGGAGCCGGCAGATCCGTTGCTTCCTGTTTGTTGTAGTTCTCGTCCAGCTTTCCTTTCGCGAACAGGTAAGTGTCGCGATATACCGCTCTCGTATAAGCGTCGTCGCTGGTCAATGCCATGGACAAATCCGACGGAATAACGCCGACGTAATAGACCTTGACGGCGTTCATATATCCGTATTTCACGCCGTACTCAAGGTACTCCTTATATCGCTCGATGTTTACCCGGTTGGTATAGGAGCCCAGCTCAAGCTCTACGCACATGCCGTGCATTTTTGCCTGTAAAGCCGCGGAGTCCAGGCGGTCCTCGTCGTAAACGGGCATAAACGAGTAGTTCGGCTGCAGGCAGGCAAGGTCAAAGCCGAAATTCTGCCATTTCGTGAAACCGGTTGCCTGATAGTAAGGAATCCACATGATTTTATATCCGAGCTGATGGACGTAATCGACGGCCCATTTTACCAGTTCGGCTTCCTGCGGGTCGTAGTTGAGGTGGAGAACTTCTTCCTGCCAATAGAAACCGGCCAGTTTCAGGCGGTCGAAGCCGGCCTCGTTATACATCCGCAGCTGCGTGTCGATCATCCACTTCATGGCCTTCCTGCGGTTTTCGATATTGTCGAAGGAATCGTTCACGCCGTCGCCGTCAATGTCTCCGAAGGTGTTCAGGCTGCCGTCAGGGTTCCGCGGGAACGTGCGCAAAATGGACAGGAATACGTTCACCTTCAGGTCGTTTATGCCGAGCCCGTTGCCGACGGTCTTGACCGCTTCGTTGAGCGCGTAAAGGTTGCGGTCGGGGACAAACTGGCTGTCGATGTAGAACTTCCAACCCTTGAGGTTGAACCGGTCGTTGGCGTTCGTAAAGTCGGCGCAGGGGGAGAACAGGAAGGTGTCAAAGAAGGTGTCGATGAGTTTGTCGCCTTCATAATAGCCGACGTATTTCAGAAACTCGTCGTGTGTAATCATCGCGCTTTCGTCATAGGTAGTGCCGTCGCCGCGGCAGATCGGCGTGCAGAGAATATTGCTCATGCCGTCGAACTCGTCCGGCGTGACATAGCGGTCTCTCATTCTGGTCACGTTCGCGTCCGGGTCGGGCGTAAGCGCGTCTGCCGGAATCTTTTTGGTTCCGATCACCTCAATTTCGGAAAGCGCGGCGAACGGGGTTACCAAAAACTGCACCTTTACGTAGCGGGCGCGGTAGGGTTTCTTGAAATCCGCGGTGAACGGAACGAATTTCACTTCGCTTGTATTGTCCGATGTAATGTCCACCGTAGCGACGCCCTGCCAGTCAATGCCGTTCAGGCTGACGCTGATGCCGACGGCTTCGGGCAGTCGAACGCCCCACGCGGTCTGCTGCAGGAAATCGCCTTTTACCTGTGAAACCGCGGATATTTTCTCAAGGTCTATGATAATCTGCCGGCCGTCTCCCTGTGTGAAGCGGAAAACGTCCGCTCTTTCCCACGAAGCGAACCGCGCATAGGTGCCGTCCGTCAAAACGCCGTCGTCGGGCTTGGAATTCTGCTTTGTATTCGCGTTATTCGAGTCGAACGACGAAAAGCTGATGATGGAAACCTTTTTGCCCAGCGCGAGGTTCTGTTTGGTCGCATAGTCGGGCTCGCTCTCGTCCCAATAGGTGCCGTTGGGGTCGGGCGTAAACGGCTCATAATAATCGCTTACCTGCGTGACATCGCTTCCGCCGCCGTCATATACATAAGCGGCGATTTCGTCTATAAATACAAATCCGCTTTCCGGAGCTCCGTATCGAACCTGTATGTATTGCGCGCTGACAACGCCCTGCAGACGGAATACATAGGTGTATTTCTGCGTTTCGCTGACGTCGTCGGGCTTAAACATTCTGCCGACCTGCGTGTACTTCTCGCCGTCTACGGACACCAGAACGTCCACATATCCGGGCAGTCCGATCGCGTACGCGAGCTGTCTTAAACAGCCCATTTCGATATCGGCGATCCCTTCAACGACCTTGCCGAGGTCAAAGGTGAGCGTAACGCCGCCGGACACGGTAAAGCCGGCCCAGGCGTATTTGTTGAAGGAATCGGCGAAAACGCCGTCTGTCAGCAGCTTATGTTCGGGGTCGGTATAGGAACCGTTGCTGCCCGGTTCCGCGGAAGGCTTGTAGGGTATGCCTTTTAATATATTCGTGCGGCCTTTGGTACGGTCCGGCGCAGCGCCCAACAGCTCGTCGATGGCTTTGATTTTCGGACTGATGCTCGGCGCTTCAGAGGTCGTATCTTCAGAACCAGTTTCACTGCTGGTTCCAGGCTCGTCTTTTTCACATGCCGCGAAAGAAAAAGCAAATGCGCAAATCAACAGTATTGCAAGAATACGCTTCATTTTGTTCCTCCTAAAAACCATTTCGCGCTTTAGCACATTAGCCTATTATAAAGTGTATTTTCTTAAAAAACAAGTATTACATTGAAAATTTTAAAAAAAAAAAATCCGACGCTTTTTTGCGCCGGATTCTTCAAAGAAACTATATGACAGGTTTTTCAGGAATGATAAACGCCGCCGCGAAGTAGGCGATAACGCCCGCAAAACCCATCAGCGCGCCGAATACGAACAGAAGCCTGACGATACTGACGTCCAGTGAAAAATAATCTGCAAGTCCGGTGCAGACGCCGCAGAGCATTTTGCCTTCATTGATTCTGTACAGCTTTTTACTCATTGAAAACACCTTGCCTTTCTTCCAAAATGTCTGCCATCAGCAGGAATAAAGCGGTTTTTTTAGTATTCTGGGTCTATTTTTTCAGCGTCAGAATGGTTACGCCGTAGTCGCCTTCGCCGTAGCGGCCGCTGCGGAAGGACGCGATGCGCTTGTCTGTTCGGAAATACTGCCAGAGCGCGTTGCGCAGCGCGCCGGTGCCTTTGCCGTGAATGATGGTTACGTTTTCGTAGTTGTTCTGGATTGCCTCGTCCAGATAGCGGTCCACCATGAACCACGCGTCCTCGCCGGTTTGTCCGCGAACGTCGAGTTCTAATTTTGCGGGCGCGCTTGTTTTGACAAACGTAGAAGAACCTTTTTTCGCGGTTTTGCTTTTCGCCGCGTCCGCTTCAAGCAGTTTGAGATTGGAAAGCTCGGTTTTTACCTCGATAATGCCCGCCTGCACGACAGCGGTATCGCCGGCAATGCTCTTGATCATGCCGGTTTTGTTGACGTCCCGCAAAAGCACGCTGTCGCCCGCTTGAAACGGACGGGGCGGGGTGTAATCGTCGTCGTTTTCTTCTGCGGTCAGGGAGAGGGAAGCCGACGCGTTCTTTAAGGAGTTCTTTATCGCGGCTCTTGCCTGTTCGAGCCGCTCTTTCGCGTCCGCTTTTTCCTTCTCGCGCTGCAGTTTGTTCAGCTCGTCGAATATATATTCGCTGGACGCCTTCGCGGTGGTCAGGATGCGCTGCGCCTGAACCTGCGCTTTTTCAAGCTCCGCTTCCGCTTTCGCTTTTAATTCGGCGGCCTGCTTTTTTGCCGCCGCGAGCATGGCTTCGGCTTCCGCTTTGATTTTCTCGGCTTTCTGCTTTTCCTTTTCCAGTTTGTTTTCGGTGTCCTCGAGCCGGGTCAGCACTTCCTCGAACCGCTTGTTGTCCTCCGCCATCAGTTCCTTGGCGCGGTCGATGAGGGCCGGATTCAGCCCGAGCCGCAGGGAAATCGCGAAGGCGTTCGATTTGCCGGGAAGTCCGGTGATCAGCCGGTAGGTCGGACGCAAGGTTTCGACGTCAAACTCGCAGGAGGCGTTGAGCACGCCCTCGGTTTCCAGCGCGTACAGTTTAAGTTCCGAATAATGGGTGGTCGCCGCGGTTACGGCGCCGGCTTTCTTTAGATATTCTAAAATCGCGATCGCGAGTGCGGCGCCCTCGACCGGGTCCGTGCCGGCGCCCACCTCGTCCAAAAGCACGAGCGACGCGCTGTCGCAGCTGTTCAGGATGCTGACGATGTTCACCATGTGCGACGAGAAGGTGGAAAGCGACTGCTCGATGCTCTGTTCGTCGCCGATGTCCGCGAGCACCGACGTAAACAGCGAAAGAGAACTGCCGTGCGCGCAGGGGAGATGCAGTCCGCTCTGCGCCATCAGCGCAAACAGGCCGATGGTTTTCAAAGTAACCGTTTTGCCGCCGGTGTTCGGACCGGTAATCACCAGCGTGCTGTTCTGCTTTCCGAACTCAACGCTGATGGGCACGACTTTGTCTTTGTCGATCAGGGGATGCCGCGCTTTGATCAGTTTGATATTCTTGTCGGTCGTAATCTCCGGCCGCATGCTTTCGGTCTGAATCGCGTAGTTCGCTTTGGCGAAAATGACCGCGAGGTCGGTAATCGCCTTGTAATCGGTATAAAGCAGATCGGCGCTCTGCGCGACCAAACCAGACAGCTCGGTCAGAATCCGCTCGATTTCGTTCTGCTCTTCGCTTTTCAGCTCGCGCAGACGGTTGTTGATTTCCAGCACCGCGAGCGGCTCGATAAACAAGGTCGCGCCGGAAGAGGAGGTATCGTGGATAAGCCCCTTGACCTCGTTGCGGAACTCCGCCTTGACCGGTATGACATAGCGTCCGGAACGCATGGTCACAATGTTTTCCTGCAGGTATTTTGCGTAAGCGCCGGTCGTATAGGACGCGAGCGCGTCTTTGACGCTGTTCTCGCATTTTTTAATTTCCCGCCGGATGCGGTACAGCTTGTCGGACGCGTCGTCGGCGATAATGTCCTCGGCGACGACCGCGCGGCTGATATTTTTCTCCAAAGCAGGGTTTTCTGCCAGCGCGCCGAAGTACGCGTCCAGCGCCGGCTCCGTCTGGTTTCTGGAAGCGGCGTAACGCCTGAGCGCGGCGACGGTCCGGAGCATCGACGCGATGTCCAGCAGCTCGCGCGGGGTCAGGACGGCGCCCTTTTCGGCTCTGTCCACCGCGGGCGCGATGTTTTTTACGCCGCCGAACGGCGGAGCGCCTTTTAGGGTAATCATGCCGACCGCCGCGGCGGTTTCGTCCAGCAGCCGGTTGACGGCGACGATATCGTCGCTCGGAACCAGATTCAAAATCGCTTCCGCCGCGCCTTCGGTCGCGGCAAGCGAGGATACTATCTTTCGTATTTTATCATATTCAAGAGTTTTCAAACTCTTGTCAAAATTGCCCATTGTAATTGTCCTCGATTAGATGATTGTCTTTAAAAAATCAAGCGTTTTGTATTTTTTGTCCAGGCGCAGGTGCAGGTAGGCCTCGGACAGCTTCGCGAGCTCGTCCAAAGCGTTTTCGTCGATTAAAAAAGAGAAAATCCTGCCGCTCTTCGCGCCGGATATGTACCGCAACGCATCATAAACGGACGGGGAAACCGGAATCATTCGCCCTGCCGCTTCCGGGCTTTCCTTGCACGCGGCGCACAGCATAACGCCGTCCTCGATGTCTAAAAAACCGGCCTTTTTCGTTTCCAGCGGACTTCCGCAGCCGGCGCATTCGGATATTTCGGGCGTAAAGCCGAGGATGCAGGCGAGCCTGAACTCGAATACGGCTTTCGCGAATTTGACCGAAATCATTCCCCTTGAAACGGCGTACAGCGTGTTGAGCAGCAGCTGCAGATTCGAGCTGTTGTCGGCCCCGCGGACGGCGACGCTGCCGGCAACCTCGCAGCAGTAGGAAGCCAGCGCGAAGCTGTCGATACTGTCCCGCAGCGCGTAAAAATCGTCTATCAGTTCGGCGTCCACAAGGGTATAGGAAGTGTTTTTCTGGTAAAGCAGCATATTCGAGCAGGCAAAAAGCTGCACGCTCTTGAGGTTGGAGGCAAGAATGGACCTTGCGCCCTTCGCTTTGACCAGAAGTACGCCGTCCAGCTCGGTCAGGACGGTGAGCAGTTTGCCGTTTTCGCCGTAAGGGCTCTCTTTGATTACGATTCCCTTTACCTTATGATGCATGGAAAACAGACTTTCCTTTGTTTATTGAAAATCTTTTACGTTATAGCCGAAATTGGAAAGCAGCGTCGGTTTGTCCCGCCAGTTCTCTTTGATTTTGACCCAAAGGTCGAGATATATGCGGGTTCCGAACAGCATTTCGCATTCTTCCCGGGCGTACATGCCGATTTTTTTGAGCATCTCGCCGTTTTTGCCGATCAAAATCCGCTTGTGGCTCTCCTTTTCGCAGTAAATCTCGGCGCGTACCGAAATTAAGTCCTTCTTCTCCTTGAACTCCTCGATGACGACGGCGACGCCGTGCGGAATCTCGTCCTCGGTCAGGCGCAGAATCTTCTCGCGGATGATTTCCGCGACAATCTGGCGTTCCGACTGGTCGGTGGAGATGTCGTCCGGAAAGAAGTGGGGCGAGTCTGTCAAAAGCGGGTCTATCTCTTCAAAAATAATATCCAGTCCGTCGTTGTTCAAAGCGGAGATGGGGATAATCGCGTGAAAGGCATACTGCTGCGAGACCTCGGCGATCTGCTTTGCGAGGTCGGCTTTGTTGACCTTGTCGATTTTGTTGATCAGCAATATCACTTTCGCTTTCGCGTCCATATAGCTGGCAAGCGCTTTTTGCTCCGCTTTGTTCAGGGGAACGCACGCCTCGATGACAAACAGAACGATATCGGCGTCCTCGGACGCGCTTCCGACGGCTTTCATCATATACTCGCCGAGCAGCGTCTTCGGCTTGTGCAGACCGGGCGTGTCGATAAAGACATACTGCTTTTCGCCTTTGGTCAGGATGCCTTGAATCCGGTTGCGCGTCGTCTGCGGCTTGCTGGAAACGATCGCGACCTTCTCGCCCAGCAAAGCGTTCATCAGCGTGGATTTGCCGACATTCGGTTTTCCGGTAATGAGTATAAACGCAGTTTTTGTATTTTCCATAATATTGATGTTTCCTGTCATACCTCTTTTTAAAAGAAGTTTTATCGTTTGATGCCGAGCCCGTTCAGGATATTCCGCTGCTTTTCCTCCATGATCTCCCGCTCGTTATCGTCCTCATGGTCATAGCCGAGCAGGTGCAGCGCGGCGTGCGCGGCAAGAAAACATAACTCCCGCTTCAGGGAGTGTCCGTACGCTTCCGCCTGCTCTTTCGCTTTGTCAATGGAGATGACGATATCGCCCAAAAGGGTTGTAATATCTGGCGTATCGAAATCATAAAAAGGAAACGACAGCACGTCTGTCGGCGCGTCGATGCCGCGCTGTTCCTTGTTGATTTGCCGGATGGTCTCGTTGCCGCAAATCGTGAGGTTGACCTCGAACTTGTGCGCCGGATACTGTTCCTCTACGCAGGTGCGCACGACCTTCTTCATCAAAGCGGCATAGCTTTTCGGAATATCCTGGTCGGTGATGTTTTCGTAGTAAACTCGCGTCATAGGGTCCTCTTTTTGACAAAACGCTTTTGCGCGGTCTGGGTGGCGTTCTGCTTTTTCTCGTAAGCAAGAATAATCTTCTGCACCAGCGGATGGCGCACGACGTCTTTGTGGGTGAACTTAAAGATTTCGATGCCGGAGATGTCGTCCAGAATGGAGAGCGCCTCGACCAGTCCGCTCTTCTTAATATACGGCAGGTCTATCTGCGTCACGTCGCCGGTGACGATGGCTTTCGAGTTGTTTCCAAGACGCGTCAGGAACATCTTCATCTGCTCCGGCGTCGTGTTCTGTGCTTCGTCTAAGATGATAAACGCGTCGTCCAGCGTTCTGCCGCGCATGTAGGCGAGCGGCGCGATTTCGATGATGCCTTTCTCCAGATGCCGCGCGAAGCTCTCCTGTCCCAGCATTTCGCCGAGCGCGTCGTAAAGAGGACGAAGGTAGGGGTCGATCTTGCTCTGCAGGTCGCCGGGGAGAAATCCCAGCTTCTCGCCGGCTTCCACCGCGGGGCGGGTCAGAATAATGCGCGAAATCTGCTTCTGTTTGAGCGCGGTCACCGCCATGGCGACGGCAAGGAAGGTCTTGCCCGTGCCCGCCGGACCGATGCCGAATACGATCGTATTCTTCTTAATGGCGTCGACATACTTCTGCTGTCCGACGGTTTTCGCCATGATAGGTTTTCCCTTGTTGGTAAGGCATATGCAGTCGTTGTAAATGGCGGAGAGCTCGTTCTGCTTCTCCTCTTTGACCATGGAGATGACGTAATTGATGCTGTTCTCGTCAATGTTGTCGGAAAGCGCGGATATGCGCTCGAGCTGCTCGATTGAAGCGGCCGCCATGTTGACGTTGGCGGGGTTTTCACCGGTAATTCGAATCGCGCCGTCGCGGTTGGAGATCGTGACTGAAAAAGCGTTTTCTATATTCTCGGTGTTCGTATCAAGCGTTCCAAACAATTTGAGCACAAAATCAATGGATAAGGATGAGAGTATTTTTTCGTACATTCCAAAACCTCTGTCTAACCAAAGCGTTCGGTTAGCTGCTGTATTAGTATATTTATATCCACAATAAGTATATCATATTTTTAAATGTTTGTATAGAGTGTTTTTTAATTTCTGTTCTCCGTGTTGACATAAATTTAATACAGTATTATAATAATAATTAATAATTATTGTGAGTTTCCGGCCAAAGCCGGGGAAAGGAATGATTTATGAAAAAGTATGGTCGCTTTGGAGTTTTCCTGGTATTGATCGCGCTGGTTTCCTCTTTGTTCGCCGCGTGTTCCGACGCCGATGACGGAGAGGCAAGCAGGACGGTCAGCACTACTTCCGAAACGACGCTGTTCGGAAATCTGCCTGCAAGAGATTTTGGCGGTGCGGAGATCACAATACTTGTAGAGGGCGATTACATGACCACCTACAAGTCTATTGAGATTATGCCGCAGGAGGATTCGCCGGAAATTATCAACACTGCGGTCTCGAACCGAAACGCGCTCGTTGAGGAAAGGTTCAACGTAAAACTGAAGGAAATAAGAACCACAGCCAGCGGCGAGATGGCAAACAACATCAAGAACAGCCAGTTGAGCGGTTCTAATGAGTACGACATCGTTATGCCGTACATTCCCACCGCCGCGAGCCTTGCGACGCAGGGCACCTTTGTTCTCCTGAACGATTTGGAGTATCTCCATCTTGATGAGCCTTACTGGGACCAGGGTTCTGTCAAAGGTTTGTCCATTAACCACAAGAATTATTTCGCAACCGGCGACTTCAGCTTATTGAGCCTTGCCTGCACGCACGCAATCGTGTTCAATAAGGACGTCGTCAACGACAATAAGCTCGAAAACCCCTATACGCTGGTAAAGGAAAATAAATGGACCATCGATAAGCTTAGGGAAATGGCGAAAGTCATCACGCAGGATTCCAACGGCAAACCCGGCATGCAGTTTGACGACACTTACGGATTTTTGATCAACAACAACTTCGTCACATCCATGTTTGTCGGTTCCGGCGAGCGTCTTTCCAACAAGGACGACAACGACATGCCGTTCATAAGCGTCAATACGGCAAAAGGCGTAGATGTTTTCAACAAGATTTTCGAGCTTGTAAACGATAAGCAGGCTACCGGACATATCGAGAGCTTCCTGTCGGAAGCGCAGGCGGCCGGCAAGTCCAGCGTATGGCAGGCCGCGACCGAGTCGGTAGCGAACAAGAGATGTTTGTTCCGCGCAATGTCGATCGCGGATTTGCCGGAGCTCGGCGAGTATGAATGCAACTTCGGCGTCCTTCCGATTCCGATGTACAGCGAAGATCAGGAAGAGTATTATTCCATGGTTTCCACCATTTACGCTTCCTGCGCTGCGATTCCGTTGTCGAATCCGGAACTGGAGAGAACCGCCATTGTCCTGGACGCGCTCTGCCAGGCGTCGACCAAGACTGTCAAATACAATTATTATCAGGTTCTTCTCAAAGACAGAAAGATTCAGGACTACGAATCTGAGGAAATGCTCGACATCATCTTCGGCAACAGAGTATATGACCTCGGCGTTGTTTACAACTGGGGCGGAACCAACTTCGATGCGAACAGCCTCGCCGCGTTTATGAACAATATCGCGTTCAGCGGCAGCAACACCTTTACGTCCAAGTTTGAGTCCATTCGGGATATGATTGAATCCGATATGGATAAGACGGTTGCCGCGTTCGAGTAAATAAAAGCGCAAACAACGGCGCATCCGCTGATCGCGGATGCGCTTTTTTCTTGTCATAAAGATTTATTTGACAAACAGCGCGGAACTGTGATAAAATAAATGCAGATGCAAACTATTTGCAATTCCGGAAGTGATGCTATGTATAAAACAAAAAAAGCAGCTATTTTTCTGCTTGCGCTGATCCTTGCGATACCGTTTTTTTACGGATGCAAACGAGAAGCGCCCAGCGAAATCAGCGAGCCGAAAAAGCTGACCGTGGCGGTGACCATCCTGCCGCAGGAGGCTTTTGTAAAGGCGGTTTGCGGCGATCTGGTCAATGTTCTGACCATCGTTCCGCCGGGAAGCAGCCCCGAGAGCTACGAGCCGACTGCCATGCAGATGGAAGAGTTCGCGAAAGCGGACATCTATTTTACCATCGGCGTTCCCGCCGAGCAGTCGAAAAGCCTGTTTCAGGCCGAAAAGCAAAAGCTGGTAAGGCTTGAGGAAGTCGTCGCGAAGGCGTATCCCGACTTGACGCTCGAGGGCGCGGGCAGAGATCCGCATATTTGGCTGTCGCTGAAACGGGCGGTCGTGATGGTAAAAACCATCGCCGAGGAGATGGAAAAACTGGACCCGGAGCATGCCGAGGTTTACGCCGTGAACGCGCTCTCGTATATTACGCAGCTGGAGGAACTGGACAACACCATTCAGAATATGTTCTCGTACGTCCAGAGCGATAAGCGGAAGTTTATCACCTACCATCCGTCGTTCGGCTACTTCGCGAACGATTACGGACTGGAGATGATCTCGCTCGAAACCGAGGGCAGAGAAGCCACCGCGCAGGATATGCAGGAATTAATCGACTACGCGAAGGAGAACGGCTTAAAGGCGATATTCACGCAGAAGGAAAGCGACAGCAGACAGCCGAAGGCGTTCGCGGAGGAAATCGGCGGCGAAGTGATTACCCTCGACCCGCTTTCGAGCGATTACATCAATAACATGAAATATATGGCGGAACAGATAGCAGGTACGATGAGATGGACGGTAACCATGGGATAGTTTCGGTTCGAAATTTAAGCGTTTATTACGGCGCCATACCGGCGCTCGAGCATATCAATTTAGAAGTTCAGGAAGGGGAATACCTCGGCATTATCGGTCCGAACGGCGGCGGAAAATCCACGCTGCTAAAAACGATAATCGGCATTGTGCCGCGCGCCGAGGGGAGCGTAACCCTCTTCGGCGAAAAGCCGGAAAAGGGCAGAAGGCTGACCGGCTATGTCCCGCAGATTTCCGCTGTGGACAAGCAGTTCCCGATTACGGTTTCGGAAGTGGTGCTGACCGGCTGTTTAAAGCCGAAGCTGAGATTGTTCGCGCGGTACTCCAAACAGGAAAAAGAGTTTGCCGACAGCCTGATAGAAAAAGTGGGGCTGACAAAACTTGCGAACCGGCAGGTTTCGCAGCTTTCCGGCGGAGAGTTTCAGAAAATGCTGATTGCGCGCGCGCTCGCCGTACGGCCGAAACTGCTGCTGCTCGACGAGCCGACCGCAAGCGTTGACGCGGCATCGCGGGAACAGATTTACGCTTTGCTCGCGGAGTTAAATAAGGAAATGACCATTATTATCGTCACGCACGACCTGCTGGCGGTGTCCGCGCAGGTGACCCGCCTTGCCTGCCTGAACAGGACGCTGATCTACCACGGAGAACCCGAGTTGAACGAGCATGTGGTCAACAGTCTGTACGGCTGCCCGGTCGACTTAATCGCCCACGGCGTGCCGCACCGGGTATTGAAGGAGCACGACGAAAAGGAGGGCGGCGGCTTATGCTGAATGCGATCGCGCAGTATCAGTTTATGCAGAACGCCTGCGTCGCCTGCCTGTTGTCGAGCGTTATCTGCGGCATCATCGGCGTAATCATTATTGAGAAAAAACTGGTGATGATGAGCGGCGGCATCGCGCACACCGTTTACGGCGGCGTCGGACTGGGCTATTTGTTAGGCTTTGAGCCGATGATCGGCGCGCTCGCCTTTTCGGCAGCTTCGGCTTTGGGCATCGGCTATGTCAACCGCAAGGGCAAGGTTCGCTCGGATGTCGTCATCGGTCTTTTGTGGTCGTTCGGAATGGCGTGCGGCATCTTCTTTATCGGGATGATGAAAGGGTATCCGCCCGATATCTCCTCGTATTTGTTCGGCAGTATTCTTGCGGTGACGCGGACCGACATTTACGTCATGCTCATTCTGTCGGCCGCAATCGTGTTTGTGATAGCGGCTTTGTTTGCGCACTGGAAGTCTTATTTGTTCGACGAGGAGTTCGCCTTTGTCACCGGCATCAACACCGCGTTTTTAGACTATCTGCTGCTGATTTTAATCGCGATGACGGTGGTCGTGTTAATCCGCGTCGCGGGCATTATTCTGGCAATCGCGATGCTGACCGCGCCCGCCGCGACCGCGTCGCTCTTTACGTCGAAGCTGAAAAACAGAATTTGGCTGTCGATTCTGTTCGGGCTGTTTTACGCCTTCTTCGGCTTGTGGTTATCTTATAACCTGCGTATCGCGTCCGGCGCGACCATCGTGTTTGTTTCTGTAATCATATACTTTGTTCTGTTTGCGGTCCGCGCGCTGCTCTATCGGAAAAAGAAAAAAACCGCTGTCAGAGAGGGATAAAGGGTATGTCGGAGATAGAAACAATGCTGAAGGAAAGCGGGCTGAAAAGCACCAAACAGCGCCGAGCGATCCTTGAGATCTTAAGAAAAAAAGAGCTGCCGCTGGCGGCGGAGGACGTTTATATCGAACTGAAAAAACAAAACGTGCCGGCGAACCTTTCTACGGTGTACCGGACGCTCGACACTATGTCCGAGCACGGGCTGATTCAAAAATTCGGGCTGATGGGCGAGGGCAGGGCATACTACGAACTGTTCCGGGTGGTGCACAGGCATTTCCTTGTCTGCATCGGGTGTAAAAAGATGATTCCGATACAGGGCTGTCCGCTGCATGAGTACGAGCTCGAGATTGAGGCGAAAACCGATTACAAAATCTCCGGGCACAGGCTGGATATTTACGGATACTGTCCCGAATGCGCAAGCGCCGGAAAGAATATCGAATAAAAAAGGACGGTTCAAAAACCTTCATTTCGTTTTTGAACCGTCTGTTTTTTATGTAATTTGATTATAGTATGGTTCTTGTAAACGAATTGAGCTGCTTGACGGCGTAAAAACCGCCGGCTTCCTCTTTGCGCGAATCAACCCAGATTTTCACCGGACACATGCAGAATCCCAAAGCGTACAGCGTTTTGATCATGTCCGTCTTTTCGCCGCTGCACCAGGTGCGAATCTGCAGCGAGCGGTAATCCTTCGCCCATTGTTCGACGCGGTTGATCAGCTCTCTGGCGATGCCCTGACGGCGGTGCGCTTTGTCCACTTCCAGCACGTCGATAACCGTCTCCCGCACGTCGTCGAGCGGCGCGGGCAAAGGGCGCATATAAACCGAAATGATGCCAACCGGCTCGCCTTCCAGAAACGCGCCGACCGTAAGCGCGCTTTCGCCGAAATGCAGGCACTTAAACCGCGTCAGATAGTCGCCGAACTTCTCTGTCAGCGCGTTCGTCTCGGCCGCTTCTATTTTTCTGAACATGAATCGCCCCGTATTCGCATCCTTCATGGCGGTAGGCGTAAAGTAAATAAGCACGTTCGAGGAGCTTTGATTCTTTTTCATCAGGACCCACCTTAAGTATATTATAAAGTATCTTAAATTCTTGCCGGGGAAGAGATGTTCAAAAAATAAATACTTTATTCACAAAATATTTTATTATACAAGCCGGTTATTGTCAATAGGAAGTGTATATGATTATTCGACATCTTATTTTCTTGAAGTTATAATTTCGACCTATATCACCTGAAAAATATAAAATTTCAAATAATCCGTCTCCGGTACGTTCCAGAGAATCGGATGGTCGCAGCACTGCTGGCGCGCTTCAATCTGCTTGAGCTGTACGCTCGCTTCCGCGGCGGCTTCTTTTAGCATCTTTACGAACAGTTCGCTGCGCATGAAATGCGAGCAGGAGCAGGTCGCCAAATAGCCCCCGCGCGGCAGCAGCTTCATCGCGCGGTAGTTGATTTCCTTGTAGCCGCCGGCTGCGTTTTTGATCGTCTTTCGGCTTTTCGTAAACGCGGGCGGGTCCAGAATGATAAAATCGTAAAAGTTCTTTTTGGTCTCGGCAAGCGCGGGCAGCAGGTCGAACATGTCGGCGGCGACAAACTCAATGTTTTTGTCAAACCCGTTGAGCGCGGCGTTCCGCTTTGCGAGCGCGATCGCCGATTCCGAGACATCGACGGCGGTCACGTGCGCGGCTCCGCCCTTGAGCGCGTTCAACGCGAACGAACCGGTATGCGTAAAGCAGTCGAGCACGTTTTTGTCCTTCGCGAGTTTGGAAACGGCAAGGCGGTTGTATTTCTGGTCGAGGAAAAAGCCGGTTTTCTGACCGTTCTCAAAATCCACTTCGTATTTTATGCCATTCTCAATAATCTCGGTTTTTGTTTGAGCAATATGCGGCACTCCCTCGTACCAGCCCTTGTATTCCGCAAGCCCTTCGAGCTGGCGGATGGCAACGTCGTTTCTCTCGTATATCCCGTCGACGGTTTCGCCGGCTTCGGTCAGGATTTGGTACAGCAGGCGGAAGATCATTTCTTTTCTTATGTCTATGCCGTAGGACAGCACCTGCGCGACCAAAACGCTGCCGAACCGGTCGATCGTCAGTCCCGGAAGCCCGTCCGCTTCGCCGAACACGAGACGGCAGCAGGCAAAGTCGTCGCGCATGACGGTTTTGCGGTAGTTGACCGCGTACCGCAGCCTGCGCTCGAAGAATGCCTCGTCATACTTGTCGTTCGCGTTGGCGGAAAGCAGCCGGATGCGGATTTTGCTTTTTTCGCTGTAAAAACCCGAGCCGAGATAGGCGCCTTTTTGCGAGAAAACGTCGACGACCGCGCCGTTCTCGACCTGTTCGCCGGCGGTGATTTCGGTGTCGTAAACCCAGGGGTGTCCGTTTTTAATGGAAAGCTCCGCTTTTTTCGTTACGGTAAAGGATGGATAACTTCTTTGTATTTTCATTTTTTAGTTCCTTATTTTATGAATAGATTAGAATACTTTTATAATATACGAACGGCGCGTTTTTTACAACAGATATATATAAAAAGTCCGGCTTTTCATGAGCCGGACTTTTTTATGCCTTGCCGTTATTCGTAATAGATATCGCCCTTGCAGTTCACATTCCCTTTGATTTCCTGACAGCTTATGTCGCCTTCGCATTTTTGAACATCGCCCCGTATATCTTTGCAGGTGATGTCGCCGCCCGCGCTGACACTGCCGTCGATGTCGCCGCAGTTGACATCTTCATCCGCGCGGACGTCGCCGCCGACATTGCCGCAGTTGACTTCTTCACCTGCGCTGACGCTGCCGCCGACATTGCCGCAGTTGACGCAGTCGCCCGCATTGACGCCGCCGCCGACATTGCCGCAAGTGACACTGTCGTCTGCGCTGACGTTTCCGTTTACATCGCCTTCGATGTCGGCGCTTCCCCATATCTCCACGTTTACGGTTGTGTTGTTCGGGAAGGTTTCCTTGTCGATTTTTAACCGAATCCTTACGTCCGCGTCATAAGTATTCTTTGTCAGCATCTGGTTGCCTTTGTACTGAACGATGCGCAGAACGTCATCGTCCGGCAGGGAAGCGGCGGTCGCGTTATACTCGCGCTCGGTGAACAGGTAATCGATCGAGACGCCGAAGAATTCAGCTATCTGCGGGATTAGCAAAATGTCCGGGTAGGAGCACTGCGTTTCCCATTTGCTGACCGCCTGCACGCTGACGCCCATCGCCTGCGCTAATGCTTCCTGACTGATGCCCTTTTCTTTGCGGAGGTTTTTGATGACGAGACCGATTTTGTTTTCCATTCTCTATATCCTTTCTGTTTGTTTCTGAAAATACTATAACAATTTAACAAAGCAATGTACAGCGATTGTTGTTTAAATCACATCAACCATTGGTTGAAAAAGAATATTCTTTCCCGTTTTCTTTGCGGGAAAGGATAAGTTTACGCTGTATATTACTTGCGGAAATCAAATAGTCAGGGGGTACGGGCGGGTCCGGCAGGGTTCGGCGTCGCTTTTCAACCCGCTCGGTTAATCGGGAAATGAAAAAAACTCACGATGAACGTGAGTTTTTTTACAGGTTATTAGATTACTTGTTAATTCTTGCGACGCCGGTTTTGATTGCGGCTTCCGCGACTGCCTTCGCGACGGCCTTTGCGACGTTCTTGTCGAGCGCGCTCGGGATGATGTAGTCCGGCGTAAGTTTATCTTCGGGAATGTAGGATGCGATCGCATAAGCGGCGGCAATCTTCATTTCGTCGTTGATGTCGCTCGCTCTAACGTCCAGCGCGCCTCTGAAGATTCCGGGGAACGCGAGCACGTTGTTGATCTGGTTCGGGAAGTCGCTTCTTCCGGTGCCGACGATGGCCGCGCCTGCCGCTTTCGCCTCTTCCGGCATAATCTCGGGAACTGGATTGGACATCGGGAAGAGAATCGGGTCTTTCGCCATGCTCTTCACCATTTCGGGGGTTACGCAGCCGGGAACGGATACGCCGATGAACACGTCGGCGCCCTTGAGAACTTCGGCAAGCGTACCCTTGCGGCGCTCGCGGTTCGTAATTCTTGCCATTTCGATTTTCTCTTCGTTAAGGTCCTCTCTGCCTTCGTAGATCGCGCCTTTTCTGTCGCAGAGAATAACGTCCTTCAATCCTATTGAAATGAGAAGGCGGATGATCGCGATTCCGGCGGCGCCGGCGCCGCTGGTGACAACTCTGACCTCGTCCAGCTTCTTGCCGGTGAGCTTGAGCGCGTTGATCATTGCGGCGAGCGTAACGACGGCCGTGCCGTGCTGGTCGTCGTGGAAAATCGGAATGTCGCAGCATTCCTTAAGTCTTCTCTCAATCTCAAAGCATCTCGGCGCCGAGATGTCCTCAAGGTTGATGCCGCCGAAGCTGCCGGCGATCAGGCTGACCGTATTTACGATATCGTCAACGTTTTTAGAGCGGATGCAGAGCGGGATCGCGTCGACGTCGCCGAACGCCTTGAACAGCGCGCATTTGCCCTCCATAACAGGCATTCCGGCCTCGGGGCCGATGTCGCCGAGTCCGAGAACCGCCGTACCGTCGGTAACGACAGCGACCAGGTTGGAGCGTCTTGTCAGGTCGTAGCTGAGGTCTACGTTTTTCTGAATCTCAAGGCAGGGCTGCGCAACGCCGGGCGTGTAGGCAAGAGAAAGGTCCTCTCTTGTGTTCAGCGGCGCTCTGCAGATAACTTCTATTTTACCTTTCCATTCGTAGTGTTTTTTTAATGACTCTTCTGCGTAATTCATGTTTGTGTTGTTCCTTTCCCCGGCGGACCGGTTTAATTTTAGATATCCAGCTTCTTGATGAGACCCTTCAGAACGTTCGCGCTTGCCTGAAGCTTCTCGATTTCCTCCGCTGTGAGCGGCGGGTTGACTTCACGACGGATGCCCCTGGAGCCAAGAACGAAGGGAAGGCTCAGGCACACGTCGCTGATGCCGTATCTGTTGTTAATCATGCCGGATACGCAGACGCACGCGTTCAGGTCCTGATTGATGCACTCAACAAGCTGCGCTACGGAAGCGGCGATCGCGTAATAGGTCGCGCCCTTGCAGGCGATAACCTTCGCGCCCGCGTCTCTGACTGCCTGCTCGATCGCTGCGCGGTCGAACTCTTCGCTCGTGATCAGGTCGGACAGAACGTCGATGTTTTCGGCGATATTCAGACCCATCGCGGTGCAGAGAGACCACGGAACAAAAGAGGAATCGCCGTGCTCACCGAATACGTAAGCGTGAATATTCCTGTAATTCATATGGAGCTTGTCGCCGAGCAGCGAACGAAGTCTTGAGGTGTCAAGCATCGTGCCCGAACCGACGACCTGCTTCTCGGAAAGACCGCACGCCTTAATCAGCGTGTATGTGATGATGTCGACCGGATTGCTGACGACGAGGTAAACGGCGTCCGGAGCGTACTTCTTGATTTCGGGAATAACCGATTTTACGATGTTGACGTTGACCTGGGCGAGGTCAAGACGGGACTGACCCGGTTTTCTTGCGATGCCGAGCGTAACGATAATAATATCGGAGTTTACGGCGTCGGGATACTCGCCGGAGAATATTTTGACGGGATTGCTGAAAGGTGAACCCTGTACTATATCGAGAGCTTCGCCTTCGCTTTTTTGCTTGTTAATATCGATTAAAACGATTTCTGAGCACAGACCCTTCTGTACGAGGGTATATGCGATTGTCGCGCCGACATTTCCGGCGCCTAAAATGGTAATCTTCTTTCTCATCGCTATTTTCCTACACCTTCCGTGTAAAAGTACCTCTCTTAAATAGTTTATTCTGTCGGAATACCTTTTTTCCGGTCATTAGCAAGGAGTATAACATAAAGTAAAAATCAAGTCAATATTAAAAAAGTATAGTTTTATCGAAATTTACGCGATCAAACTGTTGAAAATTACAATGTGAACGCCTACTTCCAGAACTCAAACAGCCGCTCGAGCGAATACAGCTTTGCGGACAGCTCGGTGGAAACATGGTTGGGATTGATAAAGGAATAAATCTGCGCGAAATTCATCATGAAGCTTAAGAACGTAAACACGGTAAACGCGGTCGTGACCATCTTGTGAACGCTCTTGTTTTTGCAGTTCGCAAGAAGGGTGTAGAGGATAAAGAACGCGCCGATCATCATCTGCCAGGAAATATCGGCGTTGTACCGCGCGGCGTATCCGCTCTCCCAGGCCGCGAAAATGATGCCAAAAGGCGCCAGGACGCTGAGAAGCCCGATGCCGATCATAGCCTTCTTTCTGGCTTCGCCGTCGAGCAGTTTGATCGCTTTTCCGGCGAAGAAGAACGAAATCAGCGGGATTGCGGCGCGGTAGAACAGACCGATGGAAATCGCGTTTACGTACCGGTCGTCGATATACATATACCCGTTCATATTGAAGGTGTGGAACGACGACGAGACGAACGGGAAATCGGGGACAAAATAGGGCGCCGCGAACAGATACGCGTATGCCAGCACCAAAACGAAGTGGGTATGGTATTCCGCCTGGGTGAAGTCGTTGATGGTCAGCGAATACTTGATGCCGAACTCAAAAGGCGAATCAAAGCGGGCGTAGTTATACAGCATCTGGATGCCGCCGAAGAACACAAAGGGCAGCAGGGCGCAGACAAAATACCGCACCGCTTTGGACTTCTTATAGTCCTTGCTCGCTTTGAGCTTTTTGAATCCGAACCAGATAAACACAAGCGCAATGACGCAGTAAACGGCGAGCGTGGGACGGCACATTACCGACAGCGCCATGAAAAGCGTGCCCACCATCAGCCGGACGAAGGAAATCTTGCCCTCTCCGACGACATTGGACGACAGGAAGAAGTACGCGCCGGCAAGCAGGCACGCGAAACCGGACGAAATGGCGACTTCGTAGAACACCGGACGCGCGATGCTGAACCATATGCCGGAGGACAGCTGCAGGATAATCAGACCCATCAGAATATAATTAATCTGCAGGTTTGAAAACCATTTCTTAATCACCAGCATATACAGCCTTGTCAGGAATATGATGCCAATGACGCCGAAAAGCAGCGCCGCCCAGATCGAGGGGAAATAATACCCTGTGATCAAATGATAGGGCAGGAACAGGAAAATGACCGGCGCGATTCCGTAGTAGGAGTAATACTTTCCGTTATAGAAGCAGTGGTCCCACAGATAATATGCGCCTTCAACCCTGCGTTCGCTGTAATCATACGGGTTTTTTAAACTCTTCAGGCTTGACGAAGGCTCTGCCAGAAGATGAACCTGACCGTTCTTAAACGCGTCCACCAGCTCCTGCGTTAGCTGGTCGCCGGATTTCGCGGCAAAGTCGTCTTTAATCGAGGACGAGTATTTGGTCCTGTACGCGGCGGTCAGGGTAATCGCGATAATCACGAAAACGCCGGTCGCAATCAGCACCGAGCGGAAGCAAAGCGTCTGATTTTCACGATAAGGCTTTCTAAAAGCCGGAGATTTGGCAAAAATATATACCAGAAGCACGGTGACATACAAAACAAGATATCGAATAAGCGAGAACCGGAACGGGATCGGCTTATTGATCATAATGTTTCGGATGGTGATGGTCTGGTTTTTTGAAATATTAAAATGAATTTTCAGGTTGGAAACCTTGCCGGAAAAGTGGCAGGGAATCGTATAGCTTCTGCTGTCGCCGTTGATAAAGGTAATGCTGGGACCGTATCGGTACTGATAATTGTTGGTGATATCGGTGTACTCGATTGTCGCGGTCGTCTGCGCGATTTTATCGTTCATTTCAATATCGAAGGAAATGGTCCCGACGGGCTCGTCGATGTTTGAAAACTCGACATAGGCGCTGCTGCCCGACAACGCGTCGCCCGCAAGAAAAAGCACCCCGTCGCTCTCGACAAACTCCTGTATCTGCGCTTTGGCGATAGGCAGGTTCTTCTTCTCATAGTCGCCAAACAGCAAATGGAACGAGTTAAAGTTGAATACGAATATCTCGAGGATGGTGCTGATTAAAAAACAGATGATTGTAATTTTCAAATAAATACTCGGTTTTTTCTTTTCTTTCTGCGGTGTTAACTCTATGCTTGAATCCATATTTTCCCTCTCTTGGTATTTTCGACCGTATTATACCATTCCAGCCGGTTTTTGTCCATCGGGTTGTTTAGAATTAACAGAAAATTCATTATAAGTAAAAATAATATTAATTTAAACGCGAAACCGGCTTTGCCCTGTTGATTTTTTATAAAGCTTGTGATACTATATTCAGGGTGCTCAAAAAACAGCGCTAAAAAACGGAATTCGAGGATAGCTTTTTTTTAAAAAAAGTCTTACGGGAGAGTGATTTTATGAGTCCTCGGCCAGAACCAGACAGTAGAAATCACAATAATACCGCGTAGGACAGGCGTATTCTCTTTGGAGATTACTCTGTCCGTACGGGTAATCGAAAGGAGAATACAAAATGATCAGAATGTTTCTTTCTGAAAACGGCAGTTTGAACAAGATCGAGCAGCCGCAGCCCGGATGCTGGATTTGCCTGACAAACCCGACCGAGAGCGAACTTGCGTTGGTTTCCGAGAAATGCAGCCTCGACGTTGACACATTGAGAGCGGCATTGGACGAAGAAGAGCGTTCGAGAATTGAAATCGGCGACAATTATAACATGATTGTCGTGAACATACCCATGATCGAACAGCGGAAAAAAGAAGAACTCTATACAACCATTCCGCTTTCTATTATTTTAACCAAAGAAATCATTATAACCGTATGTCTTACCGATACGCCGATTTTGGACGCGTTTATGAACGGGCGGGTCAGGGATTTTTATACCCATATGAAGACGCGGTTTGTGCTTCAGATTCTTTATAGAAACGCCACTTTGTTTTTGCAGTATCTGCATAACATTGATAAGAAGAGCGAGATTGTTGAACGCAAGCTGCACGGCTCGACCCAGAACAGCGAGCTGATCGAGCTTTTAAAGCTCGAAAAGAGCCTTGTGTATTTTACCACCGCTTTGCGCTCGAACGAAATCGTGCTTGAAAAACTGCTGCGGACCGATAACATCAAGAAATATCCCGAGGATACTGACCTCCTTGAGGACGTCATCATCGAGAACAAGCAGGCGATCGAAATGGCGAACATTTACAGCGGAATTCTGAGCGGCACCATGGACGCCTTCGCTTCGGTCATTTCCAACAACCTGAACATCGTCATGAAGTTTTTGGCGATCATCACGATCGTATTGTCGATCCCGAACATTATTTTCAGCGCGTTCGGCATGAATCTTGACTTCAGCAATATTCCGCTGGTAAACGGCGCCTGGGGCTTCTTTTACGTCATTGTTCTGACGGTTGTCATCTGCATCGCCTCGGCGGTTTACTTTATGAAAAAAAGAATGTTCAAGTAAAAAAAGACAATAAAAAGTGTGCCTTTTCCGGCACACTTTTTTGTTTACAGGTCGATCGTCGCGATATGCGGTCTGTGGTCGGAAGCGACGATTTCGGGAATGTCCGCCGACAGAACCTCCATGTTTTTATCCACAAAAATATAATCGATTTTGACGCGCGGGTTGTTGGAAGGGAAGCTGAGCTTCGGTTTGTCAAACAGCACCGCGGTGTCTTTGAGAATCTCGTAGACGGGTTTTAATATCTCGTCATGCGGCTCCATGTTCAAATCGCCCATAAAGACGCAGGGGCCGGATACGTCTTTTAAGAGTTCGCAGATTTTCTTTACCGCGTTCCGTTCCTCCGCTTTGGCAAGCCCGAAATGGCTGACGAATACGGTAAGCCCTTCTTTTAAACTGGGAATGCCGATAAGCGCTTTGAGAATGCAGCGGGTTTCGTAATACGCGTTCTCGTCCTTGACGGGCGGGTCCTCGATGGGGAATACTTCCGCTTTTAAAATCGGGTATTTCGAGAGCAGCGCGTTTCCGTAGGGACCTGCCAATATAAGCGCCGGCGCGAAGTAGTATTCATACCCGAGCTGTTCTGCTAAAAACGCTGCCTGCGCGGTGTACTCGGGGTGGTCGCTTTCGCCGCGGACTTCGTTCAGCCCGACGATTTCGCCGCCGCACTTCTTGATGGTTTCGGCCATCAGAGGCAGATTAATCCCCGCTTTTGTCCGATGGTCGAATCCGTGCTGGATGTTAAAGGTCATCAGATTGATTTTCATTTCTTTACTCCTGAAAAAGCAACAAAAATTAGGAGATACATTTTTTTAATGTATCTCACTTTACCACTCTTTTCGCCATCCATATGTCCGGTTTGCCGATTCCGTTCGCGTCCGGAATAACGCCGACGATTTTGTATCCGATCTTTTGATAAAACTCATAGGGATGCTTTTTGAAATTCTTTATGTTTTTTATCTTTTCGCAGGTGTCTTCGTATAAATCCGTATCCGAAAGCGAAGTCTGACCGAACTCATCATCCGTACCGAGATAAAGGGTGATGCCGCCGCGCGAAGCAACCTCTTTTTCCAGCGCCGCGACAAGCTGCGAGCCGATGCCTCTGCCCCGGTACTCGCTGCGTACAGCGAGCGGATGGAGCTCCCATGCGGTAACGCCGTATTGCGGAATAGCGCCCGCCAAACCGATTAAACGGTCATTTTCCACCGCCATAATCGCGATACGCTCTTCGTCGAGGATGCTTTCCATCTCTTCAAGCGCGCAGTCGGAATACGCCTGCGGAAAACAGGCTATAAGCAGTTCCGCCGCTTCCTTTATAAACTTGTCATTTGATTTATCGAATGGAAAACAGAGAATCATAGTAACTTAAATACCCGATAAAAGCAAAAACTGAAAGCGTTAGTCCTATTATGGATAAGACCAGTCCCGCAGTGCCTTTTCCGTTGATGGAGATTTTTCTGCTTTTTACGCCAAACACAAGGCCGATAATGTTCAGGGGAATTGCGGCATAAAAAATGGCGCCAAACACCACGCCGAGTATCCCCAGCACCATCGAAGCGGTAGCATAGCCGTTTTGGACCGGAGGGTTCGTGAACGGGTTGTTGGTTAACGGACTGTTATATACGTTCGTATTGACGACGAAACCGCAACGCGAGCAGAACACCGCCTGGTCGCTGATTTGATTTCCGCAGTTGCTGCAATAAGCCATAATATATACTCCCTCCGATGATTACGAATTAATATTAATAAAAGTATATCTTTTAAATCGGTTGCTGTCAATAAGAAAACCTATATTTTTGATAAGTATCTTCGATCTATTCTCCGCGCGCGTCGAATTCAACGGAAGGCAACTATACGTTGACATTTTCAAATTTATATGTTATACCGAAAGCAGAAAGAACGCGGGGCGTAGAACTGGAGGGGTAACGTTGTATATCATTAAAAAGAACTGCCGTATCCCGATGTATGAAATAGAGGCTTTCGCCGAGTATCTTTCCGATATGTCCGCGAAAGGATGGCGGTTTGTCGAGTCGGACGCCGAAGACCCGGATCCGATTCCGTACCGCAGAAAGCTAATTTTCGAGTCGCTGCATGACAAGCGTTTGTATTACGGTATCGGCGCGCTCGACGAGGAAGACTATGAAAAACGCGGTCAGTTTATCGCAAGCTGCGAAAAAGAAGGCTGGCGGTTCGTTTCCATCATCGGGAAGCTGTACGTTTTTTGCTCCGAGAGCAGCCATCTTCCTCCGATTCCTTCGGACAAGAACATAGAAGCGGAGATAATGGAATCGCTCAAGCCGATGCCGATGCCCGACAATTATCAGATTTTTCTAACAATCGCTTTTATCATCGCGGCCGCGCTGTCCATAAATGTCTATAACGACGATATACTCGCTTTTTATACGACGAACTTTTTGCTCATGGGATGGGCGTTTATTCTGGCGGCGATGATCGCGACGGTTGTCGGCAGGATGTTTATGCGCATTCGGTATAAAAAAGCGTGCGAGATGGTTGAAAGCAATCAGACGCCGAACAAAAAGGGCTATCAAGCGGCGGTTCTGAAAAAGAAGGTCCTTTATACATTATCCGGCCTTTTATTCGTCCCGGCGGCGGCGATGATTCTGATCAGGCCGGGCGCGTTCAGTTACAGTGACACTTACATATCCAATAAATCCAACAACATCAAGCTCAGCAACATTATCAAAGCCGACAAACAGAGAACCGAGAGCGGTTCGTACCGCATGAGCATTTTTGCCGATTATGATTACTATTATCAGGAAAACCTGCCGATCGACGACAGCGCCCAGCCGTCCTCAAGCGGCAATGCCGCCAACCTTCCGAGCATTGTGAAGCCTACGTCCAGCGACAACGCGCGCATAACGGTTATCAACTACAAGTTTTCTTCGGAAAAGATTGCCAGAGACGTGTACGCGCGGGACAAAACGTACAATCTGACGGATAAGAACCAGAAAGACGAGCTGCCCAGCACGGCGTTCACGGAAGAAGAGTGCCAAAAGATGAAGATAGACATGGGCAGGTACTATTATATAGAGAACAGCGGTTTTCTGGAAATCATCATGCTGGACGGCGATACCTATACGATTATTTACTGCAATCATCTTGGCGGTTTCAGCGAGAAAATCGCGGACGCGATCGCAAAAAGATAGCGTAGTAAAAAAGCCCGGCGATCGCCGGGCTTTTATTGTTTGTGATTATGCCTGTCTGCGTTTTCTGACAATCAGAACGATGACGACAACGGCGATCACAACCGCAGTGCCGCTGATGATCAGCCACCAGTAGTCAAAATCGCTGCTCTCATCGCCGATGTCTTCCGTCTCGGAAACGGATGCGGCGGATTTGCTGCTCTCGGTCTTGGAAGACGTTTCGCCTGCGTTCGATACCGCGGACGAAGCGGCGCTGGAGGTTACGGAGGAAGTCTGCGAAGAAGCTGCGGAACTGGTCTCCTCGGCTTCGCTTTCCTCCGACTCGTCAAGATTGCTGTCGAGCTTGCAGAGCGTCAGTGCGCTTAGATTCTTGCCGTCAAAGTATTTGCTGAAGTTCGTGTTTACCTGTTCTTCTTCTTTATAATCGGTTCCGACGTCTACAAAACCGACGCTCACGCCCAAACCGAACACGGAGCCGACAGCGGGTTTCAAACCGGCGGGCACGACGCTCGTCGAAAGCTGTTTGAGCGGAATTCTTTCCTCGTATATATCGTAACCTTTTTCGGATTTTGCTTGGTAGTCATATCCGGTTTTATTGCCGAGCGCGCCGAAGTGGTCAGCTCTGTCTCTTTCGTTCTTTTTCGAATCGTAAATGGTAGTCCATTCGTACAGGTAATTCTTATTGTAAAGCGTGCTCCAATCCCAGCCGCCTTGATCGTCGTTCGTGCCTTTGTAAATCTCCTTTGTCGGGTCGTCCGGCAGAATCGCCGTCATAACGTAATGGGCGTTGAAGATCCAATGCATCGCCGCATCGTCCCGGTAAGCGATATGCGGATCGTTGCAGGACGCTTTGACGTATAGGTAGAGATAATCCTTGTCCCAGCACGCGTATATCTGAACGTGGTGTTGAACGTTTTGCTTTTGCTTGTTCTTTATATCAAACAGACTTGGATTTTTCTGAGAATCCGCGATGAGCTGGTAACTGTCCTCAAGGACGCAGTCGATTTTCGGAGCCTGTGCGGTCTTCCATATGGTGATGGGTTCTGCCGCGCGGGTGCTTATGCATAACAGGGGAACGAGAAACGCGAGAACGCAAAAAAGCACAAGTATTCTTTTCATAATTTCTCTCCTCTATGTATGTTTTATTTTTGTCTATTATACTATACCGCATCGCGCAAATCAATAGAAATTTAACAAAATATTAAGAAAATTAATAACCGTTATTATGATATGCATAACAAGTTAAAAATGTATCATTAAAATATAAAAAATATCAATTCCGGATATCGCAGGGCCGGCCGGGAGAAGAAGTCCGCTTTGCATTTGTTCTGTTTAAAATTATCATGCGCGCTTCGTTAATTGCGCCAAAGGTTTGTTGGTGTTTCAGCCTTATCTCGAAAACGCAGCCGGCAGCGGTTTGATTCATTGTATGGAATCGCCGGCTTGCGGACGACGTTGAAACCGCGGCGATACTGTTCGGATACGGGCGTTTGATGAAAAATAAAAAAAGCGCACGGATACGAGCATTTGAGGAAAAAATAAAAAAGCTCCCGGATTTTTTCGGGAGCTTTCTTTTTATTGCTTATTCAGTTTCGCGTAGGTCTTGCTTACGAACTTCTCTTTGCTGATAATAAACCGTTCGTGCGTGCCCTCGCCGATCAGGCCGCTTTCGTCGCGGGCGGTCAGCTTAAACACAAGTTTTCTGCCGTCGATCGCGACCAGCTCGCTCTCGCAGGTGACGGTCATGCCGACCGGCGTCGCGGCGACGTGCTGGATGTTTGCCGAAATGCCGACGGTCGAGCTGTCCGCGTCGAGATAGGGCTTAACGCTCTCGGCGGCGCAGGCTTCCATCAGCGCGAGCATCGCCGGCGTAGCGAAAACCCCAAGCTCTCCGCTGCCCATCGCGGCGGCGGTGTTGGTTTCGTTTACGGTAACGGTTTTTACTCCTTTGATTCCTGTGGTCAACATTTTTTCTCCTTATTGCTTGTAAGAATTTTCAACTGCAACGCATCCGCAAGGGCGCGAAAAAGCGTTTTAAAATTGTTCTAATGATAATCCACGACGCTGACCCAACGCGGCAGCAATTCGCGTTCCTCGGGTTTTCCAGAAAGGAAAGCCTGATGGGGGTATTATTGATAGTCCACGACGCTGACCCAACGCGGCAGCAATTCGCGTTCCTCGGGTTTTCCAGAAAGGAAAGCCTGATGGGGGCATTATTGATAATCTACAACACTGACCCAACGCAGCAATCATTCGCGTTCCTCGGGTTTTCCAGAAAGGAAAGCCTGATGGGGGTATTATTGATAATCCACGACGCTGACCCAACGCGGCAGCAATTCGCGTTCCTCGGGTTTTCCAGAAAGGAAAGCCTGAAGGGGGTATTATTGATAATCTACAACACTGACCCAACGCAGCAATAACTCGCGTTCCTCGGGTTTTCCTTTTACCGATTGCGAAGCCGCGACAATGGGAATCCACTTCTGGACATACTGCTTCGCGGTGTCGCTTTTCAGGCAGAACAGGTTTAGGTATTTGTGCGCCGTATCCGCTTCGCCCGCCAGCCAGAACAGAAGATAGGTTCTTGCCGCGTCCGCGCTCGCGTTTCCCTGCGTGGCGTGCGACCAGTCGAGGATGTACGGCGTGCCGTCGGGCTTGATGATGATGTTGCTCGGGTTGAAATCGCCGTGACAGAGTTTGTCGTGCGTGGGAAGGCTGGCAAGCCGCGTGTGCAGGTCGTACCGCGTCGTCGCGTCCAGCTTGGATTCGTTGATTTTGCTTGCCATTTTGTCCTTGAGCTTGTTGAGCTTGGGCGCTTTTTTGGTGTGCATCTCAAGCTGAATATCCACAAACTGGTTTAGGTACTGGTCGAACTTATCCGGGTTTTCCTTCATCAGCGTTTCGAGCGTTTTGCCCTCGATGAACTCGGAAACAATCGCCCATTTGCCGTCGATTTTGGTGACCTCCATCAGCTTCGGAACGTTCAGCCCGGTCTCTTCGACGCGCGCCTGGTTGAGCGCCTCGTTGAGGATGTCGGATTTTGAGAAACTCTCGTCAAAAACCTTGATCGCCAAATCGCCATCGCGGTAAACGGTTTTCTTCGCCCTGACCGCGATAATGTTGTCCAGCTTCATTTTTTAAACACTTTCCTTTCTGCCGTAATAAGCGTTCAGGTACATCTGTTTCATCTCGCGCATCAGCGGATAACGCGGGTTCGCGCCGGTGCACTGGTCGTCAAACGCCTGCTCGACCATCTCGTCCAGCCGGTCAAGGAAGGTCTGCTCGTCGATGCCGTAATCCTTGATGGTTTTTCGGATGCCGACCGTTTCTTTCAGTTCATCTATTTTCGCAATCAGTTTTTCCAGTTTTTCCGCGTCGCTGTTTCCGCCCAGTCCCAGATAATCCGCAATCTCCGCGTACCGTTTCAGGGTGTGCGGGTAGCCGTACTGCGGGAAGGTACCCATCTTGGTCGGAACCTCGGCGGCGTTGAAGCGGATGACCTCGTTGATCATCAAAGCGTTGGCGACGCCGTGCGGCAGGTGATAGAACGCGCCCAGCTTGTGCGCCATCGAATGGCATATGCCGAGGAACGCGTTCGCGAACGCCATGCCCGCGATGGTCGCCGCGTGCGCCATCTTTTCGCGCGCTTCCGCGTCGGTCTGACCGTTCTCGTAGCAGCGGGGCAGATACTCGAATATCATTTTAATCGCTTTGAGCGCCAGCCCGTCGGTAAAGTCGGTCGCCAGCATCGAAGCGTAGGCTTCGAGCGAATGGGTGAGCGCGTCGATGCCCGATGCGGCCGTCAGTCCTTTCGGCTGATTCATCATCAAATCAGCGTCCACAATCGCCATGTTCGGCATCAGCTCGTAATCGGCGAGCGGGTATTTGATGCCGGTCTTTTCGTCGGTAATCACCGCGAACGGGGTTACTTCGCTGCCGGTGCCGGAGGTGGTCGGGATGGCGATGAAGTACGCTTTTTCGCCCATCTTCGGGAAGGTATAGACGCGTTTGCGAATATCCGCGAAGCGCATCGCCATATCCATAAAGTCCGCGTCCGGATGCTCGTACAGAACCCACATAATCTTCGCGGCGTCCATTGCCGAACCGCCGCCGACAGCGATTATGCAGTCCGGCTCAAAGGCGCGCATCGCTTCCGCGCCCGCTTTCGCGCTGGCGAGGGAGGGGTCGGGCTCGACGTCGAAGAAGGTGGTATGCACGATGCCCATCTCGTCCAGCTTGTCGGTGACCGGCTTGGTGTAGCCGTTCTTAAACAGGAAGCTGTCGGTAACGATAAAGACTCTCTTTTTGCCCAGCACGTCTTTCAGCTCGCTCAATGCGACCGGCAGGCAGCCTTTCTTGATGTAAACCTTCTGGGGTGTCCTGAACCAAAGCATGTTTTCTCTCCTTTCGGCGACGGTTTTGATGTTGAGAAGGTGCTTGACGCCGACATTTTCCGAAACCGAGTTGCCGCCCCAGGTGCCGCAGCCGAGCGTAAGAGAGGGCGCGAGCTTGAAGTTGTAAAGGTCGCCGATCGCGCCGTGCGAGGAGGGCGTGTTGATCAGCACGCGGCAGGTCTTCATTTTATTGATAAATTTCTCAAGCTTTTCTTTTTCGGTTTTTTCGTCAATATAGATTACGGAAGTGTGTCCCAATCCGCCGTCGTTTATCAAATGGTCCGCCTTGTCCAGCGCTTCGTCGAAAGTCATCGCGCGGTACATCGCGAGCACGGGCGAGAGTTTTTCGTGCGCGAACTCCTCGGAGAGGGATACGCTCTCGACCTCGCCGATTAAAACCTTTGTGTTCGCGGGAACCTCGATGCCGGCAAGCTGCGCGATGGTGTGCGCCGTCTGACCGACGATTTTCGCGTTTAACGAGTTGTTGATGATAATGGTTTTTCTGACCTTTTCGGTTTCCTCGGGGTTCAGGAAGTAGCAGCCTCTGGCGGCGAACTCCTGCTTGACCGCGTCGTAAACCTTGTCCAGCACGATAACCGACTGCTCGGAAGCGCAGATCATGCCGTTGTCGAAGGTCTTGGAGTGAATAATCGAATTGACGGCAAGCCGAATGTCCGCGCTCTCGTCTATGATTGCCGGCGTGTTGCCTGCGCCGACGCCGACCGCAGGCTTGCCGGACGAATAAGCGGATTTTACCATGCCGGGTCCGCCGGTCGCGAGGATTAAATCCGATTCGCGCATGACAAGGTTGGTCAGTTCAAGGCTGGGAACGTCCACCCATTGGATAATTCCTTCGGGCGCGCCGGCTTTCACCGCCGCTTCCAGTACGATTTTCGCCGCCGCTATCGTGCAGTTCTTCGCGCGGGGATGCGGGCTGATGATCATGCCGTTCCGCGTTTTAAGCGCCAAAAGCGATTTGAAGATTGCCGTGGAGGTCGGGTTGGTGGTCGGAATAACCGCGCCGATGACGCCGACCGGCTCGGCGATTTTCTTAATGCCGTAGGCTTTGTCCTCTTCAATCACGCCGCAGGTCTTTACGTCCTTATAGGCGTTGTAAATATATTCGGAAGCGTAATGATTTTTTATCACTTTGTCCTCTACGACGCCCATTCCGGTTTCGGCGACCGCCATTTTGGCAAGGGTGATCCTTTCCTTGTTCGCTGCGGACGCCGCGGCAAAGAAAATCTTATCCACCTGCTCCTGCGTGTAGGTAGAAAAAACCTTCTGCGCTTTGCGAACCTGCGCAATCGCTTCGTTCAGCTTTTCAACGCTGTCAATAACCGTGTAATTGTTCATAACCATTCTCCTTTTCACCGTTTTATGCAAACTTCCTTACGGCACCCCCGGGAGGAGAACACTATCATAAAAATTTTATTTTAGTTTTTCCGCAAGGTGATTGGATAATACGGCAAGCGCTGCAGCCATGTTTTCATTCTGAACCAAAATGTCTTCGGGAACCCTGAGATGTACGGGCGCGAAATTCCATATCGCCAGCACGCCGCTCTCGACGAGCAGGTCGCAGACCTCCTGCGCGTTCTGCGCCGGAACCGTGATGATGCCGATTTTGATGTTCATCTTCCGGCAGAACTCCGGCAGTTTTTCGATCGGCATAATCCGTTCCGCTTCGTCGATGACTTTCGGGTCCGAGTCGAACGCCATCAGGATGTTCAACCCGTACTCCTTAAACCCGCTGTAACCCATCAGCGCTTTCCCCAGCTTGCCGGCGCCGACGATAATCGCGTTGTTGACGGTGTTGTAGCCGAGGAAGTCCTCTAACTCCTTTATCAGGTCCTCCGTAACATACCCGACTTTCGGTTTGCCCGACGAGCTGACCGACGCCAAGTCCTTGCGGACCTGAACGTCGTTGAGCTTCAGCGCGTCCGCGATGATGGTAGCGGAGATGTTCACGTACTTATCCCGTACGGACTTTAAATAGTTTAGATACAGCGGAAGCCTTTGAAGGGTGGATTTTGATATGTTCAGATGAAACATTTTTTATTATCCTTTCTGCTCAATATAATACAATGCTTTGTCTAAAAATGGTAATGCTTATATTACATATCGATATGTTTATAACGATATAATTATATCGATAAATATTTATTTAATCCACAACCTGCGTTAAAAGCTCGTCTCTGACGCGCTTCAGCTCGGCGATAAAGCGTTTGTCCAGCTCGGTCAGTCTGTAGTTCTTCTTATAAATCAAAACGTCCTTGTAAAGGTTGTGGTCGTCGTCGCACACTCTTTCCACAAGGCCGTAGCGCGCCAGCAGACTTTTCGGCATCGGGGACACCCACATATAGGTTGACGGAACGTTGACCAGCAAATCGAACTGGCTTCCGCGCTCGTACACGAAAATCCGCTTGTTGATAAAGTCCGGAAACTCCTCTTTTTTGACGTCCGAGACCGGCACAAAGGGAACGTAGGGGTCTCCGTGCGCGATTTCGGTAAAGTTTTTCAAGTCGTCATAGGTGATGATGTCCTTGTAGGCGAGCGGGTGCCCTTCCGACAATAGAACATGGTGCCGAAACTCCCAGATTTCTTCGGATTTCAGCCCTTTCTCCTGCATCAGATTTGCGAAATAGGGTTCGAAAACGGATTTGTAGCGGATGATGCCCAAATTGTAATCCGCCTGCAGAATGTTGTTGATGGCTTTGAGCGCGTTCGTTTCCTTGTAGTTGACCTCGATTTCCTTCGACTGGTCCAGCGTATTCACAAAAGCGCAGAAGGCGAGCGAGATATAGCTGGCGCGGGGTACCGAAATATTGAATTCCTGCTTGCCCTTTTTCTTTTTGTTGTACAAGGCCTCCATTTCGTCCACCTGCGCAAGAATGTTCCGCGCGTATTCCAAAAACTCCTCGCCTTTGGGGGTGGGGATGATGCCTTTCGAGGTGCGTTTGAAAATGGTTATGCCCAGCGTCTCCTCCAGTTCCTTGATGGCGCGGCTCAAATTCGGCTGCCCCATGAAGAGGTTTTCCGCCGCTTTGTTGATGGAACGGGTCTTGTCCACTTCGACAGCGTATTTCAAATGCAGTAAATTCAATTGCGACACCTTCTTTCTGAGTATATTTTAGTTTACCATATTTTAATAAAAAAGCAACCCATTCGATATGGATATACCGAATGGGTTTTCGTCAGAATTCTTCCGGAATCAACAAAAGTTTCATGTCGGTGTATTTCGACCGCTTTTCGACAAAACCCAGTTTTTGATAAACCGGTCTGCCGTCGTCGGTCGCGGAAAGCTCGATGTACGACACGTTCTGCCTTCTCGCTTCCGCGATCAGTTCTTTTAAAACCTGCGTGGCAATTCCTTTTTTGCGGTATTCGGGGCGGGTGTAAACGTTCTGCACCAGCGCGGTCCTGCCCGTAATCATAAACGGGTTCGCCGGTCTGTCCGCGATCGACATAAACGCGGTCGCGACGATTTTGCCGTCCGTTTCGGCAAGAAAGGCGGTGAAAATGGTATCGATGTATTTCGAGACATATTCTTTTAACTGCAAAATAATTTTTTCCTCTGTTTTTGCGGACAGCCGCCCTAAATCCTCGCGCAGATAGTTCAACCGCAGCTCGATCAGGGCATCCATGTCCGAAATCTCGGCTTTTCTTACTTTGATGTTTCGCAAATCTACCACTTTCTTTATGTTTAAAATTGAATTGATGCCGAATTCCCCTCGACCTTTTTTCTGCTGTGCCGCTTTGAAAACAATTAAAACATAAAAACAGCCGTTTGTAAATATTTAAACGAAATTTTATATTGACGACAAATTCTGCGAAAAAATATATAGACAATCGGGTTGTTTTTTTGTATAATTGGGACGAGGTGATGCGCGCTTGCAGTAAAACGAAAGTTTATGACGAATCGGCTTGTTTTTTTACGCAATTTAAAAACAGAAAAAAGGAGTACACTGCTTCGTAAGGTGTAGTATTGTAGATGAACGACAAACTGAAAGAGAATGCGAAAATAATTCTAAAAGGATATATTGTCGGCTCTTCCATGAGCGTTCCCGGCGTAAGCGGCAGCACGATGGCCATACTGCTCGGGATTTTTGACAAACTGATTGGCGCGATCAGTAATTTCTTTAAGGATATCAAAAACAACTTTTTGTTTTTATTAAAATTCTGCATCGGCGCGGGCGCCGGCATTTTCTCTCTTGCGTTTTTGCTGAAATGGCTTTTGGAAAACTTCCCGCTGCCGGTATCGGTGTTCTTTTTAGGCTGCGTGGTCGGCGGTATTCCCGCTTTGTATAAAAAAACAAAGGGGTCAAAGTTCAAAGTGTCGTCGGCTGTTTACTTCCTGATCGGTCTGGCAGTCGTAATCGCCATCGGATTTATCCCTACGGGCAGCATTGACATCAGCAGCGGTTCGGGCATTACATACTATCTGATGCTGCTGGTGGTCGGCGTCGTCGTTGCGTTGGCGTTGGTTTTGCCGGGCATCAGTACCTCACACATGCTCTTGGTGCTGGGAATGTACGACGCCGTCGTGAATGCGATTACCAACATCGATATTCCCTACCTGGGCATATTGGGAATCGCGACGGTGGTCGGCGTTTTCCTGATTACGAAACCGCTGGAATGGATTATGAACACCTTCCCGCATCAGACGTACTGGATGATTATCGGTTTTGTAATCGGTTCCACCTGGGAGATTTTCCAGGACAAGATACTGCCCGCCGTTCCGGAAGAAACGGACGCTCTTTGGTGGATCGGTACGATTCTGATATGCCTTGTTACCTTTGTTTTAGGATTCTTAGCGATTCAGTTTTTGTCAAGATTCCAGGAGGATTAAAAAATCAAAACCGGCTGCGGTATTAAACCGCAGCTGTTTTTTTTGCGGCGCGGCAATGCGAAAATTCGCTTATCGGGCGAGTCCGCTCAAATCAAACCTCGTTTATAAAATTAAGGGTGTACCGTTAAAAACGATACACCCGTATATCCTTTACTGTTTGCAGCGAATCGCAGCCTGCGCCGCGGCGAGACGCGCGATCGGCACTCGGTACGGCGAGCAGGACACATAATCCAAGCCGACCTCGTGGCAGAACTCGACGGTGGACGGGTCGCCGCCGTGCTCGCCGCAGATGCCCAGCTTGATGTCCGGACGGACAATTCGTCCCAGCTCTGCGGCCATTTTCACGAGCTTGCCGACGCCGTTGCGGTCAATCTTGGCGAACGGATCGCTTTCCAAAATATTCTTGTCTTTGTAATCATTTAAGAACTTGCCTGCGTCGTCCCTGGAGAAACCGAAGGTCATCTGCGTTAAGTCGTTGGTTCCGAAAGAGAAGAACTCGGCTTCGGCGGCGATCTCGTCGGCGGTAAGCGCCGCTCTCGGAATCTCGATCATCGTGCCGACCTTGTAGGGAAGGTTTACGCCGGCTTTTTTGATGATCTCGTCCGCGGTTTTGGTCACGACGTTTTTGACGAACTTCAGCTCTTTCGCGTCGCCGACCAGCGGAATCATAATCTCGGGAACCACGCCCAAGCCCTCTTTGTTGACCTCGATCGCCGCCTCGATCACCGCTCTGGTCTGCATTTCGGCGATTTCGGGAAAGCTGACGGCAAGCCTGCATCCTCTGTGTCCCATCATCGGGTTCAGTTCGTGCAGGGACTTGACGGTTGCCTTCAGCTCCTCGAAGGATACGTTCAATTCCTTCGCCAGCGCGCGGATGTCCTCGTCAGCGGTGGGGAGAAATTCGTGCAAAGGCGGATCCAGGAAGCGGATGGTCACCGGATGTCCTTTCATCGCGCGGAAAATGCCGATAAAGTCGCTCCGCTGCATGGGAAGCATCTTTTCCAGCGCGGCGCGGCGCTGCTGTTCGGTTTTGGAAACAATCATTTCCCGCATCGCCATTATTCGGTCGGCGTCAAAGAACATATGCTCGGTACGGCAAAGCCCGATGCCCTCCGCGCCGAAGCTCAAAGCCTGCGCGGCGTCCATCGGCGTGTCGGCGTTCGCGCGCACCTTCAGTTTGCGGCGCTGGTCGGCCCACTGCATAAAGGTCTCGAAATTGCCAGAGATTGTGACGTCCGTGGTCGGAATCTGACCGATGTAAACGTTTCCGGTCGAACCGTCGATGGATATAAAATCGCCCTCGCGGACAATGTTTCCGTTGAGCACAAAGTATTTTTCTTCCTCGTGCATTTCAATCGCGCCGCAGCCGACGACACAGCATCTGCCCTTTTCGCGCGCGACCACTGCGGCGTGCGAGGTCTTGCCGCCGCGCACCGTCAATATGCCTTCGGAGGCGCACATGCCCTCGATATCCTCGGGCGAGGTCTCCAGGCGGACAAGGATGACCTTTTCGCCGTCTGCCGCTTTTTCTTTCGCGCTTTCGGCGGTAAAATAGACCTTTCCGCAGGCGGCGCCGGGCGAAGCTGGGATTCCGGTTCCGGCGACTTTGGCTTTCTTCAGCGCGTCCTCGTCAAACTGCGGATGCAGGAGCGTGTCCAGCTGTTTGGGATCGACCTTTAACAGCGCTTCGTCGATCGTAATCATTTTTTCGTTTACCAAATCGACCGCGATTTTAATTGCCGCTTCGGCGGAGCGCTTGCCGTTTCTGGTCTGGAGCATGTAGAGTTTTCCGTTTTCGATGGTAAACTCCATATCCTGCATGTCCTTGTAGTGCTTCTCCAGCTTTTCGGCGATTTCAAGGAACTGCTCGTAAACCTCGGGCATGACTTCTTTGAGGGTGGAAATCGGCTGCGGCGTGCGGATGCCCGCGACGATGTCCTCGCCCTGCGCGTTCATCAAAAATTCGCCGTACAGCTTTTTCTCGCCGGTGGCGGGGTTCCTTGTGAAGGCGACGCCGGTGCCGCTGGTTTTGCCCATGTTGCCGAATACCATCGCCTGAACGTTGACCGCGGTGCCCCAGGAGGAGGGAATATCGTTCATGCGCCTGTAAACGATGGCGCGCTCGTTGTTCCAGGAACGGAATACCGCTTTTATCGCTTCGATCAGCTGAACCTTCGTGTCGGAGGGGAAATCGACGCCTTTTTGCGCTTTATAATACTGCTTGAATTCCGAAACAAGACGCTTCATGTCCGCCGCGTCCAAATCGATATCCTGCGTTACGCCTTTTTCCGCTTTGATTTTGTCAATGATGGCTTCATAGTCTTTCTTATCCAGCCCCATAACGACGTCGGAGAACATTTGTATAAATCTTCGGTAAGAATCGTAAGCGAATCTCTCGTTGGACGTGAGTTTGGCAAGGCCGGCTACCACCTCGTCGTTGAGTCCGAGATTCAGGATGGTGTCCATCATACCCGGCATCGACGCCCGCGCGCCGGAACGAACCGACACCAGCAGCGGATTGTTCGGGTCGCCGAACTTTTTACCCGTTATTTTCTCCAGTTTGGCTACGTATGCGTAAATTTCTTCTTCCAGCTCCGGAGAAAGCGTCTCCCCGTCCTCATAATACTTCGTGCAGGCCTCCGTCGAGATCGTAAACCCTTGAGGAACCGGCAGACCGAGATTGGTCATTTCTGCGAGATTGGCGCCTTTCCCGCCCAAGATGTTGCGCATGGAACCGTTGCCCTCTGAAAAGAGGTACAAGTACTTTTTTGCCATAAATTTTATGTCCTCCGTTTTTAAAATATATATTTAAAATAAAATATATTTTTATGTAAGTAACGCGGAGAAAACAAAAACGGACGCGGGGACACGGTATGGAATTTTTTTCAAACATATATATTATACCAAATCCTAATAATTTGTCCATATATTTTTGTTTAAAATTTCAAATAGTTACATTATTATGTCTTTTTATCCGTATTGACAAAAAAGTATATGGGAAGTAAACTAATATGGATATTGAATTAGCTGCTTCATACTATATACGTATTTGGAGTAAGAAAAAGTGAGTTTGTTTGGAATAAAGGAAAAATCCTGTGAGTATATCATCGCCGGGCTCGGCAATCCGGGAGAACAGTACGCGAACACGCGGCACAATATCGGCTTTATGGCGCTGGACTATATCTCCGGCAGAGCGGATATATCCGTAAAAAGCCTCAAGCACATGGCGTTGACCGGAAAAGGCGTAATCGGGGGAAAGGGCGTTCTTCTCATGAAGCCCCAGACCTATATGAACAATTCCGGCGAAGCGATTGCGGACGCCGCGCGGTTCTATAAAATACCGCCCGAGAAGATTATCGTTATTTTTGACGACATCTCGCTCGAACCGGGCAGACTGCGCATCCGGCGCAAGGGCAGCAGCGGCGGTCATAACGGCATAAAAAGCATCATCGAGCATATCGGGGAGAACTTCCCGCGCATCAAAATCGGAATCGGCGACCGGGAAAACAAGGAGTACGACCTTGCCGACTATGTACTTTCCAAGCTGACGCCCGCGGAGAAAAATGCGCTTGCCTCCGGTTTCGACAAAGTTTTCAGCGCGGTCGAACTTATACTGAATGACGAGATCGACAAGGCGATGAGCCTGTACAATTAGCAACGACGGTCAGAGTTACGAATGGAAGCAATCTTAAAACAGTTCAATGCTGAAAACGAATACAACGCCCTGATAAAAGGCATACGCGACGGACATATACCCTGTATGGTCAACGGTATATGCGATTCCGCGCGCCCTTTTTTAACCGCGGCGGTATTAAAGGAAACCAACTCCAAAGGGCTGGTAGTGGTTTCCGACGAGAAGGACGCCTACCGGCTGCAAAAGGACTTGGAGCTTTTCTTTGACCGGGTTCTGATTTATCCGGTCAGGGATTTCGTGTTTGACAACGTAAAAAGCTATTCGCGCGAGTGGGAGCACGAGCGCCTGAGCGTTCTGCAGAACATACTGACCGGCAACTTCGATGTAATTATTACTTTGCCCGACGCGATGTCGCAATATACCATTCCCCGCAGAATTATGCAAAACAGCCTGGTGCTGAAAAGGGGGCAGAGCATCCCGATTCAGGAGGTATGCGCGAAGCTGGTCGATCTGGGCTATACCCGCACCGAAGTCGTGGAGGGCGCCGGGCAGTTCGCGCTGCGCGGCGGCATTATCGATATTTTTTCGCCGCAGTACAAGGAACCGTTCAGAATCGACTTTTTCGGAGACGAAGTCGATCTGATCGGATTTTTTGACATCGTCACGCAGCGCAGGTACGAGAATCTGACCGAAGCGACCGTGATTCCGGCGCAGGAACTGCTGATCGACGGCGAAGCGCTTCAGCGCGTCCAAAACGAACTGAACCGGCTGATCAGGAACTTTAAAGGGACGGAGAAACAGCGCGAAACGCTGAAAAAAGAGCTGGAGGAAACCGAGAACGGCGAGCGCGTCGCCTTTGCAGACCGGTTCTTCGCGCTCATTTATCCCGAGAAGGAATGCCTGCTGGATTATATGGGCGATTATATCGCGTTTGTGTATGAAACCAGCAGGGTAAAGGAACGGAAAAAGGGGTTTGACTTCACGGTCAGCCAGAGCATAGAGTCGCATGTCGCTGCCGGCAGCTGCACGTACAAAACGGCGGACGTCGCCATCGCCGGCGAATATATCTTTGAAAAATTAGGGCGCAAGGTTATCGCGCTCGACCTTTTCCTGGCGTCCGGAAAATTGTTCGACTACAAGGCGCAGTACAACATCGTCGCAAAAAGCGTAACCTCGTTCGGACACAACATCGAGCTTTTGTACGACGACCTTCAAACCTATGTCAGCTTAAAGCAGAAAGCGCTGATTCTAACCGGCAGCGAACGCGCCGCAAAGAACATGATCGAGAACCTTGAGCACAGGGGATTCAAAGCCTTCCCCTTCGCCGGCGCATTGTATCCGGGAATGGTCGCGGTCGGCGTTTTGGCTTCCGCAAATCCGGTCGGAGGGTTCGAGCTTGACCGCGCCGGTTTTGTGCTTTTGACCGACGCGGAATCGGTGCGCGAGAGCGCCGGACTTTCAAAATTGGGCAAAGGCAGGGCGCTCAAGGTCAAAAAGGGCGAGAAGATCGCTTCTTACGCCGACTTAGAACCGGGCGACCTCGTGGTGCACGTCAACCACGGCATCGGACGCTTCGCGGGAATCCAGAAGCTGACCACCGAGGGCGTTACAAAGGACTTTATCAAAATTGTATACGCCGACAACGGCATTTTGTATGTTCCCTGCAACCAGCTGGACATGGTCAGCAAGTTTATCGGCGGCAAGGAAACGGTGAAACTCTCGAAAATGGGTTCCGCCGAGTGGAAGCGCGCCAAAGCGAGGGCGAAAGCGGCGGCTTCCGACATCGCCAAAGAGTTAATCCGCCTGTACGCCGAGCGTCAGAAAAAGCAGGCGTACGCGTTCGGTCCGGACGACGAGATGCAGGATGAGTTTGAGTCGCTGTTCGAATACACCGAGACCGAAGGGCAGATCATCGCGTCCAAAGAAATCAAGGAGGATATGCAGCGGACTGTGCCGATGGACAGGCTGCTGTGCGGCGACGTCGGATTCGGAAAAACCGAGGTTTCGCTGCGCGCCGCCTTTAAGTGCGTGTACGGCGGAAAGCAGGTGGCTTTCCTTGTGCCGACGACCATCCTTGCTTTGCAGCATTACCAGACGATGCAGGCGCGGTTCAGGGGGTTTCCGATTAAAATCGCGATGCTTTCGCGTTTTGTCAGCAAGACCGAGCAGGCGCAGATTATAAAAGGGTTAAGGCGCGGCGAAATCGATATTGTCGTCGGCACCCACAGGCTTTTGCAGAAGGATATAGAGTTCCGTGATTTGGGGCTGTTGATCGTCGACGAGGAACAGCGTTTCGGCGTCGCGCACAAAGAGCGGCTAAAGCAGCTCGCGAACAACGTCCATGTGCTCACGCTGACGGCAACGCCGATTCCGAGAACCTTAAACATGGCGCTGTCCGGCATCCGGGATATGTCCATACTTGAGGAGGCGCCGTCGGACAGGGTGCCGGTTCAGACCTATGTGCTCGAGTACGACGAGGAAATCATCCACGAAGCGATCCGCAAGGAACTGCGCAGAGGCGGGCAGGTGTTCTACCTGCATAACTATGTTGATTCCATCTATTCAAAGGCGGCAAAACTTGCCGAAGCGTTCCCCGACGTCGGCATCGCCGTCGCACACGGCAAGATGGACAAAGAGCAGCTTTCGGATGTCTGGGCGGATATGCTTGCGGAAAAAATCGATATTCTTGTATGCACCACCATTATCGAAACCGGCGTCAACGTCCCCAACGCGAACACGCTGATCATCGAGGACGCGGACAAGATGGGGCTTGCGCAGCTGCACCAGTTAAGGGGCAGGGTCGGGCGCTCTACCCGAAAAGCGTACGCTTACTTTACCTACCGCAACGACGCGCTTTTGAGCGACATTGCCGCAAAGCGGCTTGGAGCGATCAAGGAATACACCGAGTTCGGCTCCGGTTTCAAAATCGCCATGCGCGACCTTGAACTGCGCGGCGCCGGCAATATTCTCGGCGCGGAGCAGAGCGGTCATATGGAAGCCATCGGTTACGACCTTTATATTAAAATACTTGAGGAAGCGGTCAACGAGGAAAAGGGTATCCCGCCCAAGCCCAAGATGGACTGCTCGGTGGACATCGCGGTCGACGCGTTCATACCCGAGCAGTATATCGGCTCGTCGAAAATCCGTATGGATGTTTACAGAAAAATCGCGAACATCGAAAACAACGAGGACAGGGACGACCTGCTCGACGAACTGACCGACCGGTTCGGCGACCTGCCCAAACCGGTTGAGAATCTGGTGGATATTTCGCTGATTCGGAACGCGGCGAGCCTTTTGGGATTTACCGCGATCGAGCAGAAGGGAAATATCATCTCCCTCTACAACAGGAATATCGACATCGGCGCGGTCTCCCGCCTGGCGGGCGACCCCGAGCTGAAGGGCGGCATTATGTTCTCCGCGGGCGCAAAGCCGCATATCGCCTATAAGCTGCGCGGCGGCGAGAACAATCTGGACATGATTCGAAAGATTCTGAGCAAATACGCCAGCGCGTAAGCGGTCCTGCGTATTTACAAAAAGACAATGAATTATTTACACAAATTTCTAACAATTAGAGTATAGACAAAATGCGTAAAATAATATATAATTCACTATATAAAATTGGGTATTCATAACCAAACGACGGCTTCCGCCTGCCCGGCGACCAGCGGAAAGCAGTTAAAATAAAATCACCGGAGAAAAGAGAGCGGTATGAAAAAGATTAGCAGAGTGTTATGCCTTTTACTGGCGGCCATCATGGTCGTTTCGTTTTCAGCGTGTAAAAAATCAACGCCGGCCATGTTTACGTATAAGGACATGACGATGTCCTCGGGCATGTACGCGTTTATCCTGGCGGAGAGAAAAGGGGAAATCGTCGATTACTTCAAAGCCTACTACGGACGGGACATATCTTCCGACGATTCCTTCTGGAGCTCGCCGTTTGAGGACAATAAGACGTACGCGGAATGGCTGAAGGATACTACCGAGGAACTGTGCAAGAGAATACTGATTGTAAAGTATTTCTGTAACCAGTACGAGCTGAAGATTACGGACGAAACGCAAATTCAGGAAATTGACGAGCTGATGGACCAAGTGATGGAAACCTTCGGCGGCGAGGACGAGCTGAAGCTTGAGCTTGCCAAGTACGGAATCACGCTTGCCCAGCTGCGCGAGTATTATGAGTATCTCTATTATTATCAGCTTCTGCTGGATTACTGGTACGGCGAGAACGGAACCATGCGGATTCCGGAAGCCGAAGTGCGCGAAAAGTTCTTTAACAACTTCTACAAAATAGACATGGCGTACTTCAGCTACTACACGCTGGATGAAAACAACAACACCGTTCCTTATGTGGACAAATCCATTACGGACGAGCAGGCAAAAGCGTATTTTGACCAGAATTACGTCAAGGTGCAGCATATCTTATATATGACCGTTGACACCAACGAAAACCCGCTCTCGGACGACAAGGTCGCGCAGGCCGAGCAGGAAGCGAAGGCCGCTTACGAAGGCATTCTGAACGGCTCGGTTAACTACGACGATATCATGAAGGAAAAATCCGATTCGTCCGCGACCATGATATTTACCCGCGGCGATATGGTCAGCGAGTTTGAAAACGCTTCCTTCGAAATGGAGCCCGATGAAGTACGGCTGGTTCAAACCAAGTATGGCTGGCATATTATCCGCAAGCTGACGACTTCGGACGACGATTTCGATAAAAAAATCACCGAAGTAAGGCAGGCAATGTCAAAAGAGAAGGTCAAAGCCGGCGCCGAGGAAATGTATGAGAATCTCAAAGAGAACAAGATAGAGTTCAAAGAGGGCGGTGCCGACGCTTTATACCAGTTCCAGGCGGGCAGGGTAATATCCAGGGAAGACGCCAAAGAGGACATCATCCAGGCGATTGACGCCGCCAAACCCGGCGAGTATATTTTGTATGAGTTCAAAGACGGCGGCGTTACCTACGGGTATTATATCTTTAGAAGAGTCGAACTGGACGAAAGCGACCTGCGGAACTATTACGAGACGGTCGAGGACGAAATGAAGGACGCAAAATACTTCGAGTATGTCCAGACACATTACGATTCCATCGCAATTAACGAGGAAGAGCTGGCGAAATACGACAACATCCCGGCTGTTCAGTCGTTCCCGTCATTGTATTATTAATCAGGCTATATAATAAAACTAACTATATAGAAATAGAAAGGAAGTTTTCATCGGCATCGCATGCCGATGAAACTGTATAGAGGAGCATATGACACCCAGAGAAGTATACGAGAATATTATGCGAGACGCCGTTTCCGTATATTCTGCGGAAGGGCTGAAAGAAAAACTGGAAAGCGGCAGAAAACTGAGAGTAAAAATGGGCGCGGACCCGAGCAGGCCCGATTTGCATTTGGGGCATTCCGTCGTTCTGCGCAAGCTGAAGATGCTGCAGGATTTAGGCCACGAAATCATATTCGTCATCGGCGACTTCACCGGCATGATCGGCGACCCTTCGGGAAGAAGCAAAACCCGCGTTCCGCTGACCTTTGAGGAAACCAGAAGGAACGCGCAGAGCTATTTGGAGCAGGTAACCAAAATCCTGGACAAAGACAAGACCATCATTGCGTACAACTCCGAGTGGCTCGGAAAAATGAATTTCGCCGACGTGCTCTCGCTCGCCGGAAAGTATACGGTCGCCCGCATTATGGAGCGCGACGACTTCAGCAAGCGTTTCAAAGAGAATCAGGCCATCGGCATCCACGAGCTTTTGTATCCGCTGATGCAGGGTTATGACTCGGTCGCGCTGCGCGCGGACATTGAGGTCGGCGGAACCGACCAGACCTTCAACCTGTTGGTGGGCAGAGAACTGCAGAAGGACTATGGCCAGCCCTCGCAGGAGGTTATCACCTTCCCGCTGCTGCCCGGACTGGACGGCGTCGAGAAGATGAGCAAGTCGCTCGACAACTACATCGGCATCGACGAGCCGGCGGACATTATGTTCGAGAAGTGCATGAAGGTGCCGGACCATCTGCTTTTAACCTACTTCAACCTGACGACCGACTTAAAAGAATCCGACTACAAACCGCTCATTGAGAAAGACATCCGCGAAGCGCACTTCCTGTACGCTTCCGCCATCGTGCGCCTGTATCACGGCGAGGAAGCGGTCGCGCCCGCGGCTGAACGGTACAGAAGCGTTGCGAAGGGCGGAATTCCGGACAACATCGACGAGTATGAGGCCGAAGCGGGAAGCAGAATCACGGCCTTGCTCGTGCAAGCGAACCTTGCGCCCTCCATCAGCGAGGCAAGAAGACTGATTCAGGGCAACGGCATTAAACTGGACGGCGAACTGGTCAGCGACGTCAACGCGGTGATTGACAAAGCGGGCACATACGTTCTCAGCAAAGGAAAGAACAAGTTCGCGAAGTTTGTCATAAAGTAAAAACGACTCCTGAACAAGTCTTCAAAGGAGCAGTTTCGTTGGAAGATGTAATTATCCTATATATCGATGATATAGCCATTATAAATTTCGCGTTGGTTTTTATATGCGTTCTCATTGTAGTGCTGACTTCCGGCTGATTCAATATTGTTCGTATGGCGGCCGCATCGTTTGCGGGTTCGCTATACGCAATCGTCTTTTTCCTTATATTCCCAATGACCTGGTATTCCTCGATTTTATTGAGTTTGGCCGTTTCCTGCCTGATCTGCATTATCGCCTTTAAGTTCAATGGCTTAAAGGATTTATTCCTTACAACCGCGGCGTTTTTTTCGGTTTTGTCCCTTTTGGACGGAACAGTTCAGCTGATTGCGGGAAAGTTAATCGGCTATCCGGGTTATCAGGAAGTCTTTACGTATGGAATATATTCTGAAACACAAGATAATAAAGTTTTTGCAATCGTTTTCATATTGAATGTTTTCATCGTGTTATTCTTACTATACAACATCAGAATGAAAAGCAAAAACAAGCAGGCGTCTGCCGCTTCAGGCGCCCCGGCCGGCAAAGCCGAAACGGAATAAGCCCTGCTTATTTAGTTATAACCGCACAAAAACACCCTTAAAGCGTTGCGCGCTTTAAGGGTGTTCTTTTATTTTTGGTTGTAAATGAAAAAACCGATTCCGACGCCGACCGGGTTCCCTTTTTTCAGCCAGTCGATGTAAGCGCGCTGCAGGGAGGTTTCGCAGGGGAGCGCGTCAAGGTCGTCGCAATTCAGGGTATGGAAAATCCGCCACAGAAAACCCTTTTTTTCGTCGACGTACGAAGAAACGATGTCAAAATCGTCCATAAACTTGAGAATGTTGGAGTTCTTGGGCAGAAACTCGTAATGCGCAGGATAAAGCAGCCAGGAAGAGCATTTGAAAACAATCGGCTTGTCCTTGAACGTGTCTTTATAAAACTCCGCGGCCATGCGGTAGGACGCAAGGCATTCCTCGTGGTAAAGCGGCCCGCTGGAAGGAATATGTATGTTTAGAACCGTGTCGTCGGGGTTTACGGTATAGCCGTTTTTGGCGTATGTCATTTCGGCGAGCGCTGTCTCAAACTGCAGCCGGCCGAGCGCGAAGCGGGTCAGGTCGAAGAAGCGCGGCGCCCACCATCCGGAAGCCGTACCCCAAATGTTCTCCACCTTTTTGCATTCAAACAGCTTCCACTTCAGGTCGCTCATGGAATCAAAGTAAACCGAATAGGGAATCCCGCGCTTCAGGTAAAGCGCCCTTGTGTGCTTGGACAGGCAGACGTAAAACAGCATATGAACCGTAAATCGATGAACGCCGGCCAGCTCGGCGGCTTTGTCCATCATTCCCAAAGCGCGCGTATAGTCGGTCAGCTGGCCGCCGAAGTACAGTTCCACCGGCTCCTGAAAGAGGGAGAACGCTTCCGGATTCGCGCGGACGGCGTCGTAACAGTTCAGAAGCGCTTCTTTCGCTTCATCGGGAAAACCGAATTCTTTGCAAAACGATTCTATATAGTTCTTCATAGCGCAATCTCCGTTCGTATCATAATCTGTATCTGTATTATATTGCAATTCCCGGGACAAATCAATATCAAAAACGAAAATATCGTATTCCCCCCGTAAGCAAAAAACAGAGCGGAAAGCCCTGTTTTCATCGTCTTTATTTTTCCGCCGCCTTGAGCATTTCTGCCGCGTCGGTCGGTTTGGCGTCGAAATCGCCTCTTGCCAGTTTGAGCGCTGTTTTCTCCTGGAAAATTTCCTCGGCGGTCCGAACGCCCATTTTTCTTAAGAGCGCAAGGGGCGGGCAGCAGCCCTGAATCGCGTGCTGCAGCATAAAGAAGCCCACGACCCCCGTCAGGAGGAACATTTTGCTGCGCCGAAGCCCTAAAAGCGAGGTCAGTAAAACAAGCGCGCCTGCGCTCGTGCCTAAAACCCGTTCGACGTCCCATTCGTGGTCCAGTTCGCAGATACGCTTGTTCTGCAGCTCGGCGGAAGCGTCCTTATGAATTTGTATGCTGTTGACGGTGCAGTTCCGAATGTCGTTGTTTGCCGAGCAGTCGGTGCTCATCTGCACTCTTTTTGCTGTTGGTGGAAAAATTTTATTATGCATATCGCTTACCTTTCTTTTTTAGTTGTTCCCGTAAATCGCTTTTTCGATAAATAATGTATCCTTTTGTCAAAATTTTATTCAAAAAATGGTCTTATCGAACTTTGCGGGACCAGCCGGACTGCGCGTATGAAAGTTGACATTTTCCGAAAAACTCAATATAATAAACTAACAAAGAAACGGAAGGCTGATATCTTGAAAGGAAAAGCAAAAAGCGTTCTGCGCGTTTTACTGCCGGTCGTCATCGGACTGGGGCTCGCGGGAATCATCATCGCTTCTTATCTGTTCTGGCTTCCGGCGTTGACGGCCGAGAAAGCCGTGACCGGCTATATCGAGGCTTCGCTGCGGCAGGACGTGTCCGACATGGTGCGCTACGCGTCCGAATATCAGAAAGTAAAACTGTACGGAAGCAAAAACTACACAAACGCGGCACTGCGCAAAAAACTGGAGAAGACTTACGCAAGCGTCGATAACATTTACGCCGGCAGCGCGATTACCTTTGTGATCGAGAGCATCGCGGAAGTGGATTCCGACAGCGAGGAGTATCGGCAGTTCGTAAAGGAATATCAGGAAATTACCGGCAACGCCGACTTTTCCAAAATCGCGAAAATCACGGTCAAAGTGTATGTGAACGGCAAACAGAATCAGAAGCAGACCGTGTATGCCGTAAAGTCGGGCGTCGGCTGGTATTACGGCTATTAAATCCGCCTTTAAAACAGTCCGATTCGGCAGGAAAGCGCGCCGGCTATGAACGCGCCGACGGCGCGGCGGATGATCCGTTCGACGGCGCCGGTTCTTTGGTTTTTCGGCAGTTTTGGCAGGCAAAAACAGCGCGGGCGCGTCGTGAAAAACCACAAAAACGCGTGTAAATTTTTCTGCAAATTTTTCGCGAAAAGGTATTGCAAAATTGAGAAAGATATGCTATTATATTCAAGCGCTGTTGACCGGCAGATGAAATAGAAATGGTACGGTTCGGTAGTTCAGTCGGTTAGAACGCTAGCCTGTCACGCTAGAGGTCGTGGGTTCGAGCCCCATCCGAATCGCCAAATTCCCCTTTATACATACAACAGGGGCGGTATAAAGCAAAAGGGATCTGCCTCTGTAGCTCAGTTGGTAGAGCAGAGGACTGAAAATCCTCGTGTCGTTGGTTCGATTCCGACCGGAGGCACCAAAATAAAAATTTGTTTTGTGAATTCGCTTGGCGAATTCTTTTGTTGGCGTATCAAAAGCATGCGCGGATTTAGCTCATCTGGTAGAGCGCAACCTTGCCAAGGTTGAGGTAGCGGGTTCGAGCCCCGTAATCCGCTCCAAACGGCGCCATAGCCAAGCGGTAAGGCAGAGGTCTGCAAAACCTTTATTCCCCGGTTCGATTCCGGGTGGCGCCTCCAAAAACCGAACAAAGTTCGGTTAGAAAGAATTCACTTCGTGAATTCTTTCGCTATCAATTTTACGTTTAGGATAACGGTTTAAATTCTTTTGTGTTTGTACAAGCAACAGCCATTTGCCTCTGTAGCTCAGTTGGTAGAGCAGAGGACTGAAAATCCTCGTGTCGTTGGTTCGATTCCGACCGGAGGCACCAAATACTCCTTTGTTGCTTCGTTTATACATTGCAATACATTCAAAACGGAGTAATGTCGGGCGGGTTTGCATCGGATTCGCCCGAACGGGAAACGCGGATTTAGCTCATCTGGTAGAGCGCAACCTTGCCAAGGTTGAGGTAGCGGGTTCGAGCCCCGTAATCCGCTCCAAAAACGGATATTACTCCGTCATACGGTTCGGTAGTTCAGTCGGTTAGAACGCTAGCCTGTCACGCTAGAGGTCGTGGGTTCGAGCCCCATCCGAATCGCCAGCGTTTCCTTTATAGGAAACACTTTTGCTGATGTGGCACAGTCGGTAGCGCACATCCTTGGTAAGGATGAGGTCACGGGTTCAATCCCCGTCATCAGCTCCAGACAAAATCCCTTCAAACTGCTAAGAAATACGGCATTTTGAAGGGATTTTTCTTTTTATTAAATGAATGCAATAGCTACGCGAACCCGATAATACCCGCAAAAATCTATAAATCGCTTGCCCGACGTCAGACGCAAAAAATTATTGACAGTTTCGATAATATTTGTTAATATATTTTCAATCAGAAAAAAAGCGGTTTTGGCGCAGTAAATTCTTTAATTTTTGAGGAGTTTTATGGCGAAATACAGAAGAAAGAAAACGGAAGATGACGATTGGGACCTTGACGACTACTTATTTGCAAAGTGGTTTGCGGAGGAAGAGGAAGCCCGCTTAAAAAGGGGCGTTAAAACCATCATCAATCCGCCCCAAGCCAATAAGTTCGTTCGAGTTTTACGATACTTTCAAGAAATCGCAAAGGAGTACAGGTTCGGCAAAGTTACATACGTTCTGAATCCTGAAGAACTATGCGGGTTTATCAATGTCGAATTGTCATTATTGAATCTGGTCCACGACGAGCTTACCGAGTTTATAAAAATCCTGTGCCTTGTCGATGTGCTTGAGGTATCGGCGAAACTCGACGGCCACATCGAGCTGGGCATGAACATTAACAATGTTTTTATCGAAATATAGACAAGCACTCCTCACTGCCCTTTGCGGAACGCTTTCATCAAGTCGTTTCCGGAGGGAAGCTGGTAGAGCGACAAGCCGAATTCCGAAATGACAGAGTACAGATGGTCGAAAATATCCGCCTGAATGACCTCGTATTCCGCCCATTTGGTGGTGTCGGTATAGGCGTAAATCTCAAGCGGGATGCCTTCTCCCTTCGATTCAAGCTGCCGGACAATAATCGGCATTTGCTTGTGTATGCCGTTTCGCTGTTTGAGATATTCGACGATATAGATGCGAAAAACACCGAGATTGGTCAGGTGCCTGCCGTTTACAGGTACGGACAGATCGGTGTTGTTTTTCTGATTGTATTCGTCGATTTCCCGGGTTTTATTTTGGATATAGGACTGAATCAGTTCGATTTTGGAGAATTTCTCGATCATTTGATCGTCGCAGAGCCGGATGCCGGAAACATCGATATACAGCGCGCGCTTGATGCGCCTTGCGCCGGCTTTTTCCATGCCGCGCCAGTTGATAAACGAATCGGAAATTAGCGCGTACGCCGGCACGGAAGTGACCGACTTGTCAAAATTCTGAACCTTCACCGTCGTCAGCGAAAGGTCGATCACCGTGCCGTCCGCGGCGTATTTGGGCATTTCTATCCAGTCGCCGATGCGGATCATGTCGTTCGCCGTAAGCTGTATGCCTGCGACGAAGCCGAGAATGGCGTCCTTGAACACCAGCGTGATGACGGCGGTGAGCGCGCCGATTCCGCCTAAGAGCACGACCGGATTCTGACCGATGAAGATTGCGATGACGGTTACGCCGCCGACGATGTAGATAAAGGTCTGAACAACCTGCAAAATCCCCTTAATGGGCCGTATTTTGGAGATTTCGTAGCCGCGGTAAATATCGTCCGCCGAGCTGATCGCCGAGCTCGCGAGAAGCAAAAAGACGATTACGGAGAACACATGGGAGAATTTCTCCAGCAATGTGTTGTAGCCGGGCAGGCTGTCGATGGATGCGAACAGATTGAGCATAAAAGGTACCGCAATCCATGCCAGCCGGTGGAAAAATCTGTTATTGTATAAAATATGGAGCCAGTTGCGTCCAAACCGGTTTGTTATGCGCTTCATTATCCTGACGCTGATATACCGAAGAATCCAAAAGATAAGCGCGCAGGAAATAAGGATCACGAGAAAAGAAAAAACGTAAGTGATCAGATTGGTCAGACTGCCGCTGTATATTTTTTCAATCAGGCTGTATAGAAAAGCGAACATGGGCGACACTCCTTGAATAATTTTTGGAAATACGATGAAATATATTCGATATGTTTAAATTATGTTGCGTTATAGCTGAAAATATAATAAAAATAATGTAAATTATACTTGCCTAAATCGATGTAAAATTGTATAATAATAACAAGAAATGGAGGTAGTGATATGCGAGGCAGAAAATTCATTTTATGTATCCTGGCAATTCTGTTAATAGCGGTTCCTTTGTTCGCTGCCTGCGGCGGCGGAGACGACGATAAGGAAAAAAACACTTCGACCACCAGTGCGCAAAAGGACGAGTTCCCGCTGGAGCCTAAGCGGTTTGACACCACCATCAAAATTCTGTGCGTATCCAGTTCGCGGCACAGATACGGCGAGGTGCAGTTCGTTGCGGATGAAGAGAAAACCGGCAACGTTATCAACGATGCCGTTGCGAAAAGAAACGACTACATCGAGGAAAAATACGGCTTAAAGATTGAAGTCGCTCCGGTTCAATATCCGGGAGACGAGATTAAGCTCTCGATCCAGAGCGGTATCGACGAGTATCAATTGGTCAACGACGCTGTCTATAAGATGCTGCCCAACGCGACGGAGAATTATTACTGGTCGCTTGAGAAATATCTGAAACTGGACAACCCGTGGTGGGACCAGAACGCTATCGAAAACCTTACCGTTACGGATAAAACCTATTTTGTCGCAGGCGATGCGCTGATTACCGACGACGACCATACATACCTTATACTTTTCAACAAGGAAATGTATGCGAACAACTCGGATTTGGGCGGTAAATACGGCGATATTTACCAGCTGGTAAGAGACGGAAAATGGACCTATGATAGATTGGCTGAAATGGCCAAACTGGTTTCTCAGCCGGATACGAACGGCGACTGGGGAACAGAAGGCGGAATATACGGCCTGTTAGGCGACAACTACGGTTCCGGCATACTCGTTTCCGGTTCCGGCGCGACCTCGGCAGAGAAAACAACGGACGGAGGTTTCAGACTCACGGTCGGCTCTGAAAGGAGCGTAAACGCGTTCGCCAAAGTGTTTGAGATCATGTCGGATAAGTCCTTGACGTTAAGAGTCGAGCAGCTGGGCGATTCCGGCTGGGGCAAAGTTTCCAACATGTTTATCAACAAGCAGGGACTTTTCTATATGACCTCTGCATCTTCGATCAGCTCAATCAAGAACTCGACAGCCGAGAATATCGTCGATTACGGCGTACTGCCGATTCCGAAATACGACGAAGAGCAGGAAAAATACTACAACGGAATCAACATTTATCAGTCAACGGTGCTCGCGATTCCCACAACCAACGTCGAGAAGTTTGATGCTACCGTTTACCTGCTCGAAGCGTTAGGCTATTACAGCAAGAACTTCTTCGGCGGCGAGAGCGTGGCGCATGCGTATTACGAGACGACGCTCAAGCTGCAGTCTGTAAACTCCGAGGACGACGAGGAGATGCTGGACCTTATCTTCAGCAACCGTCTGTACGATATCGGCGCGATTTACAACTGGGGCGGATTGCTGCTCGATGTTTACAGCAGAACACTGCGGTCCGGTTCGAACACCCTCGTTTCCTACATCGATACCATTAAAGATGCTGTCGAGGCGGATATGGAGCAGACCGTCGCACGGTACAAAGAGCTGGCAAGCTAAACGAATAAATGAAAAAAGCGTGCTGCATAACACAGCACGCTTTTTTTTGCGCATACATAACCATAAAAAAGCGGCGCGCGCTGCTTTTTTTAGTTAAAGACATACATGAACGATTCGGGGTGAATATACCACTTGCCGTCGATTTTTAAAAACTTGAAAGCGGCCGTAATGGTCTCCTGGTTTTCAGAGCCTTTGATGGTGATTTCAATGCTTTCTTTGTAAGCCTCTGTGATTCTGTCGACCGGAATGGAATAATCGTTGATAAACAGGTCCCAGTATTTTTCGGTCAGGTCTTCCGTCGTCATCGCAGTTTTGGAAACCTGCCTGTAATTGATTTTTACCTTTTTGCCGTAGTTTGCCTCCAGCACTTCGGCCGCGCTGGCAAAGGTGTTTTCCAGCTCTTGGTCGATATCGTTGCCGACGATTCTAAAAGCCTTTTCCACCTCGGCGATATAATCGGGCGGGAAAGCGGACTTATACACGGCGGCGTTCTTTTTCAGGACGCCGCTGATGATTTTGTCCAGCGGCTCGGTCGTCTCGTCGCCGATATTGCCCGAAGAGCAGCCTGCCAGAAACGCAAAGCACATCAAAAGTGAAAATGCCAACAGTATCTTTTTCAACATAAACGCCCCGCTACTCGTCTTTTTTGCTGTTCAGTTTAAGCTCCATAAATTCTTCGCGCGTAATAAGAATCTGCCGCTTTTTTGTCGTGGGGTCAAACTGACCGATATATCCTCTACGCTCTAACTTATCCACGATTCTTGCGGCGCGCGCGTAGCCGAGCGAAAGCCTTCTCTGCAACAGGGAAGTAGAGATATTGCCGCACTCCAAAGCGACCTCGAGCGCGTCGACGATCATCGGGTCGTCCTTGCTGTCCGCCTCTTCTTCCGCTGCCTCGGCGCTTCTGGAGTGCTTGACGCCGCAGAGCTTCGCTTCCTGCTCGATGATGTTCATAACGTCTTCGTTGTACTGGACCTCGGCGGCTTCCTTGATAAACTGCGTAACCGCGGTAACCTCGGTTTTGCCGTCCACAAAAGCGCCCTGAACGCGGATGGGCTTCATCGCACCGACGGGGTAGTACAGCATATCGCCTCGGCCCAGCAGTTTTTCGGCGCCCGCCATGTCAAGAATGGTTCTCGAGTCAACCTGCGAAGCGACCGTAAACGCGATGCGGGAGGGGATATTCGCTTTGATCAGGCCCGTAATAACATCGACGGACGGTCTCTGCGTGCCGATGATCAAGTGCATTCCCGCCGCTCTCGCTTTCTGCGCCAAACGGCAGATAGAGGTTTCCACGTCGTCCGGCGCGGTCATCATCAGGTCGGCAAGCTCGTCGATGACGATCACGACATAGGGAAGCTGCTCGCGTTCCGGGTCGTCCTTGACCGTCGCGTTGTACTCGGCAAGGTTTCGCGCGCCCACCTCCTGTATCAGGGTGTAGCGCTTTTCCATTTCAATGCACGCCCAGTTCAGCGTACCCGCCGCTTTCTTCGGCTCGGTAATGACCGGCACCATGAGATGCGGGATGCCGTTGTAATCGGTCAGCTCAATCCGCTTCGGGTCGATGCAGATTAATTTGACCTCGTCGGGGGTCGCCCTGTAAAGCAGAGAAATCAAAAGAGAGTTTATGCAAACCGATTTGCCCATACCGGTCGCGCCGGCGATGAGCAAATGCGGCATTTTTGCGATGTCAAGATAAACCGGGTTGCCGCCGATATCCACGCCGAGCGCGACAAACAGCTTGCTCTTGCTCTCTTTAAACGTGGGATTCTCCAGCAGTCCGCGCAGCCGGACCGTGGAAACGCTTTTGTTCGGGATTTCGATTCCGACGGCGGCTTTGCCCGGTATGCTCTCAATGCGCACCGAAGTGGCGGCAAGGTGCAAAGCGATGTCGTCCGCAAGATTCGCGATGGACTTGACGCGCACGCCGGTTTCCGGCTGCAGCTCATAGCGGGTAACGGTAGGACCGCAGCTTGCGCTGATGACCTTTGTCCGGACGCCGAAGCTCTCCAGCGTTTCAACCAGCTTCTGGCTGGTCCGGTGGAGATCGTTTTCCGTCAAGATATAGCCGTCCTCGTCGCTGTCCGCAAGCAGGGACATCGGCGGGAACACGTACTGCGGTTTTTCGCCGACGATGCGCAGTTCCTCGGACTGAATGCTGCCGGCCGCATCCTCGCCGTCCGCGCGGTCTGTTTCGGCGTCGGCGTCAAAATGAATATTTTGGGCGCTTTCGGTTCTGTTCTCATTGAAAGCGATGCTGATGCCGGCGTCTTCGTTTTCCGCGCCGGGTTCGCCGGCGGAAACGGGCTGCTGCCAGGGTTTTTCGCGGTTTATTTCACGGATGTTTACAATATCTTTCTCAGCCGGTTTGGATGCCGGGACATCGGGCAGTTCAAACTTCTTCTGCTCGTCCGCTTCAGCTGATTCCGCGGTTTTCTTCTGCGCCGCAGGCTCGCTATTCTTGTCCGCATCGGTTTTTTCGTCGTCTTCGTCCGCGCTGAAATCAAGGCTGCGGAAGAAATCTACGATCGCTTTGAGCGTCGCTTTCGGCGTGCTGCCGAAAAGAAAAATAACCGTGATAAGCGCGGAGAGTATCGTGAGAATCAACGTGGGTATTTTGCCCAGCAGATTGACAATGGATGCGCCGATTAATCCGCCGATTAAGCCGGCTCCTTCCATATTCTGCCCCAATTTGTAGAGATCCGCGTAACTGTCAGGCTGTTCCGCGGTAAAGGCATGAATGATCACCAAAAGCAGGATGAAATTTGCGATGGCGAGCGCGACCTTTGACCGGGCGGCGCCGTTCGCGCTGTCGCGCTTCCAGTAAAAAGCGATCAGCAGCAGCAAAAACGGAAAGTAATAATACCCCGGGCCGAACAGGCCGAGCAGGGTAGCCGGTATCACTTCGCCGAGCAAACCCGAATCGGTCAGAAAAAAGGTCAGGATCAAAAAAACGGCGAAGAAACCTATGATATATGGAACAAAAGGATTCGGTTTCTTCTTCTCCCGAGCCTCTTTTTTCGCCGTGTATTTTTTTGAACTGGTAGATTTTTTGCTTTTTTTCGATGCGGCCACTTCGATTGCTTCTCCTAAATTTTGAAATTCTCCACTCTATGATAACTAAAAAAATAAAATAATGCAAATAATCAATATGAACAAACCGCGTAAAGCGGATTAATTCCATATCAGGTCCCGTTTCCGGGACCTGATACGCGAATAACTATTCAAAGTCAACGAGCAAATCCGGCAGTTCGCCACGGCCGTCTTTCTGCCATCCCGGCGCTGCGCTATGCGTTTTCGGGAGAAAACCCCGGTTTTTCGTCTGTTGTTGGGATGATTACGTTATTATTCTAATCTAATGTTGCCTCGTTGATGCTCTCTAAGGTCTGTTCGAGCGCGACCTGAGCGGCGTCCATAATCGCATCAAAACGGGAGGTATAGTTCATATCCAGCAGCATCAGGTTGGTAAGCGTATTTCCCCAGTTGAAAGCCGCGCCGATGTCGAATGTACGGGACGAGAAGATAAGGTCCAGCATTTCGCTGCTTTCGTTGTCGCGGGTATCTCTGTACTTAAGTTGAATATCGTAGTAAGCGGGGGTGACGTATTCTCTTGAATATTTGCCCATCGCCTCGATTACGATGCCGAGGTCCTCAACGTTCTCAACGTTCAGCGGAAGCGCAAGAACCGACATGTTCGCAACCGAAACGGTGTGGTAGTATCTGTCCTGGTCCGCGCTCATCTTGGGAACCGGCAGAATGCCGAAATCGTCCTCCATGTTTCTGAAGGAAGGAACGTTGATAAGGCCGCACATGTAGAACAGCTCTCTGCCTTCGATAAACGCCTTATGCACGGTTGCTTCCCAGACGTTTTCGAAGCCTTTGCCGGTATAGGGCGGAGCGTTTCCGACCATAACGGTGTTTTGGTCGTTGTAGAACTCAAGAATCTTGCCGAGCGAACGGAAAACGCTTTCCTCGGTTACGGTAAAGTAGGGAATGTCGTTCGCGTCCTTCTTGACGATCTTGTCGCCGCCGGCGAGCACATGAACGAAAATGTTGTAGGTTTCGGTTCCGAACGCCCACTGGTCTTTTTCATCCAGCACGCCGTCGCCGTTTAAATCGCGGGTGATGTTCGCGCTCTTGCAGATTTCGACCAGTTTGTCAAAGGTCCACTGGTTGTCCCGAACAAGCTGGTAAAGGTCGATGTCCAGGTTGAGGTTGTTAAGCAAGTTTTTGTTAAATAGAATGCACCAGGTTCCGTCGTTGTCGTATGTATTCAGGTCGCCGCACATAAAGTAGAGCCTGTTGGCGATCGACAGATCCTCTCTGGCGTTCTGGTCCCACCAGGGGTTGGTAAAGTCTATCGTCGATATTTTGCTTAAGTCATACAGAATATTGCTGGAAACAAACGGAGAAAGGAAGGTTAGGTTGTCAAATACGATGTCAAAGTCCTTGACGCCGCTTTGAACCATGTTTCTGATTCGGTTGGTAAACGCGTTGTGGTCTCCGCCGACGACTTCGCCGGTAATTTTGCAGTTATACTCTTCTTCGATTTTGGCGCGCATTTTTGCTTTCGCAACGTCGACGGAAGAGTAATCTTCTTCGTTTTCAATTTTCGTGATGACTTCTCCGGTATAGCCGAGAATGGATTTTGAATTATAGCCAAAATCCCAGCAAAGAATGACGATCTCTCTGCCCTGCATGTTCTTTACGATAATCTGTTTCTCATCCGACTGCGTAGCGGAAGTATCTTTTTGTCCGTCCGTGTCGGTCTTGCAGCTTACCAGCAAGGGCAGCATTAACATTAGCGAAACGATAACGATCAATAGTTTCTTCATTGCAAAATCTCCTTAGAAAAAATATCTGCTATTATTTGTTCATTATAATATAACAAATAATCCTTGTCAAGCAGACATAAAAAATAGAGAATTTCGCGTTGGGCTACAATACGTTTACAAGTTTGGTTTGACAAATATCCGAAGATATAGTATAATCTTACTTTGTAAAAGCAAAGTAAAAGCGAAAAACAGATAAAAAATATAAGGAGTTGCTGATATTTGTCGAGCGCGTTTAAAAATTTCTGCATCACGTTCGGAATCGGACTGCTGGTTTTCGGACTGCTTGGCGTTTTTTTGGTTTATCCTTTAATCACCGACGAGACGGAAAACCCGACAGATACCTCGAATACAGATATTTCCAGCACTGACCCCGTCGAAACCTCCGATACGGAAAGCGCGGAGCCGGTTATAAACGGTAATACTTTCACCGCGGTGATCATCGGCAAAGCGACCGACGGGCTCGCGGCGAGCATTATCTATATGCGCGCGAACGAGGGCACGCAGACGTTTACCTACTGCTTTATCCCGACCGATACCACAGCCAGCAACAATATCGGCAAGAACGAGCCGCTGAAATACCTCCTCGCACGAATCGACGGCAGTTCCGCGCTGAACAAGCTGTCGTCCCTGCTGGGCGTCCGGATTGACTATTACGCCATTTTAGGCGAAGACGAGCTTGCCGCGATCGCGGACAGGTTTACGAACGCGAAGTTCAACCTTCCGAACGAGATCCGCTATGCGGACCCGAACGCGGAGAATCCGCAGGACCCGTTCGGCGATACTTCGACGCCCGAGGTTGTCGTGCCGGCTGGCGACAATAAGCTGGACGGTGAGCTGGTGCACAAGATTATGGCTTACAACCCGACGACGAACAACGAGGAGTACCATGTGCTCACCAAGCAGCTGTACGAGGCGGTATTTACCCAGTTCTTTACCGACCCCGGAACCAAGAAGAACCGAGAGGCTATCAGCAGTCTTTTCGGCGTCGTCACCAACACCAACCTCAACGCGGTAATCGTCGAAGAGTATATGGATCTGATTTTCACCTATGACATTTATCGAAGGAACGAGATAAAGATTTCCTCCAGCTCGGACTGGACAAAAATAGCCCCGATGTTTCGAGACTAAATAATGAATTATAAATTGTTTTCGGTCGGGTTTCCCGACCGAAAAACACGTATAGCGGTTTTTGCGCGAAAAAACAGGGAAAAGGGTTTTTGGTATGAGAAAAGAAACACAATGTATTCACGCCGGCTATCAATCCGGCAACGGCGAGCCGCTTGCGCTCCCGATTTATCAGAGCACGACGTTTACATACGATTCCACCGAGCATATCGGCAAATTGTTTGACCTCGCCGCCGAGGGGCACATGTATTCCAGAATCTCGAACCCGACGGTAAGCTATGTCGAGGAGAAAATTGCCGCGCTGGAAGGCGGCGTCGGCGCGCTCTGCACGACCTCCGGCCAGACGGCGACCTTTTTGTCGCTGTTCAACATACTCGGCGCCGGCGACCACTTTATCGCGTCCGCGACCATATACGGCGGAACCATCAACCTGTTCGCGGTGACCATGAAGAAGCTCGGAATCGAATGTACGTTTGTGGACCCGGACGCGCCGGAAGCGGAAATCGAAAAAGCGTTCCGCCCGAACACAAAAGCGGTTTTCGGCGAAACCCTTGCCAACCCGGCGCTCGGCGTTTTGGATATCGAGAAGTTCGCGCGCATCGCGCATAAGCACGGCGTCCCGCTGATTATCGACAACACGTTCCCGACCGCGGTGCTTTGCCGTCCTTTTGAGTTCGGCGCGGATATCGTGGTCTATTCTACGACCAAGTACATGGAAGGGCACGCGGTTTCGGTGGGCGGCGCGATCGTCGACAGCGGCAACTTCGACTGGACAAACGGAAAGTTCCCCGAGTTTACGGAGCCGGACGCATCCTACCACGGCGTCATATACACAAAACAGTTCGGAAAAGCCGCCTATATCACCAAAGCAAGGGTTCAGCTGGTTCGGGATTTGGGCGTTTATCCGTCGGCAACCAACGCGTTTTATCTGGACCTCGGCTTGCAGACGCTGCATTTGCGCATGGAGCGGCATTCGCAAAACGCGCTCGTCGTCGCAAAGTTTTTAGAGAAGCATCCGAAAGTCGAGCAGGTCAATTATCCGGGCTTAAAGAGCAGCAGGTATCACGCGCTCGCGCAGAAGTATCTGCCGAACGGCTGCGCCGGCGTTATCTCGTTCACCGTAAAAGGCGGAAAGCAGGCCGCCGTTAAGGTCATGGACAGCCTGAAACTGTGCAAAAACGTCGTGCACGTCGCGACGGTTCAGACCTGCGTGCTGCACCCCGCCTCGGAAACCCACAGACAGCTTACGGACGAGCAGCTGGTCGCCGCCGGCATCAATCCGGGCATGATCCGGCTCTCGGTCGGCATCGAAAGCGCGGAGGATATCATCGAGGACCTGAATGACGCGCTCGGAAACGGGTAAGTTTTTTATATAGTGATTGATTTCCTTCATAAACTTAACAAAAAGCACTTGAAAAACATATACTGGTGTGGTACTATAAAACAAACAAAATTTTACACGGAGGTACATATAAATGGCTCATTCGATAAATAAAGACGAATGTATCGGATGCGGCACATGCGAGGCTGAATGCCCCACAGGCGCCATCTCTGTTGCAGACGACGGAAAATATGAAATTGATGCTGAGAAGTGCGTTGACTGCGCCGCTTGCGCAAGCGTATGCCCTGTCGAAGCAATTAAAGGAGAATAAATCCGCTTCTGTAAAAACAGAAAACTAATTCGCGTCCATGGATGATCGTCAAATTCATTTATGGGCGCGTTAGTTTTATTATCAGATTTTAAACAATTGTTAATTATTATCTAATATTTGCAACTTTTTTAATTAATATTCTGTGTTATATAATGGAATTAAATATGAAGCAGTCCATGATAAACCGAAAACTTGTATTATACGAACCGGAAGGCGGTATCTATTTCGGTACCGACGCTCTTCTGCTCGCGCATTTCATGAAAAGCTTTAAAAAAGGAACCGGCGCGGAGCTGGGAACCGGCAGCGGCATTATACCGCTGCTGCTTCTGAGCGGCGGGTGCCGGGCGAACATCACCGGAATCGAGATACAGCCCGAGTACTGCCGGGCTGCGGAAATGAACGCTGAAAAAAACGGCCTTTTAGAGAGCTTTAAGATTATACAGGGCGATATTCGGGAAATAAAGAAGTATTTCGAAGCCGGAAGCTGCGACGTGGTCTTTACCAATCCGCCTTATCTAAAAACCACCTGCGGCAAAAAGAACGCGTCGGACCAGAAGAACATCGCGTTTCACGAGGTTTTTTGCAGTATCGACGATATCTGCGGGGCTGCTTCCTGGTGCTTGAAGTCGGGCGGGAAGTTCTTTGCGGTTTACCGTCCGGAAAGACTGGCGGGGCTGTTGTTTTCGCTGCGCAGCCGCCGCATTGAGCCGAAAAGAATGCGGTTTGTGGTTCCGTCCTGCGGAAAACCGCCTTCGCTGGTGCTGATAGAAGGCAAGAAAGACGCGCGGGAAGGGCTGAAGATAGAGCCCGACCTCTGCGTTTACGCGGACAAGAGCCATACCGTTTACAGCGAAGAGATGGAGAAGATATACAAAGAATTCGAATGAGGTGAGGAGTCAGAGAAATGAAAAAGCGTTTTATAGCTTTTCTTGTCGCGCTTTTTTTACTGCTCCCGCAACTCATTTTCACTGCGGAGGCGTTTGAAGCGACGCTCAATCCTTTCGGCGAGTTTGACGCGCTGCGCAACGAAGCGCTTAAGAACGCTCGCGCCCCATTCGAAGAAGCAATCGAGAACGCACCGAAAAGAACTGTCGCGCTCAACCGCTACTACGCCTCGTACGGCGGCGAAGACCAAAGCGGAAAGCAAGCCTATGTCGTCAAATTCAGCGACGCGTTGTCGCTTTACGACATCTATAAGATTGTCAAAGATATGGACTTCAGCCTGCTTGCCGACAGTTCCGACAGGCTGTTCCGGATACGGATCGACGACTACGGCGCGTTTGCCGAAAAATATAGAAATTACATCAGCTATATCAGCGAGGATTTAATCCGCACGACGGCTGCGGTCACGAACGACCCGTATCTGCCCGAAACCTGGGCTTTCGGAAAAATGGATATTTTCAGAGCCTGGGATTATACGACGGGCAAAAGCGAGGTCGTCGTCGCGGTTTTGGATACGGGCATCGAGAGAAGGCATGAGGATTTTGCCGGCACGAACATTGTCGCCGGCTATGATACGGTTACGAAAACAGTGGGGGTTTCCATCGACACCAGCGGACACGGCACCGAAATCTGCGGTCTGATTGCCGCTACCGCGAACAACGGCAAGGGCAGCGCGGGCGTCGCGTACAGCGTGTCCATTATGCCGGTCAGGGTTTCCACCGCTTCGACTACGATTTATTCGTCGAACCTGATCGCGGGCATCCGGTTTGCCGCCGACGCCGGCGCGAAGGTCATCAATATGTCTTTGGGCAGCTATTCCTCCTCCGACGCCGAGCGGGAAGCGGTCAACTACGCTTTGCGAAAGGGCTGCATTCTGGTTTCGTCCGCAGGCAACGAAGGCGAAACGCTGTCCGGCTCCGAGAAAATGTACCCGGCTTCGTACGACGGGGTTATCAGCGTCGCGTCGGTGGACATCAACGGAAACGTAAGCAAGTTTTCGCAGCACAACGACGCCGTTGACATCGCGGCGCCGGGCGAGGACATTTTTGTCATGCTGTATACCGACGATAAAAGCGCCTACACGCGCCGGAACGGCACTTCGTACTCGGCCGCTTATGTATCCGGCATCGCGGCGCTCGCGGCGTCCTACTTGAACGATTCGGTCCGGTTCGGTTCGGAAGAGTTTATGTCGCTTTTAAGAAGCATTTCGACCGTCAAGCGCACCGACTATTACGGATACGGCGTCATCAACGCGCTGAAGATTTTAAAGAACGTCAATTACCCGATCGTCACCGGCGTGGCCGACGGCGAGACCTATTACAGCAGCGTTACGATTCGCTTTAACCGCGGAAGCGCTACGCTGGACGGGATTCCCATCAACAGCGGCGAAGTGGTCTATGAGAACGGTTCCCACACGCTTGTCGTTTCGGACGGCGAGTATTCCAAGACCATCCGCTTCACCGTCGACAACAGCCCGCTGAGCTATGAATATAAGGAAGAAAGCAGCTACGCCGTCTTTACCTTTAAGCGCGGCACCGCAACGCTCGACGGTTTTCCGTACGCATCCGGACAGCATATAACCGCGTCCGGCGAGCATGTGTTTGAATTGACCGGCGAGTACAGCAACACGATTACAAAACGCATCACGTTGAATTTCGAACTGCCGTATGTTTCCGGCGTGACGGACAACGGCGTGTACGACACCGCGGTCTGCATCCGCGTGATCGGAACCGGGTCCGCTACGTTGAACGGGTCCGCGTTCAGCGGCGAGATTGTCGTGGGAACCAGCGGCCAGCATAAGCTGGTGGTTTACAACGGCAACAAGAGCAAGTCCAGAACCTATAACTTTACCATACAAAACGGGAACTCCGCTTCCTACCAGTCGGATTTCATAAACGCGAAGGCGATCGTGGACCAGCCGAACGGGTATATCGCTTTGTACTCGCAGAATATTCAGGGAATCCGGATATACGACGTCAATAATCCGACGGTTTCCAAGAAGTTCATCAACATCGGAAAAGCGAACGGGTACGCGTTCTGGGACGATTACCTTCTGATTTTCCACGACAGTTCGGTAACCAAGCTGAACCGCAGCCGTATTCTCAAACAGACAAATCCTGTCGAGAGCATAATCGACATGGGAGAAAATATCTCCGCGGTAGTGCTGTATGATACTTTCCTGTATTACGCAAGCGGAAAAAGTCTGAAGAAGTATGACCTGAACACAGGCAAGAAGACCACGCTCGCCAGCCTGACCATCAACGCGGACAAAGCGTTTGTCACGCCGGACGGCGCGTATCTGTATCTGCTGTCCAGCCGAGACAATACCAGGTCCGTCAACTTATTTTACATAAGAACCGGCGAACTTTCGGAAATGACGCTGCCGGTCGGCACGTTCGAGAAGAGCTTCGCTTTCGGAAGCAATATGCTCGCGGTGGGCAGCAGCGTTTTTCTCACCGACCGTTTTGAGAAAATCAGCGAGAACAGCGCGGAGAAATGCCTTCTCATTTCGGGCGGGCTTCTCTTTACCGATCAATACATAATCAACGCCGAAACCAACAAATATCTTGCGGTTTTCCGCGAGAAGGTAAGCGATATCGTAATCGGAAACGGCGGAACGGACAGCGACGTGTCAAGAGAATATTCGCTTTCGGAAAACAGCGGGCAGATCGCCGCGTCGATAAACGATTATACGGTTTACGTTTTTTATACCGACGGTTCTATCGACATCATCAAGAATACTTCCGACCCCGTCCGCAACTTCTCGCCCTCGAATTTCAGAGCCGCGCCTTACAACGACGCGCTGATCGGAACAAAAACGCAGAACACGGTCTACGACAGTTTCAGCGAGATTTTCCCGGGACGAAAGATTACGTCGATGGATTCGGACGGAAGCAAGCTGTTCTTTTTATGCGAAGGCGTTCCGGCGCTGTATGTCGTGGACGCGAAAACGCTGACGCAGGCGGAAACCGTTCCGCTTCGGTATATCCCGCGGCAGGCGGTTGTGTCGGGCAACAAGCTGTATATCAGCTTTAAAAACCAAAGCGTGATCTATTCGACGGATACCGCGCTGCCGGGCGGCGGAAAATATACGAATATCGGTTATACGCCGCAGTCCTTCTCCGTAGAGAACGACAAAATCGCCGCGATATCCAACAGCTTTGTCATGCTTACGGATTTGAATACGGAAACCACCATCCAGACCGGTCTGACGGCGTACGCGGTCAGAATCAGCGGCGGCAAACTCTATATCGCCAGCAGCAACTATTTAAATATTTACAACTTAAACACGCTGGCGGCCGAAGGAAGCCTTTACACCGGTCTGACAACCACTTCTTTCACCATCAACGGCGATTACGCCATCATAGGCGGCAGGGTGTACAGCATTTCGCAAAAAGCAATGCTGTTTAACACCTACGACACCATCCTCGGACAAAGAGGCAATACGGTAATCACCAACAACGGCGTTTACAGTATTTCCGACGAAATGTTTATCAGCAGTTACAAAATCAGCGGATCGCAGTTTTATCTAAGCCCGGAATTTGATTTTTACTATGTAAAAGACGACAAAATCATGCTGGCGAAGAGCGCGAACGGCATGGATTTGACCGAGCCGGCGCAGATCACCGGGATCGAAAACGGCGGCAGCTATCAGAAAAGCGTTACGATCAGCTTTTCAAGCGGCGTCGGCTATGTGGACGACCAGAAAATCGAGAGCGGCTCCTACTACAATGCCGGCGGCCATCATACTTTTACGCTGGTATTGTCCTGCGGCATCAAGCAAACTATTAAGTTTTATATTCAGCCGGTTTTGACCGGCATCGAGATCGTCGGCGGCAACCGAAGCATCAATGTCGGCGACAAGATCAATTTGTCGGTTCGGTATTTGCCGGCGGGTTCCTCGGCGGTAGAGGTGGTTTTCTCGACCGAAAACCCGGATATTGTGCAGGTAACCCCCGGCGGAACCGTAACCGGACTTCAGGAAGGAAACGCGGTCGTCAAAGCGACGGCGGTTCAGGGCGGGTTCACCGCCGAATGCGTCATTACGGTCAGCAGAATGCTGATTGAGTTTAAAAAAGATTCCGGCTTTATGGTGGACAGAAACTACGAGCTGGTTACCGGTATCGCTTTGGGCACCTACGCGGACGAACTGGTCAGCGCCATTCAGACCGAGGGCGTCGCCGAGGTTCTGGATTTGGTCGGAAACAGGACCGACGGCATTGTCGGAACCGGCATGTACCTTGTGCTGAAAAGCAAAGAAGGGACAGAACTTGACCGGCTAAAACTTTCGGTCAGGGGCGACATCAGCGGAGACGGCTACCTTTCCGCCGAGGACTTATACGGACTGGCGGGCATTCTTGAATTGAAGGATGATTACGAAGCGGCCTACATTTTCGCAGCCGATATTGACGGAAGCGGGCTGGTTACCAACGCGGATATGTCCGCGTTGAAAGCGCAGCTGATGGGTTACGGCAGCAGCCTGACGGTTAAAAATAAACCGCCGGTCAACCATGATATCGGCATCAAGGCGCTGGTCAAGACCAATATCTACGACGGCGAAAAGATTTTTGTCACCATCCAGCTTGAGAACGCGCGGGGCGTTTACGCGGTCAGCGGCAGGCTGAAGTTCAACCCCGAGCTGATCAGTTATATAGATTTTCAAAGACAGAGCTGGAACGATACGATTTATTTGGGCGACGGTTTTGTTTCCTTTATTTCTTACAGCGAGCAGAAAGAGGGAAGCAAGACAAACACGAAAAATCTGCTTACGTTTGAGTTTAAGCTGAAAAGCGACATCGTCGGCAGACAGGTGCTGCTCGAGCTGGACAACGCGATCGCCGTTGCCGACGGCAGAAGTTATTCACTGCCCGAGTCGCAGACGCTCCGAAAGGTAAAGGAATATACATACGGCAGCTTCAACATCAGGCTCAACAACGTTGAAAACTTTGTGTTCTCGCCCGATGTTTACGAGTACGAGGTGACCGTCGGACCGAAGACCGCTTTTCTGGATGTGGATACCGAGTATCCCGAAGGCGGCAAGGTCTATATCAGCGATACGGTGATTCCGGACAGCGGCTTTCTTGAGGTTTCCATCGTTTATGTGGAACCCGACGGCTCCAGCTTTACGTATATTATCGAAGTCAGGCGGGAAGCGGAGTACATACCCGACAGCAACTGCTATCTTGAAAGCCTAACGATTGAGAACTTCCCGCTGATATTCGACAAGACCATATCGGACTATCTGCTTGTCGTGCCGTACGAGGTCGAGCGGCTCAACATCAAATACAAAGCGGAGAGCGAGGCCTGCCGCGTCGATTTGTATAATCCTGAACTGAAAGTAGGGCAAAATCTGATCAAGATTACCTGCGTAGCCGAAAGCGGCGCCATCAGGATTTACACGATCACGGTAACGCGGGAGGAGAAGAAAACCGAGATCGAACAGCCGGCAAAAGGCGAGCGATTATACGACAACCCCGTGTTTTACGTCGCGCTGTCGTTCGCGTTTGTCGCGGTTACCGGCGCATATGTGCTTGTAAAAAGCAGAAAGAAAAAAGCAGAATAAATAAAAAACCGGCTTCTCATGCACCGCACCAGATTGTGCGGACTGCACAAAAAGAACCCTATGGTAGGTAATTAAAAATCAAGCTGTAAACTGACTTCGTTTTTCAAGCGGAGTCAGTTTTGTTTTAAGCTGGATGCGCTGGTTGTTGTAAAAGTAAATGTACTCATCGATGAGAAGGCGAGCTTCCTGTAAAGTCTGAAGTTTTGTACGATTAATGCATTCGGTTTTAAGGATTGAGAAAAAATTTTCAGCTAAAGCGTTATCATATGGGTTTCCACGTCTTGACATTGACGGAGTTATACCGTATGATTGAGTTAGCTTGAAATACCCGTCTGAAGTGTATTGAAAGCCTTGGTCACTGTGGAGTTGCACATCTGCGGCGACCTTCTCTTTTTTCTTAGCCGCTCGAATTGTTGAAAGCACAAGATGAACATTTTGTACTGTTCCGGTTTTGTATGCAACAATGCTGTTGTCGTACAAGTCTCTTATGATCGACAAGTACAGAACTCCTTGCTTTGTGTGTATGTACGAAATGTCGGTAACCCATTTTTGATTCGGCTTCTCGGCAGTAAAATTTCTATTGAGAAGGTTTGGGTATTTATGAAGTACTGTCCCGCAATTACGGTATTTCTTTCTTCGGATAGCAGACAGTAAGCTGTATTTTTGCATTACTTTCAATACTGTTTTTGGGTTGCGGTAAATACCTTTCCGTTCAAGCCAAATATGCACCCGACGGTATCCATAGGTTTGACCGCATTCTTTCTGACATTCCCGTATCTTTTCGGCTAACGGCAGATCAAATGCGGGTTTATCCATACGCGATACATATCCGTAATACCCGCTTCTTGAAACACCAAAAAAGCGGCACATCTCACTGATTGAATATTTCTCCTTGTTACGGTAGATTACCAGATATTTTATGCTCTTTCTCACTTCCTTTCGGTGAGCGAGAGAAAATCCCGCATTAACTCATTTTCCATTTCAAGTCGTTTGATTTTGTCATCCTTGCGAGCAAGAATATATTTCAGTTCAGCGACTTTGTCCTGTTCGCTTACTACATAATCTTTTGGCGGTCTGCCTTTGCGTTTTAAAGCTATTCCTGCTGCAAGCTTTCGTTGATTCTGGTTATATCTGCTGATAAAGTTATGTATTTGTTCATAAGTGAACCCATATTTTTCACCGATTTCTCGTTTTGTAAATCCCTGAGCTTTGAGCTTTAATATTTCTTTTTCATATTCTTTTATATGTTGGTAACTTCTTGGCATAAAAATTCCTCCTATGGTAGTTGTTTCTATTCTACCATAGGAGGTTCTTTTTTGCTATTGTCCGTTTTTACTGGACTTGTGCATCAAGCAAAAGAGAAGCCGGTTTTTTATAAAATGCGGTTTTCATCGATGCTGTTGTGCCAAAAAAAGAATCTTGTCAATAGAAAAGCAGTCTGATAAGACTTTGCCGAAGCAATGTTTTTCAGACTGCGCTTCATTCTTGTTTTACACGGTCCGCCGCGGTGGTCGCAAGGAGGTCGCAGCGTTCGTTGTAGCGATGCCCGTCGTGTCCTTTGACCCACTCAAAGCGGACCTTATGCCGCTCAAGCTGAACAATCAGCCGCTCCCATAAATCCACGTTGAGCACGGGCTTGCCGTCGCTCTTTTTCCAGCCCTTCGCGCGCCAGCTGTCAAGCCAGCCCTTTTGGATTGCGTCGATTAAGTACTTGGAATCGCTGTAAAGCGTGACCTCGCAGGGCTGTTTGAGCGCTTCCAGCCCGACGATCGCGGCGGTTAACTCCATGCGGTTGTTGGTCGTGTTCGGAAACCCTTCCGATAATTCTTTCTCCCTGCCCTCGTATTCGAGGATTACGCCGTATCCGCCCGGTCCGGGGTTTCCTCTGCATGCTCCGTCGGTGTATATGTTGACTTTTTTCATAAAATTTTCCTTATCATCCATTTATCGCAGCAAACGGAAATCATTTAGAGATACGTTATGTATCGCTTTTTTTCTCGCTCAGTTTTTGCAGACGGACATCCTGCCCGGTGAATTTCATAATCAGCGATTCGCCCAAAAGACGGGAGTAAACGCGCTCGCCGTAATTCTTTTTGATCTGCTGCGGCGTAAGGTTGGTGCTGATGATGGTCGGCTTGGAGTTCACAATGCGCCAGTTGAGCAGCGCGGAGAACACCGCCACCGTGTACTGCGTCATGCACTCCGCGCCGAGGTCGTCGACGATGAGCAGGTCGCAGTTCTCGTATTTTTTGATGATATCTTTGGATTCTTTTCCGAACCGGACCGACTCGTAATCGTCAAAAATGCTCTGCGCGCTGTCGTAAATGACATAGTATCCTTTCTCCAGCACCACCTTCGCGATGGCGGCGGAAAGATGGGTTTTGCCCAGTCCGGTTCCGCCGATCATCAGAATGCTCTCTGAAGACGGGGTAAACCGCTGCGCGTACCGTTTGCAGCAGTTGTAAATAATCGTCATGTTTTCCCGGTCCGAAAGGCCGCCGTCGCCTTTTCCGCTGTAATATTTCAGCGAGAAGTTTTCGAAAGTCTTGTCCAGCAGCGCTTTTCCGAGACCGGAGCTTGTATATAAGTCGGTGTTCAGCTCTTTTTTGACGCATTCGCAAAAATGAAGCCCTATGTATCCAGTGTCCGCGCATAAAGGACACGCAAACTTCGGGCTGTCGTAATCGACAGGGTAGCCGTGCTGCTCAAGCAGCGCCGCTCTTTTTAGCAAAAGTCTGTCGTTCTCGCTTTTAATTTCTTCAAGCCTTGCTTCCAGATGCGCTTTGTCGGTCAACGCGGCGTTCATAATCTTCATCGAAACCGATTGAAGCGCGTTGTCGATATCGAAAAGCTCGGGAATCTCCGCCCGCAGCTTCTCGCTTTTTTCTTCCGCTGCTTTTATCGCGGCAAAGCGGCTGTCCTGCTTGCGCTGGATTGCTTCGTAAATATCCAAGCGGCTCACCTGCCTTTCGGTTCGTTTATGTATTCATCGTACGCTTGACGGCGGCTTCGAAGAACTCGTCCGCGTCGAAGCTGCTCTCGACGCATTCCTTTTTATCGCCGGCCGCTACGTCCTCTGCGGTTCGATAGCCGTTTTCATACCAGCATTTGAGAATGCTGTTCATATACGAAAACTTTACCTTGCCCGTATTGTCGACGGTTTTGTCGTACGCGAGCTTTATCAGATCGAACGGCATGTCCCAGCGTATAAACCAGTTGTTGACATACTCGTTTTCCTTCGCCGAAAGCTCCCGGTCGCCCATGCCGCACAGCTTTCGAAGCATGCCGATGCCGGTTTTGGCTTTTTCTTTTTTCGCCAGCAGCTGTTCGAGTTTTTCGTATGTATCGATTCCTTCCTCGTACATGCCCAAAGCCGTCTTCATCATATACTGCATGCTGAACTTCTTTTCCTGCTTGCAGTACTGGGCTATCCCGCAGATCAGGTCGGCGGGCAGCCCGACGTAATCGTACAGATAATACAGGGAATTGTAGTCGTTCTTGTTCAAAATCCGTTCCGTCAGGTCGCCGACGGCGTTACACAGCTCTCTGAACTCGCCGTCCTTCTCGATGGCGTTCGACAGAACGTCGGAATCGTAGTTTTGATAAAGGCTGATGTTGGCGGAACTTTTCTTCGCTTCCTTCGCGCTGGTCAGTTCGACAACGCCCGCGCCTCTCCAGAACGCGACCGCGGCTTCCACCTCGCTGACGGTCAGTCCCAGCTCGCGCGCGGCTTCGCCGGCTGTAAAGTCCGGATTGGCAAAAAGATAGATGAGCACCTTAAGCTCGGTCTCGCCCGCGTTTTTGAGGTGTTTTTGCACAGCGCGCGGAAGTATGATCAGGTCTTCGCAAGGGGTTTTTACTTTGGTTCTTGCGGCAATCGTTTGATTCATTTTATTGTCCGTGCAAAAGCAAAAAAGACCGCACAGACCCACACCTTCCTTTTTTAAAAATAGTTAGAGAAGTAAAAAACCCCTTATGACGTCAAGGCTTCTTTGTTCGGATATACCGAAACGGTCAGCTTGTTCTGTTCGGCGAGGTTGCCGACGATTTCGATGGAGTAATTGATGTTCAATCTGCCGCCCTCCAGCGTCAGGCGGTTTTCAAGCTCTTTTGTGCAGATGCGCAGCTGCATCGGGAAAACGCCGGTATCATAAATGCAGGTATGGCATTTGCCTTTTTCAAACACCATGTGCGAGCTCATCGCGCCGACGCGATTGACCGAAACCAGATTGTCGCCGAACGTGTTGATGGTCGTAACGGTCTCGCCGGCGCCGTTTTCCCCGGCTTCGGTATATTCTACCTGAAGTCCGTCTTTGGTCTTTTTCATATATCCGGTTACGTTGGCATAGCTGATCTCCGGCTCGATGGCCTGTCCGCCCCTCATTCCGAGGTCGTTATAGATGCGTTCTGACTGTATTTTAATGTTAATCGGGATTTTCATCTCGCTCACTTCCTACTCTAATAATTCTCGATATCGATTTTGTAAATATTGTCGCTAATATCTTTGCCTAAAAAACGTTTTGCATTCCTTGCGAAGAGCAAGGGGTCGTCGCTTGTGTAAAAAGTGGTTGTGCCGTTACCTTTTTCGGAAAGAAGCCCTTTTTCCATAAGCGTTTCCTTCAGTACGGCCGCCGCTTCGCTTCCCGAGCTGATCAGCGCGGAATCCGGCAGGTAGTTGCTGATGATATCCGCAAGAAGCGGATAATGCGTGCAGCCCAGAATGACGGCGGCTGGTCTGTACGGCGCGATTTCGCTTAAATACTCGTTGGCAATGGCGTTAGCGGCAATATCGTGTCTGCCGGTGTATCCGTTCTCGACCAGGGGAACGAACATCGGGCAGCTCTTTTGAATTACTTTCAGAGAAGGATTGATTTTCTCGACCGCGTTTTTAAAAGCGCAGCTCGCGACGGTCGCGTGTGTGCCCAAAACCGCGACAATTCCGTTGTCCTTTTCGGCGATCGTGGCGGCTTTTTTCGCCGCGCCCTCGATTACGCCGACGATGGGCAGAGAGAAGCTATTCTGCAGCAAATCAAGGGCGTTTGAGCTGACGGTTCCGCAGGCAACAAGGATTGCCTTGACATTTTTGGAGATCAAAAAGCGGCAATCCTGCATCGAGTATTTCTTTATTACTTCTTTCGAGCGCGTTCCGTAGGGAATACGGGCGGTATCGCCGAAATATATGTAATCTTCGTTGGGCATGAGCCTCTTGATTTCGTTGATGGCGGTCAGTCCGCCCAGCCCGGAATCGAAAATTCCAATCGGTTTGTTTGACATAGAAGATCCGTTTCTCCGGCGGTGTAGTATAAACACTCGGACCATTTCCGCCGGAGAAATGGCCGGTTGTTTTTATTTACGCGAGCGCTAACTCAATCAGCTTTTCGATTAAAGCGGGGTAGGCGTATCCGGCATTTTCCATCAGACTCGGATACATGCTGATCGGCGTAAAGCCGGGAATGGTATTGATCTCGTTGAGATAAAAGCTGCCGTCTTCGCAGGCGAAGAAGTCAACTCTTGCCAGACCTCTGCAGTCCAGCGCCTTGTACGCTTTGACTGCAGTTTCGCTGATTTTTTTGTTCAGAGCGCTGTCAATGCGCGCCGGGATAAAATACTCGGCGGTATCATTTATATATTTTGTTTCGTAATCGTAGAACTCGCTGTGCGGGTCGATTTCTCCGCAGACCGACGCGACCGGGTTGTCGTTGCCCAGTACGGCCACTTCGATTTCCTTGCCTTTGACGGCTTTTTCGATCAGAATCTTTCTGTCGTTTTCGAAAGCGGTTTTGACGCCCTTCTCAAACGAAGCGCGGTCATATGCTTTCGTAACGCCGACGGAGGAACCTGCGTTTGCGGGTTTGATGAACATCGGATATCCGAAACGCTGTTCCGCTTCGGTTCTGAGTTTTTCCAGATCAAAATCCGGCGTGTTCCGCGCGCAGATAAAAGGCACGATCGGAATGTTCTCTTTTTCGCATAGAATCTTTGTGGCGGCCTTATCCATGCAGACTGCGGACGCGTATGTATCGCTTCCCACAAAGGGGATGCCGGCGATTTTCAAAAGCCCCTGTATGGTGCCGTCCTCGCCGTTCTTTCCGTGCAGAACCGGAAAAGCCGCGTCAACGCGGACGATTTCGTACTTCTTGTTCGGCTTATCCAGTACCATAAATCCGTGGTGTACCGTGCAGGGCGAAATAATCGCGGGATACAGGTTCTCGGTTTCCTGCGACCATTTCTGCGTGCGCATACTCTCGGTACTGCCCGTATACAGGAACCAGACGCCTTCCTTTGTGATGCCGATTTTTGAAATCTCGAATTTATCTTTGTCCATGTTGTCGACAACGCCTGCCGCCGACACGCAGGAAACTTCATGCTCTGTTGACATTCCTCCGAAGATAACGGCGATGTGCTTTTTCATTAAAAGACCCCTTAAAATAGGATTAACATCAATTAAAAATTAAATAATATCAATATTTCCGTACATTACAGTATATCATAATCGCGAAATAATGTAAATAGAAAAAATAAAAATCCCCCGACGGGGGATTCTTATCCTGTTTTTTATTAATCGATCTTTAATGTATCGATGCTATCCTGGAAAACGCCTGCTTTATCTTGACTTGTAAAGCCCATTGCGACAGAGACAATACGATCTTTCGTAGGAATCAATGCGTTGTAAGTATATACTTGCATATCAAGATCGGAAACATCCACAACCACAAGGCAGGTATATGCATCCTTGCCGTCGATTTTTACACTTTGCATATCCTGAATGGTAAAACCATCAAACTGCTCACCAAAATATTCCTCAAGTTCTTCCTGCGTTAATGCGGTATTACCGGTCGGATTCGGTGCACTTACAATAGAAAGAGATTCTGAATCTGCAGAAGAAAAGACTACCATATACTCAGATTCCACTAATAAAATAAACCCTTGCGGGATTTTCATGCTGTAACCTTCACCGTAATAAACGCCGTCAACAAGACCCATTAATGCGCCGCTTGAGGCGTCGCTGGACGTTTCAGCGCTGGATGTTGCTTCGGACACAGCGCTGGATGCTGCTTCGGACATAGCGTCGGACGTTTCCTGACTGCTGACCGCGCTGCTCGAATCGTTTGACGTCGTGGTTTCCTTCTCGCCGCAAGCTGCGAAGAAAGATATAAGCAACAGGGCGAGCAATAACGATAAAATCTTTTTTGTCATATGTTCCTCCAAATTTTGTGTTGATGCAATTATATATTGTTTTACAAAATTTGTCAATAAAGAAATTTAGAAAAATAATTTTGTAGAAACACCGAACGGGAACGAAAAATCGCGCCGCAAACTCTTCCTGTTTTTTAATCGACGCCATGACGAAAAATTAATTTTTGATTGTATATTTAGCCATTATTTGTAAACAATATTTGCGGAAACAATTCATAAAAAAGCAACAAGGCTTTTTGCAAACAGCTTAGAATTCGGAGGATTGGTATGAAAGCCACAGGAATTGTGAGAAGGATAGATGATCTTGGACGAGTTGTTATTCCGAAGGAAATCCGCCGCAGTCTGCGGATAAGGGAAGGAGAGCCGCTGGAAATCTTTACGGACAACGAGGGCGGCGTCATTTTCAAGAAGTATTCCCCGGTCGGAGAAGTAGGGGAGTTCACCATGCAGTACGCGGAGGCGATTAACAAAACCAGCGGCATTCCGGTCGCGATTTGCGATTTGGACAGCGTTATTGCCGTGGCGGGTGTTCCGAAAAAGGAGTTTTTGGAAAAACCGATTTCCAACACGCTCGCAAACCTGCTTGAACACCGTCAGAATTACGTAGCAACGCCTTCGTCCGAAGAAATTCCGATTACGGAATCGGGAAACGGCAAGGTTTCGTATATGACGCCCATCATATCCGAAGGAAGCGTCATCGGAGCGATTATGTCGCTCAAGAGCGAGGACAAGCCGGCTCCTGACGAAACCGAAAAGAAGCTAATCAACACAGGCGCTTTGTTCCTTTCCAAACAGTTAGAAATTTAGCGTATTCCCTTGTCATAAAATAAAACCTACCTCACCTCATAATCGAAAAACGCCGTATCATACCAAAAAGAAGGTATGTACGGCGTATTCTTATATCGCTTTATCTGTTATGAAATCATCGGGTACGGGCACTGCACTTCCCGGTCGTATCCGCCGTCTTTTATGATACCGTTGCTCATAGCGCAGCGGAGGACAGCCATTGGAAAAGTATGCAGGTTATACAGCAATTTCTTATAAAAAGGTTGACAAAGTTGGTTTATCTGACTAAAATAAATTCAAAAGTTTGGTAGTAGAAGGGGTTTGATTATGGAGAAAATTAAGGTCGGCATTATCGGCACAGGCAACATCAGCCACTGTCATATGGGCGGTTACAAAGCGCTTCCCGATTTGTGCGAGGTTACCGCCGTCTGCGATATTGACGAAGCAAAAGTAAAGGCGTACGCCGCTTCTTACGGCGTTCCCCGTTATTATACCGATTACAACGAGATGCTCGCGAAAGAGAAACTGGACGCCGTTTCGGTCTGCACCTGGAACGCGGAGCATAAAAACGCCACCATCGCGGCGCTCAAGAGCGGCGCGAACGTCATCTGCGAGAAGCCGATGGCGATGAACGCCGAAGAAGCGCTGGAGATGGAAAAGACCGCGAAAGAGTGCGGAAAACTCTTGATGATCGCGTTCGTCCGCAGGTTCGGAAACGACGCCGACATTCTCAAAAAGTTTATTGACGCCGGCTCGCTTGGCGATATTTACTACGCGAAAGCTACCTATCTGCGCCGCAACGGCTGCCCCGGCGGCTGGTTCGGCGATAAGAAGTATGCCGGCGGCGGACCGCTGATCGATTTGGGCGTTCACGTCATTGACCTCGTACGCTACCTTGCCGGCAGTCCGAAGCCGGTTGCCGCTTACGGTGTTACATACAACAACCTCGGCATGAACAGAGCGAGCGGCGGTCAGAGCTGGGTTTCCTCTACCAAGGGTTCGAACTTTGTCTATGACGTAGAGGATTTCGCATCCGCATTCGTCCGTTTCGACAACGGACTTACGCTGCTGGTCGAGGCGAGCTTCAACCTGAACATTAAGAACGATACCGGCAACATCGAGCTGTTCGGAACCAAAGCCGGCGCGAAGATAGACCCGCAGATCGAGTTCTTCTCGGATATGAACGGCATGTTTGTCGACATCAAGCCGCACGGCGATACGGCTTTGAGCTTCAACGGCCTGTTCAACAGAGAGATTGCGCACTTCGTCGATTGCGTACGCAACGGCACCCCCTGCAGAAGCCAGGCGGAGGACGGCGTTATGCTCATGAAGATTCTTGACGCGATCTATAAGAGCGCGCAAACCGGCGCCGTGGTTGCGATCGAATAAAATAAAGAATATAAAAACGCTGCACATCCCGGAAAGGATATGCAGCTGATTTTTTGTTTGGGTTAAGTATCGTTATCTTCCAGATAGAATTCGATCAGCTTTTCCAAATTGTACTCAGCGGCGTCAATTCTTGCCTCGTAAGCCGAAACAAAATCTTTCGACCGGTTGTTGAGCACTTCTCTGACAAGATGCTGAATGTTGTTCAGGTTGTAAGAATATACGACGCCGAAATTGAACCGTACGCCTGCGAGCACCTTGTCGTACATCCGCGCGTCCTCGTTGGTGCGCAGATATCTGTACTTCATAATGACTTCGAAGTAGGCGGGCGTGACCGTGCGGTAAGACTCTGCGGCCAGCAGCTCAAGCGCCGCGCCGACCATCTCCAGTCTGTCCTCAGGCTCGGTGACGGGTATGGAGAGGAACGAGGAGGCGTCGTAAGCGCAGGTGTAATAATCCTCCTGCTCTTTGTCCAGCTTGGGGATGGGCAGCAAGCCGTATTCGAAATCGACATCGGTATATGTATTGACCGTGTTCAGTTTGGTGATGTTGAAAATGGTCTCCTGATTCCGGAACTTCTTCTCCATCAAATCAATGGAATCAAAGGTGTACTGACCCGGCAGCACGCCCTGATTGTTGAACAAAAGGTCGTACATTTTGTCAAAGAACTGAATCGTCCGTTCGCTCATAAACGTAAAATAGGGCAGACCTTCGCTGTTTTTTGAGGTGATCGGAATATTCGCGCCGGCGAAAAGCGCATCGATGGGCGTCGAAGCGGTCGCGATGCCGATGCCGTAGAAGTCGCCGTTGCTTCTGTCGCCGCTGCCGTCCTTGTCGTCATATATGTTTTTGACAAGCTGGTTTAAGTAGTCAAGCGTCCAGTCGCCGTCGTCCACAACCTTGTAGAAGTCGATTTCAGGGAACCATTTCTTTGCCAGGTCCTTGTTGTAGAAGGTGGCGAACGTGTAGTCAATGGAGGAGAACGACGCGTCGCCGATGACGAAATACAGCTTGTCGTTGATGGTCATTTCGCTAATAAAGTCCTGATTCCACCAGGGTTTGCTGAAATCAAGGTAGGGAACGTTGATCAAATTTTTCAGCAGTCCCTCGTTCGCGAGCGCGACGCCGTAATAAGCGTACGAAGCGATGATGTCAAAATCATTGGTTCCGCCCAGGATTGCGGCGCGCACCGCTTCGTTAAAGTCGTTCGAGGCCCATACTGTTCCCGCAGGGGGATAATGGATGATTGTTTTGATTTTGATGTTGAGCGCTTCCTCAACTCTGCTGTTTCGGGTGTAAAGCGAGTCGTTGAGTATGGACCCGTTTGTTTCCTCCACGCCGAATTCCATAACGTGCAGATCGTCGCTGCGGACCAAAACGTACAGCGTTTCGCCGCCGAAATCGAGATCGTCCGGTACGTTGTCCTCGATGTAAGGCCGTCCGTACTCGTCGGTTCTTTCGACCGACACTTGTGATTTTTTAGGCTTTTCATTCTGGCAGGAAACCAGCGCAGGCAAAACCGCAAAGAGAATCACAAGCAGGAAAATGAACACTTTTTTGACCCTCATAGATGCTCCTTTCAAGTAGATATTTCTTAATATAAATATACGATAAAAACAACACAAAGTCAACAAATAATTAACGGATAATACATATATTATAGGATGTTTTATAATATAAAAAACCGGTTTCTCATTTGTTTGAGAAACCGGCTTCGATATTCGCCGCGGTTTTATGTGTCGTTGTCTTCCATATAGAATTCAAGCAGCTGTTCTAAGTTGTACTCCGCTTTGTCGATGGTCCGCTCGTAGGTGGAGACGAAATCCTTCGACCGTTGATCAAGGATATCTCTGACGATATGCTGGATATCGTTCAGGCAGTAAGAATATACGACGCCGAAATTGTAGGTGACGCCTTCGAGCACTTTGTCGTACATCCGCGCGTCCTCGTTGGTGCGCAGATATCTGTACTTCATAATGACCTCGAAGTAAGCGGGCGTGACCGTGCGGTAAGACTCTGCGGCGAGCAGCTCAAGCATTGCGCCGACCATCGGCAGCCTGTCTGACGGCTCCGTAATCGGGATGCAGAGCATCGAGCAGGAGTCGGAACAGCAGGTGTAATAATCTTCCTGGTCTTTGTCCAGCTTGGGGATGGGCAGCAAGCCGTATTCGAAATCAACGTCGGCCAGCAGGTTGACAATATCCAGTTTGTCGATGTTGAAAATGGTTTCCTGATTCTTAAACTTCTGCTGCATCTTTTGAATGGATTCGCCGGTATATTTTCCCGGCAGCACGCCCTGGTTGTTGAACAGCAGTTCGTACATTTTGTCGAAGAACTGAATCGTCCGTTCGCTCATAAACGTGAAGTAGGGAAGTCCTTCGTTGTTTTTCGAAGTGATGGGAATGTTCGCGGCCGCGAAAAGCGGGTCGAGCGGGGTGGAGGCTGTCGCCATGCCGATGCCGAAGAAGTCGCCTTCGGATTTATCGCCGCTGCCGTCCTTATCTTCGTATGTATTTTTTACAAGCTGATGGAAATAGTCGAGCGTCCAGTCGCCGTCGTCCACAACCTTGTAGAAGTCGACTTCGGGGTACCATTTCTTCGCAAGGTCTTTGTTGTAGAAGGTGGCGAACGTATAATAAATGGAAGAGAACGACGCGTCGCCGATGACGAAGTACAGCTTGTTGTTGATGTTCATTTCGTTGATAAAGTCCTGATTCCACCAGGGCTTGCTGAAATCAAGGTAGGGAATGTTGACCAGGTTTTTCAGCAGTCCTTCGTTCGCGAGCGCGACGCCGTAGTAGCCGTAAATCGAGATTACGTCAAAATCGTTGGTGCCGCCCAGGATCGCGGTGCGCACTTTCTCGTTGAAGTTGAAAGGCGCGTAGGTGCCGGCGTCGGTGGTCTGCACCAGCGTTTTGATTTTTATGTTGAGCGCTTCCTCAACTCTGCTGTTTCGGAGGTAGAGCGAGTCGTTGAGAATCGAGCCGTCCGTTTCCTCTACGCCGAACTCCTTCTTGTAAAGTTCGCCCTCGCGGACCAGAATGGTTACCGTTTCGCCGCCGAAGTCGAGGTCGTCCGGTACGTTGTCCTCGATGTAAGGTCTTCCGTACTCGTCGGTTCTTTCGATCGAGGTCTGCGCTTTTTTGGGTTTCGTGTTATTCTGACAGGAAACCAGCAAAGGCGAAACCGCTAAGAGAATCACAAACAGGAAAATCAGAACTTTTTTTATTTTCATAAAAGTCTATCCCCTTTAGTTTGTTAAAATGTCCACATATATTTATATTATAAAATCCAAAGAATGTCAACAAACAATCAGCAAAATTTACGAAATTATTTGAATTATGTTGAATAAACAGCGCGAAACCTGCGATCAAACCTGCGCCGGTTGAAAATATATTCAAATTCATTTTTAAGGTATTGAAAAACCGGCGAAAATATGATAAAGTATGCAAATAACGATCATGGGAGGAATTCAACATGATACCTTCACCGACATTTATTGAGAACGAGGGCGGCAGACAGGTAGGATACGATCTGTTTTCAAGGCTTCTCAAGGACAGAATCGTGCTTTTGTTCAATGAGATAACCGACGACCTGGCTTGCTCGATCGTAGGGCAGCTTTTGTATCTTGCTGCGCAGGATCCTGAAAAAGAAATCAAAATGTATATAAACTCTCCCGGAGGCAGCGTATCTGCCGGTTTTGCCATTTATGATACCATGAAGAACTTAACCTGCGACGTTTCGACGATCTGCGTCGGCGCCGCGTGCAGCATGGGTGCGTTTCTGCTCGCCGCGGGAACCAAAGGAAAACGCTTCGCGCTGCCGAACAGCGAAATTATGCTGCATCAGGTGATCGGCACGGTGGGCGGCCAGGCTACGGATATGCTCATTGCGACCAATTTCGCAAAGCGCACAAAAGAGAGAATCAATAGAATACTTGCCGAGAATATCGGAAAGGATATTGAAACCATCACGCGCGATACCGAGCGGGACAACTGGATGTACGCCGAGGACGCGCTCGCTTACGGCATTATAGACGGGATTTTGGAAGCAAAAAAATAGTTTTTACTTACAAAGTTTGGTTCTCTAATACCTTGTTACAACACGGATGGGGCAGCAAAAGCTGCCCCGTATTTCAGTATAGAAACATTTCGTAGGATGTGATTTGTTTGCAGTTTCTCAACACTGCGGTCAATGTGCTCGTCATGCTGGCGTATGCTGCGCCGGGCTATGTTTTTATTAAGCGCAAAATGGTAGAAGAAGAATCTATCAACGCGTTCGCAAAGGTTTTGCTGCTGATATGTCAGCCCTGTCTGTCCATCTATTCGTTCAACAAGGCGGATTATACGCCCGAGCTCGGAAAGCAGATGCTGCTGTTCTTTATTTTAGGCACTCTTTTGCAGCTGGTTATGCTGGTGCTTACATATCTTGCGTTCAGAAAGAAGTGCAAAACGGACGCTTCATACAGCGTGTGCACGATTGCCGGAACACTGGGGAATGTCGGATTTTTGGGCGTGCCGCTGCTGGAAGCGTTGATCGAGAACAAAAACGCCGTCGCTTTTTCCGCAGTATATATTATCGGCATGAACTTTATATCCTGGACGGTCGCTTCGGCCATCATAACGGGAGATAAAAAGTACATCAGCCTAAAAAAGCTGATATTCAATCAGGTCATTCTGACGCTCGCCATCGCGCTTCCGCTGTTTTTGACAAAAACAAAACTGCCGGCCGTATTGGATAACAGCGTAACCGTTTTGGGAAAAATGACTACGCCCCTGTCCATGCTGATTCTCGGCATGCGGCTGGGACTTATTGAGTTTAAGCAGCTGTATTCGGACAGGAAGGTTTTCTTCTTCGTGTTTTTAAAGCTCATCGTATTTCCGTTGTTCGGAATGGCGGTCGTGAGCTTTCTGCCGTTAGAACCCTACATCAAAGCTACGCTGGTGATCTTATGCTGCTGCCCGACGGCCTCCGCCGTGCTCAGCTTCGCGGAGATGTATAACAAGGGGCAGAAAACCGCGGCGAACATCGTATTGGTCAGCACGCTTTTGAGCGTGATTACCATACCGCTTTTGATGCTGCTGGTAAAGGTGTAAATTTTTTAATAGAACTTGACATAATGTGTATTATTCTTTATAATATTGTAAAAAGATGGGAAAATGATGGGAATGTTCATCACGGAGGTTGTGTAATTGGATATAAAAACAAAGCGAAAATCGCTTCATGCGTACATATCGTTCATAACGGCGTTTTTCATAATGCTTACGAGCATGGCCGCGTTTCCGCTGAAGGCGGAAGCGAGCGCCGAAAAAATAGCGCAGTTATCCATCAATAAACAGTATTTTCGGCGGACCATCGGTTCTTACGCTCGGGCGAATATGGATAAATATGACGTTTTAGCGTCGCTGATGACAGCGCAGGCGATTCTTGAATCAAGCTGGGGAACCAGTCCGCTCGCCACAACATCGAACAATCTGTTCGGCATGACAGTCGGCAGCTGGAAGGGCAAGGTGAATTACAAAGGCAATATCTGTAAGGATTACGACGACGCGGTCCTGTTCCGGCAGGCAAGCACAGATTACCTATGGCGGGTTTACGACAGCTGGTTTGAAAGCATGGAAGATTACGGGACTTTGGTCGGCACCTCGAGCCTGTACGAAGAGGTTCGGGGCGTAAAGGATTATAAAACAGCGTGCAAGAACATCGCCAAAAGGTATGCGCCGCCGTCAGATCCGAGAAATGCAGAATATGCCGAGAAACTGATTAAGTTAATAGAAGATTACGACTTAACCGAGTTTGACAACGTAGAACCGAACGAATACGACGTTATCGCGATTACCATGAGCGACGCCAAGATAGAGATGAATAAAGGCGCAACCTATCAGCTTTCGGCAAACATTGTCGGAACGACGACGCAGCCTCTTGTCTGGGAGTCGTCCAATAATATAATTGCCGAAGTTTCGCAGGATGGTATTGTTACCGCAAAATTTGCGGGAACAACACTGATTACCGCAACCATCGGTGATAAAGAAGCATGCTGTATTGTTACAGTAAAAGGCAATGCAGTAACTACCGATTATATAAAAATCAGGGAAAGTCATAGCGTATCCAGTGAGGAGTTGGGAAAATTTCTCAGCGGTACGCAGATTATGGTTACAGGTGATGCTGTACATACCGATGATGTAAATTACCCGGATTGGTATCCTGTAACTGGTTTTACAGAGAAAGATGAGCTGGTCAGCGGTTGGTGTTATGCTGGTTATATAAGCATACTGAAAACCGAAGAGCCGATTCAGGTAAAAAACATCGCCTTTCACCGGTATGAGCTCAACCGGGACGTCAACCGTACATATCAGATGAAATACGCGGTCGCTCCCTGCGACGCCGAGGACCAGACGCTGATCTGGACCAGCTCCGACCCTTCTGTCGCGAGCGTTGAAGACGGGCTGATTACGACCCATAATTACGGCACCGCCGTTATCACGGCAACCGCCTTGAGCGGCGTGTCGAAATCCTGCGTGGTCTATGTTACGGACAAGACCGTAAAGTATAAGGCGATGGCGGTAACCGAATTAAGGGTACGGCCGGAGGACAATACGTTAAAACCGGAAATCGGAAGGTTCGCGACAGGCACCATCCTTACCGTCACGGACAACTACTATATCGATGGCCGGCCAATCAGCGACGACTTCTATTACGCGGAAGGCGTCATGTCAAACGGCAATATGGGCGCCGGATTTTCCACCGCGCATTATATCTTCTTAATGGAAAGATTGGAAACGGCGGATCCTGATCCGGGCAACGGAGACCCGGAAACGCCTGAAGAACCGGAGGATCCGGAAAATCCCGAAAACCCCGGGAACCCCGGAGAGCCGGAGAATCCCGGAAATCCTGAAAACCCCGGACAGCCTGTGACCGGCGTTATCCCGAACGACTATCCGTTTGACGACAGCGCGCTTGTCGCAAAAGACGGATACCTGTACGGCGTGCCGCTTTCTTCCACAGTCGGCGCGCTGCTGGAGCGCTTATCCGGCGCGGAAGCGTCCGTGTATGACGCGGACGGAAATCTGCTTTCCGCACACGACTTTGTCACAACCGGCTGTACGCTCGAGATAAAGAGCGAAAACGCGCTGCTGCGCGCGGTTGTCGTGATCAAGGGCGACGTCGACGGTTCGGGAGAATTGGATTCGTTCGACATGCTGCTCGTAAAGCGCGCCATTATCGGCACGCATACGCTGGATGGCCCGTACCTGATGGCTGCGCTCGTCGCGGACGGCAGCGAGCTGAGTTCGCTGGATTTTCTGTTGATGAAAAGGCATTTCATCGGCAGCTACACGATTGAGCAAACGCCGAATGATAATTGACTAAAAATATCCTTTCTATGAATTTTTATTATTGATTTTTATAACGAAGTATGTTATAATATGAACGGCTTTAAAATCCATTAATAAAAGGAGATTTTAGTTAATGAAGAAGCTATCTGTATTCGTATTAACGGCATTGCTCGCAGTTTCTTTATTCGCTGTATTCGCGAATGCTGAAGAACAAAACGTTGCGCTGGGCAAATCATACACCTACACCGGCGCATATACCGATCCGAACAGCGGAAACGTACTGTATCCCGACACCGACAACAAAGAGCTTACAGACGGCATCGCAGCTTCAAAGGATGCGGACGTAGCTTACGGCGTCGATTTGTGGGTTGGTATGAATCAGGGCGGCGCAGGCGTTGTTCCCAACAGCGGAACCGTTGAGATTGTCGTTGACCTTGGCTCATCCGTTTCCGGCATCACAAAGTTTACGTTGAACACGCTGCATCTGGCAGGTCCGGCGATCAAACGTCCGAGCGAAGTTACGATTTCCGTTTCTACGGACAATCAGAACTTCAGCAACGTAGGCAAAATGACCTCCAACCAGGTTGTTTCGAAACCCGGCGCGGACGATAACAGCAAAGAAGACGGCATTTATGAGTTCACGCTTTCTTCGACCGAGAAGACCGCACGGTACGTAAAGTATACGATTAAGCTCGGCAGCGCATGGTGCTTCGTTTCCGAAGTCGGCGTTTACACAGGCGCGCCTGCAGCTTCTAAGGATCCGATTGGTGAGACAAGCAGCGAAGAGGCAACTTCTTCTCAGGCGCAGTCTCAGGCTGCTTCCGCCGCAGAATCCTCTAAGCCCCAGGCAACTTCGTCCGCAGCTTCTTCGACAGCTTCTACAACTTCAGCAGCAGAGAGCGCTGAGAGCAGCGGTTTAAGCACGGGCGCTATCATCGGTATCGTTATCGGCGCGGTAGTCGTTATCGGAATTGTTGTTGCTGTTATCGTTGTAAACAAAAAGAAGAATCAGTAATACATAATTCAGGAAAATCAAAAGGATAGCCTTGCGCTGTCCTTTTGTTATATAAATGCAATTATGTGAGGTTTACCATGATTAAGAAAGCAGTGTTATTCTTCATGTGTTTTATTTTATTGTCCCCGGCGGTTTTAGACGGCGGTTCATGCGCCGCGGCGAACACGAATATCGCGCTGAATAAAAAATACACCATCGAGAGCGGCGCGGCGAACGAAAACAGTTATGCTTCTACGGAAGTCGGCAGCAAGGAGCAGCTAACGGACGGAAAGACCGGAAACCCGAAATACTGTTACAGCGGCGAGTGGAGCCATTTTGTGCGGGCGATCAGCCGCACCATAACGCTGGATTTGGAAAAGGTCATGTCCGTCAACGGCTTTGAAATCGGATTTTTGCAGAACAAATCTGCCGGAATCTATTGCCCGCAGGAAGTGGTTTTTTCGATTTCCGAGAACGGGCAGGATTATATGACGGTGGCGAAGGTTCCGAACAGCGTTCCGAACACGGAAATCACGCCGACCCGGGTTGTTTACAGCGCTTCGACGAAAAAGAGTTATAAGGCGAGATATGTCAGAATCTACTTTGACGTACAGGTAAACAGCTTCGCGGACGAAATACAGGTTTTCGGCAGGGAGGATTTAAGCGGCGCGGCATCCATAACCCCGGACGAACCGATAGAGGAAAGCAGATATTTTGACAGCGGCGAAAAAGCCGGCGTGAAGGATATCATTTGCTTCCATTACGGCTACTGGCCCGACGACGAAACGCTTGCGAACAACAAAAAGGACGTGTTCAAGCCGTACATAGGATATATTGATAAAGACGGAAACTATGTCGACACCATGTTTGACGCCGTCATGTTCCTGATTATACAGGGAAAATGCCCGTCCGGCGGTTCGCTGACCGCGAACGGCGGTCCTTCCATTTTGAGCGACTGGGAGTACCTGATCAACAACACCTTTGAAGAGAATATTAATCTTGACGCTTTGGATAAAGCCACGGCGGAACTCAAAGAAGCGCTCAAACTGCCGGACAGCCACAAAACGGCGGTTTATCTGTCGGTTCCGCACCCGAAAGTCAGCGACGATATTGAGTTCGGCGACTACGACGGCGACGGAAAGGTGAACAAAATTACCAATCTGAACGACTGCGTGAAGGTTTACACCTGGTACGTCGACAAGGTTCTGCAGATTTATCAGGAGAAGAACTATCAGCACATCGAGCTGAAAGGCTTCTTCTGGTCGAACGAGTCGCTTTTGGCGGAGTATTACGAGGAGGAGCCGGAGCTCGCAAAACGGTGCGTCGCGGAACTGCACAAACGGAACATGCAGTGCATATTCATTCCGTACTATCAGGCGACCGGCATAGAAAAAGCGCAGGAAGTCGGCTTCGACGCGACCATCATGCAGGCGAACCTTACGTTTAACCAGACGCTTCGGCAAAATCCGGCGGGCATGATGGAGGATTTTAAATATACTGCCGAGAAGTACCATACCGGAATCCAGATGGAGATGCACGACGCGTTTGTTTATAACTACGCTACGTACGCTCCGCTGTATAAGCAGTATCTGATTTCCGCGTCGAACAACGGTCTGATGAAGGACGCGATCCACGCGTATTATCAGGGCGCGGGCTACGGCGCGATGTATCAATGCGCGGTTTCAAAGGACCCGAGCATCCGCTGGTTCTACGACGCGACCTATAAGTTTATCAAGGGCACGCTGAACCTGTCGGATTTCAATATCGAAATCACCACCGAAGGAACGACCATAAAAGGCAAGGCTTTTATCGGAAAATTCAACATAGAAGGCGACTGGTGCAACAGCCAGCATAATTTCTCGGTTTCGAAACAGCCGAAACACGGTACGGTCGGAATCAATGCGGAGAAAGGCGAGTACATTTATCGTCCGGACAGAAATTATGTGGGTACCGACAGCTTTACGCTGAAATACGACGACCCGAACGGCGAGCCGGTTCTCGTAGAAGTGAACATGACGGTCACCACAGAGAGCGGCGAACTTTCGGAGCCCGGCCCGGAGAGCAGCGCGGTTTCGAGCGAAGCCGAACCGGAAGGCGACGGCAGCGGAAGCGGCTGGCTGTACGGCATCATCGCCGGCGGCGTCGTCCTGCTGGCGGCAGCGGCATACTTTATATTCAGAAAAAAGAAGAAATCGTAGAATAATCTTTTTTAAGCAACTATAAAAGCCGGAGAATGAATTCTCCGGCTTTTCGCTTTAAAAAAGGATAGGTTCTGTGTTCAAGATTGCACGTTCCGAAAAAAATAGAGCCGTACTTTCGGTTGCGCGCGTCGAACGCTCAAATGCGCTGTCATTAAATATATAAAATTCCAATCATAATTCATAAAAAAAGGACCGGTAACGGTCCTTTTTTAGGAAGTATGGATGAGTATATAATTTGGATGGGGCAAAAATTAATACTTGTTGACTTTGAGCTGGAAGTATGCCTTCGGATGCTGGCAGACAGGGCAGACTTCGGGCGCTTTCTTGCCGACATGAACGTAGCCGCAGTTCGAGCAGATCCAAACCACAACGTCTTCCTTGATAAAGATGGTGTCGGTGTTGAGCTGCTCAAGAACTGCTTTGTATCTTTCCTCGTGATGCTTTTCAATCTTTGCTACCTGCTCAAACAGGAAAGCGATCTGATCAAAGCCCTCTTCTCTTGCAACCTTTGCGAACTCGGCGTACATTTCGGTCCATTCGTAATGCTCGCCCGCAGCCGCGTCTTCCAGATTCAGATTGGTTGCCGGAATGCCGCCGTCATGCAAAATCTTGAACCAGATTTTTGCGTGCTCTCTCTCGTTTCTGGAAGTCTCATCAAAAATGTCGGAAAGAAGGGTATAGCCTGCTTTTTTTGCCTCGCTGGCATAGTACTCGTACTTTACTCTTGCCTGCGACTCGCCGGCGTAAGCCGCTTTCAGGTTGGCCTCTGTTCTGGTGCCTTTCAAATTCTCAAACTTGTAACTCATAGCAAATCTCCTTTTATATTTTTATATATTGTTTTTCTTTTGACAATTGAAGCACAATCCCTTAAAAATAATGTCATGGCTTTCTATAAAAAACCCGCTTTTCTTGCAAAGAAATCCGTCCATACTATAATCGTAATCGACGTCTTCCAAATCGTCGAACGAACCGCACACTTTACAGCACACATGATAGTGCTTGGTCGGATTCTTTTCAAAACGGTCAGGCTGGTCGGGAATCAGCAGCCGCTTGATAACCCCCTGCTGCGCGAGTTTGTTCAGGTTTCTGTAAACTGTCGTCAGACTTATGTTTGGAATTTCTTTAACTACTTCCAGGTAAACTTCCTCGGCTGTCGGATGAGAATGATGATTCCTTACCGCCTGTAAAACAAGCGCTTTTTGCTTGGTATTTCTTTCATCCAATTTGGTTACCTTCTTATTAGCAATTATTACTGATAAGAATTATAATACAAATGAAAACGGTTGTCAATAGGTTTCCGAGAAATTTTATTCATTTTATTCGGTTTACAAAAGCGAATATCTGTGTTATAACTCAATAAAGCGGATTTTGAAATAACAGGAGAGAAAGAATGTTTTTACCGATTACAGCAGAAGAATTGAACGAAAGGGGTTACAGCCAGGCCGATTTTGTCATCGTGACCGGCGACGCGTACGTCGATCATCCGTCCTTCGGAACGGCCGTCATCGGGCGGGTTTTGGAAGCGGAAGGGTATGTCGTTGCCGTGATCCCGCAGCCGGACTGGAAAAGCACGAAGGACTTTCTGCGCTTCGGCAGACCGAGGCTCGCTTTTCTTGTCAACAGCGGCAATATCGATTCCATGGTCGCGCATTATACGGCAGCGAAGAAACGGCGCAGCGACGATTATTACTCGCCCAGCGGAAAGGCGGGGTACCGTCCCGACCGCGCGGTGATCGTCTATTGCAACCGAATCCGGGAAGCATACGGCGACGTGCCGATTATCATCGGCGGCATCGAGGCTTCCACGCGCCGGTTTGCGCACTATGATTACTGGACCGATAAGGTCAGAAGAAGCGTTCTGGTGGACAGCGGCGCCGACCTGCTCGCGTACGGCATGGGCGAAAACATCATCAAAAGAATCGCTTTCCTGCTGGATAAGGGCGTTCCCATCCGAAAAATCCGGGACGTCAGGGGAACCTGCTTTTTGGAAAACCGGGATTTTACGCCGCATTTTGAAAGCGTGTTCTGCGGCGAATACGACGAGATAAAGTCCGACAAAAAGGCGTTCGCTTCGGCGTTTTTAATACAATATGAAAACCAGGACCATATCCGCGGCAAAGCTGTAATCGAAGGATATGACGATAAAATTCTGGTTCAGAATCCGCCGATGCCGCCGCTGACGCGCAAAGAGCTGGACGCTGTTTATTCTCTGCCGTTTATGCGGAATTATCACCCGATTTATGAAAAAGACGGCGGCGTGCCCGCGATTGAGGAAGTAAAATTCTCCATCACGCACAACCGGGGCTGCTACGGAAACTGCAATTTTTGCTCGATCGCCTTTCATCAGGGCAGAACCGTGACCTCGCGGAGCATAGAGTCGGTGGTCGAGGAAGCGAGACTGCTGACCAAACTGCCGGATTTTAAGGGATATATTCACGACGTCGGCGGACCGACAGCGAACTTCCGCCGCATCGCCTGCGAAAAGCAGAAAAAACACGGCACCTGCAAGGGGAAGAACTGCCTTTTCCCGACGATCTGCGAGAATTTAAAGCCGGACCACAGCGAATATGTCGAGCTTTTAAAGAAAATCGAAGCGCTGGACGGCGTGAAAAAGGTGTTCATCCGCTCCGGCATTCGGTTCGATTATCTGATCGCGGACAAAAACGAACAGTTTTTAAAAAAACTGGTGCGCGATCATGTCAGCGGGCAGTTGAAGGTCGCGCCCGAGCACTGCTCGAACCGCGTCCTGAAGCTGATGGGAAAACCTTCGGTAGAGGTATATAATAAATTTGAAAAGCGGTTTTACGAGCTGACCAAGAGCATGAACAAGGAGCAGTATCTTGTCCCGTACCTGATGTCGTCGCATCCGGGCAGCACGCTGAACGACGCGATCGAGCTGGCGCTGTACCTGAAAAAGCACAATCTCAATCCCGAGCAGGTGCAGGATTTTTATCCCACGCCCGGAACCGCCTCCACCTGCATGTTCTACACCGGCATCAACCCGTTTACGGGAGAAAAGGTGTATGTGGCAAAAAGCTACGAGGAAAAGCAGCTGCAGCGCGCGCTGTTGCAGTTTCACAAGCCGGAAAACGCGCCGCTTGTCCGAAAGGCGCTGATCAAAGCGGGCAGACAGGATTTAATCGGCTTTGGAAAGGACTGCCTTGTCGCGCCGCCGGTTCAAGCATTCGCAAAAAGCGTCCGAAAAGCGGCGAAAAATAAACGAACAAAAAACGGTAAAAAACGGAATTAAAAAAGTTCATTAAATTATATATAAAATATAATACGCAATTTTTAGAAATTTAAAATATTCCAATCAGCTTTTACCTACATATTTTTAACCGCATTGCACACATTATTTTTGATGCAAAAATCAAAAATGAGGTAGGTAAAAGGGAATGAGGAATAAATTCAAGGCGGTTGTCACAACAGTTCTGGCTCTTTCCGTTTTCCTTGGTTTTACCGGATTCAAAGCTGACGGCAACCTGCTTGCGGTTGCCACGCTTGCGAACAATCACTCCGAACGGATCAGTCTGTCGCCCGGCGGAGTTGCGTTCGGCGTAAAATATTTTACCAAAGGAGCGCTTGTTGTGGGCATAACAGACATCGAAACCGCGCAGGGCTTGCAGTGTCCGGCTCGAGACGCGGGGCTGTTTGTTAAGGATATCATCACAAGTATAAACGGAAAAGAAATAAAAAATGCAGAAGATTTTCAAAAAACAGTCAATGCGTGCGAAGGCAAAAGCATTGAAGTGAAATATATCAGGGACGGAGTCGAGAACAGCTTAAAAATCACTCCGGTCGTCGATAAAAACGAGAACGTGTATAAGCTGGGTTTATGGGTGCGCGATTCCACGGCGGGCATCGGCACAATCACCTTTGTCGACAGGAAAAGCGGCAGGTTCGGCGGACTGGGGCACGGCATCTGCGATTCGGAAACAGGGACCCTGCTGCCGCTGGACAGAGGCATTATCGTCAACGTGAAGATAACCGAAATTGTCACGGGGAAAAAGAATGCTCCCGGAGAAATAAAGGGCGTGTTTGACCGTTTCCGCAGAGGCGAGCTGACGAACAACAGCGAAGTCGGAGTTTTTGGAATACTGGACGAAATCCCTTCCGGCATCGGCGAAGAGATTCCGATCGGGTTCAAAAACGAACTTCAGACGGGAAAAGCGTATATCATCACAACGCTCGACGCGGGCAGACCCGAGGAGTTTGAGATCGAAATCGAGAAGATTTATCCCGACTCCGGACCGACGAAGAACTTTATGATTAAAATAACCGACAGCGATCTGATAGCCCGTACAGGCGGCATTATTCAGGGTATGAGCGGCAGCCCGATTATCCAGAACGGCAAACTGGTCGGCGCCGTAACCCATGTTCTGGTCGGAGATTCGACGAGAGGTTATGGAATTCATATCGAAAACATGCTCGCCGGGATGCAAAAATAATTTAAAAAGTTGCTGGTTAAATCATTGTTTAGCATTATGTGAATCCATGCATTATGTAATGTAGGGTATTATGTCGCCGGAGTCGAATTATAAGACAGACTCCGGCGATTGCTTTGAAAAATGGGAGTTTTTAAGGCATTGAAAAGAAAAAGGAGTAAATTTATCGAAAATTGTATCACGAAATTTTATACATATTCAAAAAAAATTCGGTTAAACTATTGCTATTCTTTGGATAATATGGTAAAATATGGCAAACACTTGGTGAACAACCAAAGAAGTCTATGAAAGTTTACGAAAGGATTGTCGATGATGGAAAAAGGTCAAATCAAGGCAAGGGTTTTAATTGCAGACAGCAACAGTGAGTTCCGAACGCAATGCGCGCAGAACCTGAAGCGGCACGGCATCGAGGTTGTAGCGGAAGCATCAGACGGCCAGGAAGCATTCGCAAAAATGGCCAGGTTAAAACCTAACGTTGTTATTTCGGATCTTTATCTGGGGAAAATCGATGGCGTCGGACTGATTCGTGAAGCTAAAAAACAACTTGGTGAAAACTTCCCCGCATTTGTGATGCTCGCATCTTTCAACAGCCAGAACCTATTTGAGGAATGCTGCGAAGCTGGAGCCGCATACTGCATGCTCAAACCGCTCGACTTCGCTTCGTTGGCAGAACGTGTTATAAAACTCGCCGACCGCAGCCGCAGAAGAGGAATGGCTCAGGTTCCTACCAGAGAAGAAGCCGACCTCGAAGCGCAGGTAACCAAAATTATTCACCAAATCGGCGTGCCGGCGCATATCAAAGGTTATCAGTACCTGCGGACAGCAATCATTATGACCATCAACAACAGCGACGTGATCAATTCGGTAACGAAGGTGTTGTATCCGTCGGTTGCAAAGCAGTACGGGACAACCTCCTCCAGAGTCGAGAGAGCCATCCGTCATGCGATCGAGGTTGCATGGGACAGAGGAGATTTGGACGTGCTGAACTCGTTCTTCGGCTACACGGTTCAGAATCAGAGAGGAAAGCCGACGAACAGCGAGTTTATCGCTATGATCGCGGACAATCTCCGGCTTAAAAACAAAGCGCTGGCGGTTTAAATAAAAGGATACATAAAGTAAGTGTTCAGAAATGTTCGTGTGCGCAGTCAAATAGGAGTCGCTTGAAGTATCGCGGCTCCTATTTTTCTTTGCAAAATTTTTTGTGAAAATAATGAAAACCGCTGCATATCGGGCCGACCGACATGCGGCGGTTTTTTTATGACGGTTTTTCTTAATAAATAGAATGCTTTCCGTGTTCTTTAACGGCGTCCGCTCATACGCTGTCAGGGACCGGGAGCAGAGACGGCGCCGCTTGTATCGCTTTCGGCTCCGCCAACATCGCTTGAAGCGTCCGAGCTTGTGTCCATGCTTGGCTGGGAAGGGGCGGGTTCGGGCGGTATCGAGCATTTGCCGATGCCGTTCGGCGCGACGATCTTCGCAGCCACCAGCACGTCGCTCTGGGTGGAGCGGGTCAGCGTGCAGGTGCTGTTTTTATCGTCGAACGCAATCGTGATGCCGTCTATGTAGTTGCTGATCAGCTCAATCGGAAGAAGGTAATCGTTCAGCTGAAAAATCACGGGTTTTGAAAGACGGATGGCGTTGTCGTTGATGTATATCAACGAGGAGTTGTTGTTGATCTCGATTCTGTCGTTGCCCGGCCGGACAAGGATGATGATGTTTTCGTTGTCGCCCATAATGCTCAGGTCCGCGATCATGGACAGCTTGCTGTAAGGGACATACAGGCCGTACTCGTTGTTCGCCTGCGCGGCGTCGATCGTCGCGACCTTTGTTTTGTCTCTCCGAAGCACGAGCGTGTAGGGTTTCGCTTCGTCGGGCTGCCGGTTGAAATCCAACAGTAAAATTCCGAATACGGCGAGATTAATCAGGAGATAAAGTGTCAACAATAAGAGCAGGACGGCCGCGATTTGCTGCTTCTTCGCGCGGGAAGCCTTGCGCTTGACGGGTTTTGGGTCTTGAACCGGCAGAGCTCCGGCCGGCGTTCCGTTTCCCGGCGGAACAGCATCTGCGGCGGCGGGTCTCCTCCTTTTTTGAGCCTTTTTTTCGGCAGACTGCCGCGGCGCGGCGTTCTCAGGGGGAGGGGGGTGCGGCGTACTCCGTTTAGGGCTCCGCGGCGGCGTCCGCTTTTTCCTGCTGGAATCTACGGGCCTTTTGGGTTTTTCTTTGCTATCCATACTTGAAAACATCCCTCCTCCTTTCTCCTGAATAATTATTTAAAGTATAGCATAGATTTTGTGAATTAGAAAGTAGTTAAGGCACATTTTTCGAAAAATTTTCATAATCTGTATTCGGGAGGTGTATGGCAGAAGCTATGACAAAACGATTTACCGAGAACGCGAAGCGGGTCATAAGCGCGTCGCTCGCGATTGCCAAAGAGCTTGGACACACCTACATCGGAAGTGAACATCTGCTGCTCGGTATTCTGTCGGACAGCACGAGCAGCGCCGCGAAACTTTTGAATGCAAGAGGAGTAACTTTTTCAGATATAAAAACGCGAATCATCGAACTGGTCGGCATGGGCTGCAAAAGCAATCTTTCTACGGAAGATATGACGCCGACCTGCAAGAAAATTCTCATGAGTTCATCGGCGCAGGCGAAAAACTCGCTTTATAATTATATAGGTACCGAACATATCCTGATGGCCTTGCTGAAGGAAGATTGTGTCGGTGCGAGGCTGATCGAAGCCGCGGGCGTCAATACGGCGGAGCTTTGCGGCTGTTTGGACGGTATGTATTGCAGGATGTATGAAGAAACAACTGCGGAGGCAGAAGTGAACCAGATTCGAAAAAGCACACCGAACCTTGATAAAAACGCAATAAACCTTACGGAAAAAGCGCTCGCCGGGAAGATCGACCCGGTTATCGGCAGGGAAAAGGAAGAAGAGCGGCTGATCAGCATCCTGCTGCGCCGCAGCAAGAACAACCCCTGCTTAATCGGCGAAGCGGGTGTGGGCAAAACTGCGATTGTCGAGTCGGTAGCGAGCCGCATCGCGTTCGGCAACGTTCCCGCTGAGCTTGCCAACAAGCGGATTATGGCGCTGGATATGTCCACGCTGGTCGCCGGCACCAAGTACAGAGGCGAGTTCGAGGAAAAAATCAAGGGGATCATCAACGAAGTGACCGAAGCGGACGACGTGATTCTCTTCATCGACGAACTGCACACCATCGTCGGCGCGGGCGCCGCCGAAGGCGCGATCGACGCGTCGAATATTTTAAAACCCGCGCTTGCCAGAGGCGAGTTACGGCTGATCGGCGCGACCACGCTGAAAGAGTACAAAAAGTCCATCGAGAAGGACAGCGCGCTCGAGCGCAGGTTCCAGCCGGTCTATATCAAGGAGCCTTCCGAAGAAGAATGCGTTACCATTCTGGAGGGCATCCGGCACAAATACGAAAACTACCACAACGTAACCATCAGCGACGAGGCGATCAAAAGCGCAGTTTCGTTATCCTCACGGTATATCACCGACCGTTTCCTGCCGGATAAGGCGATCGACCTGCTGGACGAAGCGGCCGCGAAGAAGAAGCTCACCAGAACCGCGCCGGACCAGCAAATCACGATTACCGGCAACGACATAGCGCTTGTCGCGCAGGAACAGACGGGCATTCCGCTGGCGGTGCTGACAAAGAGCGAGAGCGAGCGGTTTATGAACCTTGAGGAGGAAATGCAGAAATATATTATCGGTCAGAAAGAAGCCATCTCGACCGTATGCAGAGCTGTCCGCCGCACTCGTGCAGGACTTCGGGACACGCACCGACCGAGCGGATCGTTTCTTTTTTTAGGTCCGAGCGGCGTAGGAAAAACCGAAACGGCGAAGGTACTTTCGCGCCTGATTTTCGACCGCGAGGACGCGTTTATCCGGCTGGATATGAGCGAGTATATGGAAAAGCACAGCATATCCAAGCTCATCGGCGCTCCGCCCGGTTATGTCGGCTACGGCGAAGGCGGCGCGCTGACCGAACGGGTACGGCGTTCCCCCTATTCGCTGCTGCTGCTGGACGAAATCGAGAAAGCGCACCCGGATATTTTGAATATCCTGCTGCAGATTCTTGACGACGCCGTTTTGACCGACTCGAACGGCTTAAAGGTCAGCTTCAAGAATGTGTTCGTGATTATGACGTCCAACATCGGCTTCTCGAACACGGACACCCGCTCCATCGGCTTTACCAGCGCCACCGACCCGAAAGCGGAGCGCGGCAAGATATTGGAATCAGTGCGCAAAACGCTGCCCGCCGAGCTGTTGGACCGCATTGACGAAATCGTGGTCTTTGACCGGCTGACGAAGGATGAGCTTCGCCAGATCGCGCGGATGCAGCTCAACGAACTGTCCGAACGGATTGCCGAGAAGGGCATCAAGGTGACCTTCGAGGACAGCTTCATCGACAGCGCGTTCGATTCCGAACTGGAAATGCGCGGCGCGCGGGCGATACGCAGCCATCTGATCCGCAAAGCCGAGGACCTTTTGTCCTGCGAAATTCTGAGCGGCGCGTGCGGAGAGGGCGCCGAAGCGACCATCCTTGCGGAAAACGGGGAAGCCAAAATCAAGATAAAAACAAAAAATTGTTGACAAAACGATATAGTAAGGATATAATGATGCCTGTAAAGATTTTTACTTTACAGGCATATTTTTTCGGAGAGTTGCGTATGGAAAAAAAGCATGCTTTAATCTGCGAGCTTCTGGACTACTATGCGGCCATACTCTCTCCTCGTCAGCGCGAAGTGCTTGAGCTGTATTATTACGACGATCTGTCCCTGGCGGAGATAGCGGAAAATCTCGGCATCACAAGACAGGGCGTGCGGGATGCGGTCAAGCACGGTGAGGAAGCGCTAAAAGGTTTCGAGAATGCGCTCGGCTTGATGAAGAAAAGCAAACTGATATCAAGTTCGGCTGAGGAAATCGAAAAGCTGACCGACGACGAACATATCAAACAACTGGCGCGGAATATTTTGGAGGTATTATAAGTGTTTCAGAGCTTAGTAGAGAAAATGTCCGAGGCATTCAAGAAGTTTAAAAACAAGGGCAAGCTCACCGAAGCCGACGTCAAAGCGGGCATGCGCGAAATCAAGCTTGCTCTGCTCGAAGCGGACGTTAACTTCAAGGTTGTCAAGGACTTTATCAATAAAGTAACCGAACGCGCTGTCGGCAGCGAGGTTCTTGAGAGCCTTTTGCCGGCGCAGCAGATAGTAAAAATCGTCAACGAGGAGCTTACCGCTCTGATGGGCGGGACAAACTCCAAGCTCACCATCGCCTCGAAGCCGCCGACCATCATTTTGATGTGCGGACTTCAGGGTTCGGGAAAAACCACCCATTGCGCCAAGCTCGCAAGGCTGTATAAAAAACAGGGAAAAAACCCGCTTTTGGTAGCCTGCGATATTTACCGCCCCGCCGCGATTAAGCAGCTGCAGGTGGTCGGCGAGCAGGTCGGCGTTCCGGTGTTTGAACGCGGAACGGCAAACCCGGTCGAGACGGCGAAGGAAGCGGTCAAATACGCAATAAAGTACGGCTACGATATGCTGTTCGTCGATACGGCGGGCAGACTGCACGTGGACGAAGCGCTGATGAACGAGCTGCGCGCGATGAAGGAAGCGCTCAACCCGACCGAGATTTTGCTGGTCGTGGACGCGATGACCGGTCAGGACGCGGTCAATGTCGCCGAGAGCTTCAACAACCTTTTGGATATCACCGGCGTTATTCTTACCAAAATGGACGGCGATACCAGAGGCGGCGCGGCGCTCTCGGTTCGGTATATTACCGGCAAGCCGATAAAGTTTATCGGAACCGGCGAGAAGCTGGACACCATCGAGCCCTTCCATCCCGACCGCATGGCGTCCCGCATACTCGGCATGGGCGACGTGCTCTCGCTGATTGAAAAGGCAGAGCAGGCGTTTGACGAAAAGAAAGCGTTGGAGCTGGAGCGCAAGTTAAGAGAGCAGTCATTTACGCTGGAGGACTTCCTCGACCAGCTGGGGCAGTTTAAGAATATGGGTTCGCTGGACTCCATTTTGGGCATGATGCCCGGCATTAAGCCGTCGCAGCTTGGCAATGCGAAAATAGACGAGAAAGCGCTTGCGCGGACCGAAGCGATCATCCTTTCGATGACGCCGCGCGAGCGTCTGCACCCCGAGATCATCAACTATTCCCGCAAAAAGCGCATCGCCGCCGGAAGCGGCACGAGCATTGAGGATGTCAACCGGCTGCTGAAGCAGTACGAGCAGACCAAAGCGCTGATGAAACAGCTCTCGGGCAATAAAGTCTTTAAAAAGAAAGGCAAGTTCAGATTGCCGTTTTAAAAAAGTAAACGCTCGGAGACAGGCGAGCGAATCCCGCTTGTGAAACGAAGCTACACAAGCGATATCAATAAGGTATAAAAGAGCAGATAAAAATCTTCTCTTTCATATAAAAAACACTTTATATAGTTTTGGAGGAAAAACACATGGCAGTAAAAATCAGACTTAGAAGACTGGGCGCAAAGAAAGCGCCTTTCTACAGAATCGTCGTAGCGGATTCCCGTTCTCCCAGAGACGGCAGATTCATCGAGGAGCTCGGATACTACAATCCGATGACCGATCCCGCGGACATCAAGGTTGACGTAGAAAAGGCAAAAGCATGGCTTGCAAAAGGCGCGCAGCCGACTGACACGGTCAGAGCGATTCTGAAAAAGACCAACGTCATATAGAGCTCGTCCGCATAGAGTTTTAATTGACTGTCACCATATACAGGAGGACAAATGAAACAGATTCTTTTAGATATCGCCAAATCGATTGTGGACAAACCCGATGAGGTGATCGTGGTTGAAAAGGTCAGCGGCGATACCAGTATTCTCGAACTCTCCGTCGCCAAGGAGGACATGGGCAAGGTCATCGGAAGAGGCGGCAAAATCGCGAAGAGCATTCGAACCATAATGAAAGCGGCAGCGGTAAAAGAAAACAAACGGGTTATCGTGGATATTATTTAGCCATGAGACGCTTTTTGGAAGCAGGCAGATTGACGTCACCGAGAGGAATTAAGGGAGAGGTTCGCTTCGACTGCTGGTGCGACAGCCCGGAATTCCTCATCGGTGTCAGCCGTTTTTATTTAGACGACAAGGGCGAGCGGTTTCTGACGGTCAAGCAGTACCGCCCGACCATTCCGTCGATTCTTTTTGAAGGATACGAGGATCGTACTGCGGCAGGCGCGCTTGCGGGCAAAATCATATACTTCGACCGCAACGACGTCACCCTCGAGGAGGGCGTCTGCTTCAACGACGACCTTCTTTCGCTGCCGGTATTCGACGTCGATTCCGGCGAACAGATCGGCGTTCTTGAACGGATCGACGAGGGCGTTATGAATGATTTTTATTTCGTCCGCGGCGAGAAGAACAGTTATTATATTCCCGTCCGGGACGAGTTTGTCAAAGAAATCAGTCTGGAAGCCGGAATCAAGGTAAAACTGATTGAAGGTTTAGAACTGTAATGGATCAGAGTGAGGATTTACCAGTGCGTTTTGAAGTTTTAACGCTTTTTCCCGAGATGCTCGAGGGATTTTTTAAAAGCAGCATTTTAGGCAGAGCGGCCGCGCAGGGCTATATTGAAATTAACTGCACGAACATCCGCGATTACACCAAAAACAAGCACCGTAAGGTGGACGACACGCCGTACGGCGGCGGCTACGGCATGATTATGGCGTGCCAGCCGGTCGTGGACTGCATCCGCGCGGTAAAGGCAAAGCTCCCGAACGGCTGCGACAAGGAAAAGACAAGGGTTATCTATATGTCGCCGCAGGGCAAGCTTTTTGACCAGAAAAAAGCGCACGAGCTGAAACGATACGAGAACCTGATTCTGCTGTGCGGGCATTACGAGGGCATCGACGAGCGGATTATCGAGCTTGAGGTGGACGAGGAGCTATCGGTCGGCAATTATGTGCTGACCGGCGGAGAGCTGCCCGCCGCGATTGTGGTGGACGCGGTCTCCCGTTTGGTGGACGGCGTTCTGCCCTCGCCGCTGTGCTATGAGGACGAGAGTTTGCAGAACGGTCTGCTGGAGCATCCGCAGTACACCCGCCCGCGCGTCTTTGAAGGGCTTGCGGTGCCGGAAGTGTTAATCAACGGCAACCACGCCATGCAGGAAGCGTGGAAAAAGGAGCAGGCGTTAAAGCGCACGCTGGAAAAACGACCGGACTTACTCAAGGATAAAACATAATGAGAGCGGTATGACGCCGCGGATATATTGTGGATATGGACAACGCTGCAAGAACAAAAAAGAATTACAAGGGCAGTTTGATAAAAAGGCTTATTCGCGAGAGCCTTATTTTGTCCTGTCTAAATAAGCTGTCCGACCGAATCTTCAAGCTGTTCTCGGCCGGCGTTTTTTATCTTGTTTTCTGCGGCTGCAATGAAGCGGACAATCTGCTCAAAAACGGCGTCTGGGGCAGGATCGCCTCCAAGTTTAAAGCCGTCCGGCTGAAGCGGTTTATCGCATCCGGCATCGAAAAAAGTTTTTTAGTAAACGAGTACAGGCGGCTGGTCGGCCATCTGCTGTCGGCTTCGCTGCGCACGTACGGAATTTTCTTCTGTTCTTTCGGCATATACAGCACGGGCATTTATTTCGCCAAACTGTATTCCTACATCGCGACGGTGCCGGGAGAGGATGAGATCATCGTCTGCGCCCTTTTGATTCTTGCCGGCATACCGATGCTGTTTTCCAAAAGAAGCATCTGCGGCGTTTTAAAGACCAGCCGGGTTTTCAGGGGACTTTTTATCAACATATTCGGCGTCAACGAGCTTGCTTTGCGCGAGCGCGCGACGCCTCGGACCTACGGAACCGCGGCGTTCATATTCGGCACGTTTACCGGGCTGCTCGCCGCTTTTGTAAGCCCGGCGCTGATTGCCGCGGCCTTGGTGTTTACCGTAATCAGCTTTTCCATACTGTATTCACCCGAGCTCGGCGTTCTGCTGTCGGTTTTTTTGTTTCCGCTGATATCGGTTCGGGTGCTCGCGACCCTGCTTGCGGTCACCACCGTTTGCTATCTTTTAAAAGTGTTGCGGGCAAAGCGCAACCTGGTTTTTAAAACGGCGGATGTTTTTGTGTTCTTCTTTGCGTTGTATATCGTCGCAATCGGACTGCTTTCGGGCAGCGGCGGGCAGATCCGGGCGCTGTATCTGCTTTGCTTTTTGACTTCGTATTTCTTAACGGCCAACCTGATCGCGTCCGAAAAGCTTTTCCGGCAGGCAATGGTCAGCCTATGCGCGGGCGCAGGCATCAGCTGCGCTTTGTATGTATTGCATGATTTAACCGGCGCGAATATCCGGTATTTGTCCGATTTTATGGCGGATACGCTGGCGGGCAGAAGCGGTTTCGGCTATTTTCTCGTAATGCTTTTGCCGCTGTCTGTCGCGCTGGCGAAAGTGAGCCATAACAGAAAGACGAAGGGCGCGCTGCTGATTCTTTCGACCTTCACGGCGGCCTGCGTCGTTTTAACCGGCGACAAACTGATTATAACCGCCGCGTATATCGCGCTGTCGCTGTATATCCTTTTGTCCAGTAAAAATATCCTTACGACATTGCTTGCGGTCGGCACCGTAACCGTTGTCATCAGCTTCGCGATACCAATCGTGCCGTTTTTAAACGATATTTTCTCGACGCCGAACAAGGCGTACGCCGACGAAGGCGTCCATAAGGTGATTCAGGCGTATTTCGCGACGGGAGTCGGCGTCGGCGACAAAGCGCTGCGGGTCGCGGCGAACAAAATCGGCGCGGCCGGCGGAACCCTTACGGTTGGACTTTTCGACCGGCTGATCGCGGAAGGTGGAGTTTTTACGCTCTTTGTCTTCGCGCTTACGGTGTATTTCATCCTGCAGCGCGCGCTGTACTGCATTTTTAAGCTGGAGCGAACTTCGATTAATACCATAGCCGCTTCGTTCGCCGCCGTGCTGATCATGTTTATCGCGCTCGGGCTGTTCTACGATGTTTGGGACGACATCCGGATGTATATGCTGTTCTGGCTGGTATGCGGTTTGACCACCGCCGCGCGGAACGTGTACGGAAGGGCGGTTTACAAAAGGGAGGATTTAACGCGATGAAAGTAAAGCAGAAAACCAAAAGCCGCGGCATACTTTTCGATATTGTCATCGCTCTGCTCGTAATCGGCGCCGTCGGCGCGGCGATCTATTTTGGCGTCAGGCCGGAAGAGGTGCAAACAGTCCAGATCGAGTACACGGTCGTTTTTGATTCGGTAAAAAAAGAAATCGCCGGCAACGTGATGCCGAAGGAAACCTTCCTTTCCGAGGACGGCGAGAACATGGGCGTTATTATTTCCGCGCTCGTGGACGACAAGGTGATTTCGGTTTTCGATGCAACCGCCGAATCGGATTATGAATATAGTTATAAAAAGAATATTTCGGACGAATACAAGACCGTCAGAGCGAATGTGTCCGCGTATGCGACTTACGAAAACGGAAGTTTCTATATCGGCGGAAAGGCGATTCGCGCGGGGGAGCAAATCGTACTCAGGCTGAACGATTTTTACGGCGTTGCGCATATAACGAATGTAACCGTTAAAGACTAAGCGGGAAAGGACGGCAGAAAAATGGCATCGAATGAGATTACAAACGACAGGCTGTCGGAATACAGAACGCGGTTCAACATACTGGACGTTGTCATTATCGTCGTAATTGCCGCTCTTATCGCCGGTTTGTTCTTCCGGGAAAACATCGTCAGCATGTTCAAAACCGAAGAAATGTCGGATATTACGTATGTCTTTGAGATAAAGGGACTGGAAAGGACCAAGCTGTCCAGTCTGACCGAGAACGTTCGGCTCACCGATAAAAACAGCGGGAAGGATATGGGCAGAATCAAGCTCGTAAACGCCGTCAATTCCTACGCCACCGAATATAAAGCCGACGGAACCGCCGTCAAGATTAAGAGAGACGGGTACTGCGACGCGGTGGTAACCGCTGTCGCGAAAGGGTTTAAGAGCGATACGGGCGTTTATTTAGAGGGCGAACTGCTGATCGTTCCGGGTCAAACCTTTACGATTTACACGGCTACCGCAACCTATAATGTGACAATTTTGGCTGTAAATTAGCATGAATATACAAAAATCTATTTTGGAAGTTTAATAAATTTATCAATTTATCCCAAAGTTTATCTATTGTATAAAACTATATCTTGTGTTATAATTATCCTAATATCACTGGGGGTATAAATCAATGCTAAGTAAGAATATTACCATACAAAACTCTGTGGGACTTCATGCAAGGCCTGCCACTTACTTTATTCAAAAAGCCAATTCTTACAAGAGCTCTATTTGGATAGAGAACAGAGACAGACGCGCCAACGCAAAAAGTCTTCTTGGTGTACTTTCTCTTGGCATTTCCAAGGGAGACGAGATAACCATTCTTGCTGACGGTGTTGACGAGCAGGAAGCAGTGGACGGATTGGTCGAGTTGATTTTAAAAGGATTTAACGAATAATATACGATAGATATCAGAATATCCGGTCTGAGGAATTCTGTTATGCGATTGAAGGGAACAAGCCTTGGGCTCATTTCTTAATATGAGTTCAGGGCGTTTTTATTCAGAAAACGGTTATGACGAAAGAAGAGTTACTGGAAAAAGCGAAACTGCTTCCGCCCACACCCGGTGTTTATATGATGAAGAACCGCGCGGGCAAGGTGATTTACGTTGGTAAATCAAAAGCTTTGCGCAACAGGGTAACCAGCTATTTTGCCCCTTACCAGAACCATTACGGAAAAACCCTTAAAATGGTAAACTCGGTTTACGATTTTGAGGTGTATCATACCAAAACGGAGCTTGAGGCGCTGCTGCTGGAAAATCAGTTCATTAAGCAGTACATGCCCCGATACAATATTAAGCTGAAGGACAGTTCGGGGTATCCGTATATATACGTAACCAACGAGCGGTATCCGAAAATCGGCTTTACCACCCGCCGCCAGAACGACAAGGACCGCTATTTCGGGCCGTTTTCGTCCATTACGGTCGCCAAAAACATCGTGGAACTGGTGCAGAAAACCTTTCAGCTGCCCTCCTGCAGCCGGCGTTTTCCTGAAGATATCGGAAAAATGCGCCCCTGCCTGAACTACTACATCAAACAGTGCGCCGCGCCCTGTATTCCGAACCATATTACGGAAAAGGAATACAACGAGCTGGTCGAGGAGGCGTTGCACTTCCTGCGGGGCGATTACGGTTCGCTGATTCAGAAACTGAAGGAGAAAATGGAGGAAGCGTCGGAGCAGATGCTGTTCGAGCAGGCGGCGAAGTACCGCGACAGAATCCGCGCGCTCCAGAAAATCGGGGACAAACAGCAGATTGTCGCGTCCCCGCAGACCGAAGCGGATATATTCGGGCTTTATACCGACGATTTGGGCAGCGCGCTCGTCATATTCTTTGTCAGAGGCGGCGCGATTATCGACCGCGAGAGCTTCTTTTTCGGCGCCGACGAGATTATCAGCAGCGGTTCGCTGAGCACGTTCATGCAGCGCTTTTACGAGCTGCGGGAGTATATTCCGAAAAAAATCTATGTCGATTTTGCGCTTGCGAAGGACGACCAAGAACTGATCGAGGGCTGGCTTTCGGACACCGGCGGCTATAAGGTGCGCATTACCAGGCCGGAGCGCGGCGATATGAAGGCGCTTGCCAGCCGCGCGAGCGAGAACGCAAAGCAGTTATTGCTGCAAAAGCGCGCCGAGGAGGATAAAAACAACGACTTTTTGGTATCCCTCGCGTCGTTTCTGCAGCTTGGGATTGTTCCGGACAGGATAGAGGCATACGATATTTCCAACAGCGGCGGCGAACACACCACCTGCGGCATGATTGTGCTGGAGCGCGGACGCTTTGTCAAAAAGAAATACCGTTCCTTCAACATCAAAACCGCCGCCGGGCAGGACGATTACGGCGCTTTGCGGGAAGCGTTGGAAAGACGGTTCTCGCATTCCGACGACGAGGAGGGCTGGGAGTACCCGGACCTGATTTTGATGGACGGCGGCGCCGGACAGGTTTCGATCGCAAAGGAAGTGCTGGCACAGCGCGGGCTGGATATCGCCGTTTACGGAATGGTCAAGGACGAACACCACAAGACCCGGACGCTGACCGACGGACAGGGCGAGCTTTCGCTCAACAAGCGTCAGGATATCTTTGTGTTTATTTATAAAATACAGGAAGAAGTTCACCGATACGCGCTGGCAAGAATGGACATTCAGCGCAGAAAAACCGTAAAAAAGAGCTCGCTGACCCAAATCAAAGGCGTCGGCGAGGTCAAAGCGAAGCAGCTGCTCGACCACTTCGGCAGCTATCAGGCGCTCAAAAACGCGACCGTAGCGCAGTTGGCCGAAGTGAAGGGTATAAATCAAAGCCTTGCGGAAACAATTTATAAAGAACTTCACGAAGAAAAGAAAGGTTAGCTATGAGAATAATCACAGGTTCTGCAAAAGGCACTAAGCTGATGACGTTGGAAGGGGAAGATACGAGACCGACGACCGAGAAGGTCAAGGAAGCGATCTTCTCCGCGATTCAGTTTGAACTGGCGGAAAGAAGCGTGCTCGACCTGTTCGGCGGAAGCGGACAGCTTGCGCTGGAAGCGCTTTCAAGAGGCGCGAAAAACGCGGTCATCGTTGATTTCAGCCGGGCGGCGACGGAGGTTATCAAGGCGAACGCCATCAAAACCAAGCTGATGGAAAAATGCCGCATCGTGACCGCGGACTGGCGGGATTACCTCAAAGGCGCGAAAGGGAAGGAGTCCTTCGGGCTTGTGTTTCTGGACCCGCCGTACCAGGCAGGCATTTTGGACGAAGTATTAAAAGCAATTTACGCTTCGGATATCCTTGCGCCGGACGCGATTATTGTCTGCGAGAGCGACAAGGACAACGTTCCGGAACCGCTGGACAATACCGCGCAAAGGCTGTATAGGCACGGAAAAACCTATGTTTCGATTATAAGAAGTCAAAAAACCGATTGAGAAAGGGATATTGAAGTTGAAAACAGCAATCGTAACCGGCAGCTTCGACCCGATCACGGTCGGGCATTACGACGTCATCCTGCGCGCGGCGGAACTGTTTCCGCGCGTCGTCGTCGCGGTGCTGGACAATACCGAAAAGCGTTTCTACTTTTCGCCGGAAAAACGCCTGAAATCGGTTCAAAAGAGTTTTGAGGACGACAAAAAAATCGAGGTTCTGCTTTGGAACGGCATGCTCGCGGATTTTATCCTGCAGATCGACCGGCCGGTCATCGTGCGGGGCGCGCGGAACTCGGTTGATTTTGAGTACGAGCGCATGCTCTATGAAATCAACCGGACGCTCGCCGGCGTCGAGAGCGTCATACTGCCCGCGAAAAAGGAGTATGAATATATCAGCTCGACTTTTGTCCGCGAGCTTTTAAAATACGACAAACCGCTGGACGGCTACGTTCCGGCAAAAGCGATTGAGGTTTTATTGGCAGATGAGTAATTTCAGAATCAAACAGTGCGGGCTGGAGTTTATCCGCGAAAAGCTCGCGCAGCCCTTTGGATTTAAGGGTAGGTACCTAAACGAGCTGTGGCAGGTTGTCGTGCGCATAAAAAGCGACCGTTTTACGGCGGTCTGCCCTTCGGTCGAGAGCGTATTGTGGTCGGACAGCCATGTTTTCGGCGAGAACCCGCCCGCCGCTTCCAGCGCGATGATGATGCTGGTTACCAACCGGGCGCTTAAAATGCTGGAGGGCTTTGAGGTGGACACGCCCGAAGCCGTCATAGAGGAACTTGTCCCCGAGCTGGAGAAGTACGCCGCCGCGGTCTGCGGCAGGCCAGTCGCGCAGACTTTCGTGCTCAACGCGCTGGTCGGAATCGATTACGCGCTATGGACTTTGTACGCAAAGGAAAACGGAATTTCGGACTTTGACGGGATTATTCCGGAATACGCGAAAGACGCTTTGTCCGCAAAGCATGAAAAGTTGGCGCACATTCCGCTCATCAGCTACGCGGTGTCGGCGGAAGAACTTCGGAAAATACTCAACAGCGGCACCGCGCTAATCAAAATAAAAATCGGAAAAGCGACCGGCGCGGCGGCTTCGCAGGAAGAAGATATGCGCTCGATGCTCGAATGGGACAAAAACAGACTGACCGAGATACATAGCATCGCGTCGGAATACCAAACAGACCTGACAAAAAGCGGACATATTTTGTATTATCTGGACGCGAACGGCAGGTATGACACCAAAGAGCGGCTGTGCGCTTTGCTCGAGCACGCGGAGAAAATCGGCGCGCTGAACCGAATCGCGCTGCTGGAGGAGCCGTTTGAGCAGGAGAACGAGGTGTATGTCGGCGACCTTCCGGTGGTGATCAACGCCGACGAATCGGCGCACAGTCTGGCGGACGTGCAGAAGCGGCTCGCGCTGGGCTATAAGGCGGTCGCGCTCAAACCCATCGCAAAGACAATGTCGGTTTCTTTTAAAATGGCCGCGGCGATTCATGCGGCGGGCGGTCAATGCCTTTGCGCGGATTTGACCGTAAACCCGCTGCTGGTCGAATGGAACAAGCAGTTCGCGGCGCGGATTCAGGCGCTTTCCGGCATGAAGACCGGCTGCCTGGAAGTGAACGGACACCAAAATTATGTAAACTGGGAAGCGTTGAAAACGCTGCTTCCCGAAGGGCTGTCCTGTCCGCCGGAAAAGGACGGCGTTTTTACGCTGGGCGACGGTTTTTACGCGAACAGCGGCTCTTTGTTCGAACCGAACGGATACGCAAAATACTTTATCGACTGAAGAGGAATCAAAAAATGGAAAAAATCGCATTGATCATGGGCGGCGGCTCAAGAAACATGGTTTTTAACGAGAAGTCGCTCAAAAGGCTTGAGAAAATCGGCGAGGTCGTTCTCAATAACGGCGGAACCGACAAGGAGAACATAAAAAAGGTTATCAAAGGCGCGACCATCGCGGTGACGTCGTGGGGAAACACGGCGATTGATCAAGAAATTCTGGCGGAATGCCCGGATTTAAAAATCGTCGCGCACGCGGCGGGCAGCGTAAAGCCGGTGGTTTCGGACGATTTGTGGGCGAAAGGCGTCCGCGTCGTCAGCAGCGCGTGCGTATTGAGCATGGGCGTTTCGGAAACCGCGGTCGGCTTTACCATCTCGGCGTCGAAGAACTTTTACGCGCTCAACGACGCGATGCACGCGGGTGAATGGCCGGCCGAAAGAGAGAACATCAAAGACCTGTACGACCTGACCGTCGGCGTCGTCGGCGGCGGCTGGGCGGGACGCCATTATATCGAGCTGATGCGCGCGTACAGCGTGAACATCCTGCTGTACGACCCGTACGTTTCCGAGGAGCAGGCTGCCGAACTGGGCGCAAAGAAGGTTTCGTTTGAGGAGCTTCTTAAAGAGAGCGATATCGTTTCCATCCACGCGCCGTCCATACCCGAAACATACCATATGTTCAATAAAGACACATTGAAATTAATGAAAAAGGACGCGGTTTTAATCAACACCGCAAGAGGTTCTTTGATTGACGAGCAGGCGCTGTACGAGTTTATGAAAGCCGGCAATCTCAAGTATGCCTGCTTAGACGTATTTGACCCGGAACCGCCGAAAGCCGACAATCCTTTGCGCACGCTCAAGAACTGCATTATGACGCCGCACCTTGCGGGGCAGGCGAACAACGGGCTGAAAAAAATCGGACAGCATGTCTGCGAGGAGATTGAAAGACTGCTTGCCGGGCAGCAGCCGATTTGCGAAGTCACAAAGGAAATGCTCGCGACCATGGCGTAGCGACGACAACAAGAGAAAACAGGCATGAGAAAACTATTGTGTTTGATTTTAACGCTGTGCGCGGTACTTACGTTTGCAGCCTGCACAAGAGGTTCAGCGATTGAAGTAAGTGAAGTGTCTGAAACGGATTCTTCGGAAGCAGATTCTGTAATAGAGACCTCCCGGGAAGAAAGCACGGTCAAGAACAATATTACTCCGCTTTTATGGAAGGTAACAAACAATGACAGCGGCGGTGGTTTGGCTTTTTGGATCCAGCTTGGCAGACGAAAAAGCCTTTCCGCTGCCCGACGCGGTCATGTCTGCTTATGAATCATCTGAGAACCTTATAGTGCTGCATAACTTTGCGGAAGAGAATATTGACGTAGAAAAAGTACTAAAGGAATTTGAATATCCAGACGGCTCTTCGATAAAAAAGCATATTCCCGAAGACATCTATCAAAAAGCCAACAGAATCGTATATAATGCTTACGGGACGTCAGGCTTTGTCGCTTTGGATGGCTTCAAGCCGATTATGTGGGTAACTGAAATCGAGAAAGTATATACGCTCGATTCTACTTTCACCGACAGCATAGATTCCTATTTTATTACACAGGCGCAAAAAGACAAAAAGCACTATTTTGCCCTTGAAGATTATAATTCACTTATAAAGCAGTTTACAAATCTTTCGGATGCGCTGCAGGTATTCCTTTTAAAGCGGATAATAAACATTAATGCTGCGGAGTATATAAAACAGCTATCGAATCTTTACGACGCCTGGTCGGTCGGCGCCGCCGGATTCATCGAACAATACTTTTTTGATACGAACGGATATACGCAGGAAGAACAGAGGCTGCTCTCAGAATACAATAAAATATTCTATGAGGATAAAATCATAAGAATTGCCGAGGCTTTACAGGATACCTCTCTATCAAAACAAGCGTGTTCGCCTGCATCAGTATTGAGCATTTCGTCGGCGAAAAAGGCGTTGTCAAACTGCTGACCGACGCCGGATACCAAGTAGAATGGGTATATACGTAAAGAATGACTCTTTGCCGCAATCAAAATATGATGGAGAAGGAATGTTTTATGAAAAAACTATTATGCCTGTTACTGGCGCTGATAACCCTGTTTTCGCTGGTTTCCTGCCGCGTGGCGAGAGGGATGCCGCTTGCGGATTTCAGCGACGTTTCTTCGACAGAGGTCAGCTTCGCGGATGAAAGTACGGTTGACGCAATCGACAGCGGTATTACGCCGCTGTTTTGGAAGGTAAAAAGCAAAGACGGAAACAACGTGCTTTGGCTGTTCGGTTCGATTCACATTGCCGACGAAAGCCTATATCCGCTGCCGGACGTGATCCTTACGGCATATGCGTCCTGCGACGCGCTCGCCGTCGAGTGCAACATCGTCGACGACAGTATAGGCGCGTCCGAATTAATGAAAAAAGCAGCGTATTCCGACGGCACGACGATACAGGACCATATTTCCCAAGAGGTTTATCTGGACGCGAAGAAGATTCTGACGGACGCTTATGGCAGCGTCGTGGTTTCACAGCTTGACCAATACAAACCGTATTTATGGTATTCGTTTATAGATGAGATTTACAGGTCAAAGAGCCGCCTGAAAAGCGAATACGGCATCGATATGTATTTCATACAAAAATGCAGGACCGATAAAAAAGAGCTTATCGAGATTGAATCGGTAGAGTTTCAAACCAACATGCTGTTCGGTTTTCCGGACGACGTTCAGGAGCTAATGCTTGTCGAAATCGTGAGAGCCGGGCAGGAAATTTACATAAAGGGAATTGAGGAACTCTACGAAGCGTGGATGACCGGCGACATCGAAAAACTCGAGAAGATACTGTTGGATGACGACTTGTCGGGCTATACCGAGAAGGAAATCCAAGCGATTGAAAAATACAACAAAGCGGTTATTACAGACCGAAATCTCAACATGGCGGAAAAAGCGAAAGAATACCTATCGCAGGGAAAGAACGTATTCTACGTCGTCGGTTTGGGGCATATGATCGGCGAAAAGGGCATTGTTCAGCTGCTCAAGGACGCCGGTTACGAGGTCGAGCTGATTCCGATCAACGCAAAGAACAGTCTGTAACAAGAAACAACGCCGGGCGGGTAAAACCCGCCCGTTTTTTTTAGCTATTAGCGCTTGGCCTCGGCAGATTTGCCTGTTCGCCGCATGAAAATATACAACTTCAATAAAATCAACTGATAAATAATGCCGAAAATTATTTATAATATACTATTGACAAAATCTATAATACCCTGTATAATCCAAAGCATATAATATTAATATGTTTACTATACTATTTGACAGAGGAGGCACATTTCCATGTTTTCCAGATACTCAATCATCTTTATCATGCTGAGGAGAAACTTCAGAAACGGTCGAATGTGCCGCGTAAGTACCCTCCTAACCGCTTAACACGATTCACGCTTATTAAAAACAAAACTAAAATTAATTACGAAAGAGGTACTTACGATGTCAAACGGAAAATATAAATTCGAAACATTACAGATACACGTCGGACAGGAGATTCCGGATCCCGCTACGAACGCAAGAGCGGTTCCGATCTATCAGACGACATCCTATGTTTTCAAGGACTGCGCGCATGCCGCCGCGCTTTTTGGCCTCTCCGAGGCGGGCAACATTTACAGCCGGCTTACCAACCCCACCGAGGATATTTTTGAAAAAAGAATCGCTGCGCTGGAGGGCGGCGTTGCCGCGCTGGCGACCGCGTCCGGAGCCGCAGCGATCACCTATACGTTCCTGAACCTCGCGCAGGCGGGCGACCATATCGTTTCCGCAAAGACCATTTACGGCGGAACCTACAACCTGCTCGCGCATACGCTTCCGCAGTACGGCATTAAAACCACCTTTGTCGATCCGGACGTCGAAGGTTCGTTCGAAGCCGCGATTCAGGAAAACACCAAGGGAATATTCATCGAGTCGCTCGGAAACCCGAACTCGAACGTAATCGACATCGAAAAGGTCGCCGCCATCGCGCACAAGCACAAGATTCCGCTAATTGTGGACAACACGTTCGCGACGCCGTATCTTTTGCGCCCGATTGAGTACGGCGCGGACATTGTGGTGCATTCCGCGACCAAGTTCATCGGCGGTCACGGAACCGCTATCGGCGGCGTCATCGTGGACAGCGGAAAATTCGACTGGATTGCCAGCGGCAAGTTCCCGTCGCTGGTCGAGCCGAACCCGTCTTATCACGGCATCAGCTTCGCGAAGGCGGTCGGGCCCGCGGCGTTCGTCACCAAGATTCGCGCGATTCTGCTGCGCGACACGGGCGCGTGCGTCGCTCCGCTGCACGCGTTCCTGTTCCTGCAGGGTCTCGAAACGCTCTCTCTGCGCGTCGAACGCCATGTTTACAACGCGCTGAAGGTTGTCGAATACCTCTCGAAGCATCCGAAGGTCGAAAAAGTAAACCATCCTTCTCTGCCCGACCATCCGAATCATGAGCTTTATAAGAAGTATTTCCCGAACGGCGCGGGCTCGATCTTCACCTTTGAAATCAAGGGCGGCGCCGATACCGCGAAGCGCTTCATCGACCGGCTGGAGATTTTCTCGCTGCTCGCGAACGTCGCGGACGTAAAATCGCTGGTCATTCACCCGGCCTCCACGACGCACTCGCAGCTGACCGAAAGCGAGCTGCTGGATCAGGGCATTAAGCCGAACACCATCCGGCTTTCCATCGGCACCGAGCATATCGACGACATTATCGCCGACCTCGAGCAGGCATTTGATAAATAGTGCTTGACATAAAAGCATAAAAGAAATAGAATAATTAAAAATAGTAAAGTGTACTGTACGCTATACAGTACACTTTGCTTTTCCATATAGCCGATTTGGTAAAAAGAGGGGCTTCTATGCAAAAGAGTGTAATCGCGGCAATGAGCGGCGGCGTGGACAGTTCGGTCGCGGCGTACCTGCTTGTCAAAGAAGGCTACAAGGTCATCGGCGCGACCATGAAGCTGTTTGAGAATCAGGACGTCGGCATCAGCCGGGACCATCCGTGCTGTTCGCTGGAAGATATCGACGACGCGCGCAGCGTTGCCGTAAAAATAGGCATACCATACTTTGTTTTTAATTTTACCGATTCCTTCAAGGAAGAAGTGATCGACCGCTTTGTCAAAGCGTACGAGAGCGGCGCGACGCCGAACCCCTGCATCGACTGCAACCGGTTTATGAAGTTCGATAAACTGCTGCGCCGGGCAGACGAGCTGGAGATGGATTACATCGCGACCGGTCATTACGCGAAAATCGAACACGACGCCGCAAGCGGCAGATACCTGCTAAAAAAAGCGGTCGATTTGACAAAGGACCAGACATACGTGCTCGCCTTCATGACGCAGGAGCAGCTGAAGCGAACCATTTTTCCGCTCGGCGGGCTGAAAAAGACGGAGGTCCGGGAAATCGCGGAGGAAAACGGTTTTGTCAACGCGCACAAGCACGACAGCCAGGATATCTGCTTCGTGCGCAACAACGATTACGCCGGTTTTATCGAGTTCTATACGGGCAAACGCTATCCTGAAGGGGATTTCGTCGATAAGAACGGCAACGTTTTGGGCAGGCACAAAGGCATTATTCGATACACGATCGGACAGCGCAAGGGGCTTGGGCTTTCGCTTCCGCAGCCGATGTACGTCTGCGCGAAAAACGCGGACGACAACACCGTCGTGCTCTGCAGAAAGGAAGAACTGATCGCGAAGGATTTTTACGTCACCGACATCAACCTGATCGCGGTGGATAAAATCGACAAGCCCATGCGCGTCATGGCGCGCACCCGCTACAACCAGAAAGAGCAGCCGGCGATTGTCGAGCAGGTAGGGGAGAACCGGCTGCATGTCGAGTTCGAAACGCCGCAGCAGCCCGCCGCGAAAGGGCAGGCGGCGGTACTCTATGACGGGGATATTGTTGTCGCTGGCGGAATCATCGAATAAATAAAAACCGCAGGAAACCCTGCGGTTTTCTTATGTCTATGCGGAATTATTTGTCAGCCAAACGGCTTCTCCGGTTTATCGCGTAAACCGTTCCGGCAGAAATCAATGCCAGTACGGCAAAGACCGCGAGTCCGGCGTCGCCGGTCTGCGGGTTGGAACCGGTCTGACTGGAAGAAGCCTGACTGCTTGCCTGCTGGCTGGATGACGCGGCGCTGCTGGCGGAAGAAGCGCTGCTGGAAGTCTGGCTGGAAGAAGCCTGACTGCTGGAAGCGGAAGAAGTCTGGCTCGAACTATTGTTGTTTGCAGACGGATCCGCGAACACCTGAATCTCCGTGCTCCAGATGAAGTTGTCGCCGGTTGCCGTTACGCGGACGTATCTTGCGGATACGGGAGCCGACAGCGTCAGTATGTATTCGTCGCCGTACCAGCCTTCGTTCGACTTATTGACAGCGTCTTTTTTCTCAACTTTGCCGAGATAGGTATAATTAACGCCGTCAACAGATACCTCGTACTCGACGCTTTTCGGCTCTTTGATGCCCCACGGTCCGTAATACATATCCATGTTGAACTTCTTAATGCCGTTGACGACGGAACCCAAATCGATTACATAAACCGCTTGCGGCGTATATTGCGCGCCGGGAAGACCTGCCAGTCCGCCGTCGGTTCCGCCGACGACGCCGTCGGTCAGTCTCTGGAATGATCCGTTTTCGCCGTCCGACAGACTATCGTTATCATAGGGCTGTCCCTGCTCTCCAATATCGACAGTGTACTTTTTGCCCAGCGCGACGTTGACCAAATCGTCTGCGCTTGCAATTATAGAAAGAAAAGGAACGGTGAGCAATAATACTAAAATTACAGCGAGTGCTTTTTTCATGATACACACCTTTCTTTTTGTATTTAGTAATAAAGCGCTGTGTTATTATACCGCAGCGGGAAAAAGAAAATTGGCGAAAAAAACCATTTGTCTTTATAAAACCACATTATTGTTAAAAATAGATGAACAATCAATTATTATATATATCAAATCTTTAAATTTCTGTCAAGACTTGTTGTTATGTAAAATTTAAATGATCGTTATGTATTCTTAAAAATTCTTGTCGGCGGACCAAAGATCGACGGACGGTCAAGATTCATATTGCATTGTTTTCATAAATGTTGTAAAATATAAAATAAGACATATCATTTAAACGATTGATGAAGAGAAGGACATGGCAGCATTTGAAGAATTAGGCATTATACCAGAAATTTTAGCATCTTTAAAGGAAATGGGCTTTGCGCAGCCGACGGAGGTTCAAAGCAGAGCGATTCCGCACGTATTGGAAAAAAAGGACATGATCGTCCAGTCCAAAACCGGAAGCGGCAAGACCGCGGTGTTCGGAATCCCGATTCTGCAGCTTACGGACATGGACGCAAAGGAGCCGCAGGCGCTGATTCTGACGCCGACCCGCGAGCTTGCGGTGCAAATCGACAACGACATTCGAAGAATGGCTTCGCATTTGCGGCACAAAACCGCTGTCGTCTACGGACAGCACAGTATCAATACCGAAATAAAGGCATTAAACGAGGGCGTTGCGATTTTAACCGGAACGCCCGGCCGGGTTTACGACCATATTTCGCACGGCACGCTGAAAACGCAGAATATCCGCTTCCTGGTCATGGACGAAGCGGACAGAATGCTGGATATGGGCTTTATCGACCAGGTTCGGCGCATTATTCGGGCTTTGCCGAAGAACAGGGTCATGCTGCTGTTTTCGGCGACGATGCCGCCGGAAATACGCAGAATCTGCACTTCCTATATGAAAAACCCTGTGAACATCGTCATCGAATCCCAGACCATGACGGTGGATACCATCCAGCAGATTTATTACCGGGTAAAAGAAAACGAAAAATGCGACCAGTTAAACCGCGTTCTTTTGCATTACAGACCGGAGAGCTGCATTATTTTCTGCAACACGAAGATCGCCGCCGATATGGTGCAGCACTACCTTACCCGCAAAGGGTATCACTCGCACGTGCTTCACGGGGACGTGCCGCAGGGAAAACGTCTGCAGACGATACAGAATTTTAAGCAGAATAAATTCCACATTCTGGTCGCCACGGACGTCGCCGCGCGCGGACTGGACATCAACGACCTCGCGATGGTCATAAACTTCGACATTCCCGAGGATAAGGACAACTATGTCCACAGAATCGGGCGCACCGGCAGAGCGGGCAAGGGCGGCGTCGCGGTTTCGCTTGCGACCACGAACGATATTATGGACTTATACGCCATCGAGGAGCATATCGGCGTCCTGATCAATCAGGAAGAGCTTCCTGCCGACGAAAACATCGAAGCGGAAAAAGAAAGCGTCGAGAACTGGATTGCGCAGAACCGGTTAAAGGAAAAAGAAGCGCCCGAAGAAAAGAAAGCCGCCAGGAAAAACGCGAAGAACCGCAGCCGATCGAACCGAAAGAAAGAGGGCGGAAAGCCCGAGCAGAAAAAGAAGGAAAACGACGGCAAGAGCGTAGGCAAGAGCGAAGGCAAGAGCGAAAAACGTCCGAGCGCGGTAAAACACGACGGCAAAAAGCCGCACGGCAAAGCGCAAAACACCGCAAACCGCCGGCCTTCTCCGGAGCGGACCCCTGCCGTTCAGACGCCGCCGGCGGCTGAAGTTCAGACTGCCGAACCGGAAAAGAAGACCTTCTTGCAGCGGCTTGCGGAAAAACTGTTCGGCAAAAAGAAGAAGTAAAGAATTTCTTTATTTATAGCAATAAAACGCGTTCATTTTCGGCACAATAAAGGTATTGCCGGGAGAAAGGAAGTTATGTATGAACGCGAAGGAATTGTTTTTACACATCGACAAGCATCTGCTTTCCGACGAAAAACCGTCCGCTTTTTTAAACGGCGTGTACGATATGCCGGCGTTTTCGCAGTATCCGTTCGATTTGCTGCGTCAGCTGCGCCTGACCGAACAGTCGCCGGACCATCATCCGGAGGGCAACGTCTGGAACCACACGATGCTTGTCGTGGACGAAGCGGCAAAGGTAAGGGAAAAAAGCAAAAACAAGCGCGCCTTTATGTGGGCGGCGCTTTTGCACGATATCGGAAAACCCGCCACTTTTCGCATTAAGAAGGGCAGGATTACCGCGTACGGGCACGACAAAGTCGGCGCGGAACTTGCCGAGAAGTTCCTTGCGCATTTCGGCGAGGAGGAAGGATTCATCCGGGAAGTCGCCCAGCTTGTCCGCTATCATATGCACCTGTTGTATGTGGTAAAAGATTTGCCGTTCGCGGACGTTTCGGGCATGAAACGGAATACCGATATCGGCGAGCTCGCGCTGTTCTGCCTGTGCGACCGGCTGGGCAGAACCAACGCGGACCGGACGCGGGAGGAAGAAACCGTCCGGCTGTTTTTGCAGAAATGCTCGTAAACCGACGCCGCGCTTCCCTCCTGCAAGCGGTATCCGTCTTGACGAAAAGCCAATTGTAGTGTAAAATGGCTAAATGGATAAAAGGACAGGCAACAGAAAGGAAAGTGAACATGAATTCGGAACCTGTTTATATCGATGGCGAAGCCGGAGAGGACCGTTTTTACTATTATAAAAAGGTCTTTTTCTATTCGCTTCTGATTTCGGTAGCAATCATGCTTCCGTTTGTGATTGTTGAGCTGATAAAGGTACAACGCCCAATCTTCCTGTATTACGGAGATTACAACGTTCAGCAGATCTGCTTTTACAGGCACTGCGTCGACATGGTTCGAAACGGCGATTTTGGCTGGGACTGGTATACCGATTTGGGTTCCAACTTCATCGGCAGCTATTCGTACTACATGCTCGGAAGTCCGTTCTTCTGGATTTTGTGCCTGTTCCCCGCATCATGGACGCCGTATCTCATGGCTCCCACTTTCGTGCTCAAGTACGTCACCTGCGCGCTTTTTTCCTACGCGTACATAAAGCGGTTTGTCAGAAAACAGAATTACGCGGTGGTCGGCGCGCTGTTATACACCTTCAGTGGATTCCAGATTTACAACACCTTCTTCAACCAGTTCCATGAAGTGGTCACGCTCTTCCCGCTGCTACTGCTCGGCATGGAGGAACTGGTTCAGAACAACCGCAGAGGACTGTTCGCGCTTGCGGTCGCATTGAACGCGGCGTGCAACTACTTTATGTTCGCCGGACAGGTCGCGTTCTGTATTCTGTACTTTGTATTCAGGCTTTCGCAGAAGTCCTTTAAGATTACGTTCAAAAAGTTCGGTCTGCTCGCGTTCGAGGCCGTTCTTGGCGTCGCGATGGGCTGCATCATCTTCCTGCCCGGCGCGCTCGCGGTTTGGGACAACCCAAGAATCAGCGGTGGACTGAGCGGCATCAATATGCTGATTTACCGCCGCAACGGTCAGTTCTACTGGCAGCGATACGGGCATCTTCTGGAATCCTTCTTCTTCCCGCCCGACATTCCTTCCAGAGTCAACTTCTTTTACGGACATGAGGAGCGCTGGGCGTCGATCGCGGCGTACCTGCCCATGTTCGGCGTGAGCGGCGTGTTCGCGCATTTCGCGTCCAAAAAGCGCCCGTGGCTGAAGTACTTTACCATGTTTTTGATACTCTGCCTGTTCGTGCCCGTCCTCAACAGCATGTTCTTTAAGTTCGAAGCCGCGTATTACGCGCGCTGGATGTACATGCTGCTGCTGATGATGTCGCTGGGCACCGTCGTTATGGCGGAAGACGACAGCGTTGAGAACGACCGCAAGTGGAAGGGCGGCATTATCGCGTACCTCATCGGCGCTTCGGTCATATTCCTGCCGCTCGGACTGTTGTGGTATGAAAATACGAACACAAGCGCCGTAGACTATAAACTCGGCTATCCGCCGTATATCGACCGCTTCTGGATTTACGTCGGCATCACGCTGCTCAGCATCGCGATTCTTTGGTATTTGTTCACGCGCTTAAGACGCAAAAAGATTTTTGAGTTCGCGCTGCTGATTGCGACCAGCGTCATCACCGTTCTGTACAGCGTCATTCACATCGCCCATGGCAAACAGCATTCCTGGAGCAGCGAATTTCTTGTCAATCGGGCGATTGAGGGCAGGATCGATTTTGACGAATCCGAATTTGCCAGAATGGATATGTACCGCTACGGGGACGAGAACATCTTCGACAATCTCGGCATATTCTGGAAGGTTCCTTCCATCGAGTGCTTCCATACGGTCGTACCGCCCTCTATCATGAAGTTCTATCCGTATATCAACGTGACCCGCAACGTCGGCTCACGCGCCGTTTCCTCTCTGTACGGTTTAAGAGCGTTCACCTCCACGAAGTACTCCATTGTAGACGAGGGCGGCAGACACGACGCGCTGGGATTTAAGAAAATAGGCACCCAAAACGGCTTTGACATTTACGAGAACGAAAACTACCTTCCGATGGGCTTTGCCTATACCGAGTTTATGACGCAGTCCGAAATGGAAAAGGTCTACGTCGGCACCAGACACGCTTTGCTCTGCACCTATCTGGTCGTGCCGGACGATATGGCGGATTATTACAGGCAGTTCATGAAGGAAGTCAAATTCATGGACGAGGACCGCATAACGCCGAACTATGATAATTTCAAAGAGTCGGTCGAAGAGCGCAGAACCATGTGCGCAAGCAGCTTCGAGTACTCAAGCAAAGGGTTTGAGGCGAAAATCCATTTGGACAAGCCGAACATCGTGTTCTTCAGCGTTCCCATGGACGACGGCTGGTCGGTCACCGTCAACGGCGAGAAAAAAGACGTGCTCAGCGTATACTGGGGCGGCTTCGTAGCCGTAGAGTGCGGCGCGGGCGACAACGAGATTGTGTTCACCTATCGTACGCCCGGTTTGACGTTAGGCGCGCTGCTCACGTTCGGCGGATTCCTGATTTGGGGCTTATACATTTACTTCGGCAGAAAGTGGTTCGGCAGAGCGGAATACAAGTTCTTCAAAGAGGACTACTACGATGACGAAACCGTGCCTGTCGCCGTAAACGCCATCCCGCTCAACATGAATCTGCAGATTGCGGATTCGGAACCGGCTCAGGACCGGCAGAGCGCGCAATCGGTCAGTCCAACGGATGTTCCGTCGGGCGAGCAGGCGGGCAGCGGCACGCCGAACGACATTTCTCAAACAGAGAATATAAAAATTGATACGCAAACTGACCAAAATCAACAGTAAATAAAAAATCAGGTGCGCAAAAAAGCGCACCTGTATTTTTATTAGTTTTTTATGCTGCAGCCGTCGCACCTGCCGCGCCCGCAGCAGCCACCCTTCTTTTTCCGGCGGAACACGAACCGCAAAGCGATACAGACGCAGACGGCAAGAATAGCAATCAGAATATAATCAAGGATGTTCATAACGCGCTCCGAACATTTCTAAGAAATACTGCCGATTTGGTAAACCGCAACAGCGACAATCCAGGCGACGGCGCATTGCGCGATCACGACGCCGACCGTCTGCAATCTGGAGCCGAGCTCGCGTTTTATGGTCGCAACCGCGGCGACGCAGGGCGTGTAAAGCAGCGTGAACAGCAAAAAGCAAACGGCGGACAGCGGCGTGAACATCTGCGACAACGAACCGGCGAGCTCCGCCGTTCCGGTGCCGAGCAGAACGCCCAGCGTGCTGATGACGGCTTCCTTGGCGGTAAATCCGGTTATCAGCGACGTCGCGACGCGCCAGTCGCCGAATCCCGCCGGGACAAATATCGGCGCTATAAATCTTCCGATAACAGCAAGAAGGCTGTTCGCGCTGTCCTCGACCACGTTCAGTTTCGCGTCGAAGGTCTGCAGGAACCAAATAACCACCGTCGCCAGAAAAATAACGGTAAACGCGCGCTGGATAAAGTCCTTCGCTTTCTCCCACATCAAAAGAAACACGCTCTTGAGGGAGGGGATGCGGTAGTTCGGCAGCTCCATGACGAAGGGTACCGGTTTGCCGCGGAACGCGGTCTTTTTTAAAATCAACGCCGCAAGGATGCCGATCAGGATGCCGGAAACGTACAACCCGAACATGACCAGCGCCTGATATTTCGCGAAAAACGCCGCGCTGAACACCGCGTAAATCGGAATCTTTGCCGAGCAGCTCATGTAGGGGGTAAGCAGAATGGTCATTTTTCGGTCGCGCTCGGAAGCGAGGGTTCTGGTCGCCATAACCGCCGGAACCGTGCAGCCGAAGCCGATGAGCATCGGAACAATGCTCCTGCCGGACAAACCGATCTTGCGCAGCAGTTTGTCGAAAACAAACGCGACCCTTGCCATATAGCCGGTGTCCTCCAATATCGACAGGAAGAAAAATAAAACGACAATGATGGGCAGGAAGGACAACACGCTGCCCACGCCGGCGAAAATGCCGTCTATAATCAGGCCGTGCACAACCGGATTGATTTCGTAAACGGTTAAGCCTTCGTCAACCAGCGCGGTCAGCCAGTCCAGCCCCGCCGAAAGCAGGTCGCTCAAGTAACTGCCGACGACGTCGAAGGTGAGCCAGAACATCAGAAGGATGACAGCGAAAAATACGGGCAAAGCCGTGTATTTTCCGGTCAGCACCGTATCAATTTTCAGGCTTCTTCTGTGCTCTTTGCTCTCTTTACATCTTTTCACCGATTCGGCGCAGACCTTCTCGATAAAGTTGTAGCGCATTTCGGCGAGCGCCGCGTTTCGGTCCAACCCGGTCTCGTTTTCCATTTCGATCACGCTGTGTTCAAGCGTTTCGATTTCGTTCTGACTGAGCGACAGCTTTTGAAGAACCGATTCGTCGCCCTCGATCAGCTTGACGGCGCAGAAACGCGCCGAAGCGCCGATTTTTTTGGCGTGGTCCTCTATTAAAAGGGAAACGGCGTGAATACATCTATGTACCGGGCCGTCGGGGCAGAAGTCCAAGACTTTGGGCAGTATTCTCTTTTTGGCGACCTCGACGATGCTGTCCACAACGTCTTTGATGCCTTCGTTTTTTGCCGCGCTGATCGGGATTACCGGAACGCCGAGCGCAGCGCTCAGCTTCTTAATATCGATCGTGCCGCCGTTCGCGCGGACCTCGTCCATCATGTTCAAAGCGATCACCGTCGGAATGCGCAGCTCCAAAAGCTGCAGCGTCAAATAGAGGTTGCGCTCGATGTTGGTCGCGTCCACGATGTTGATAATGCCGTCCGGTTTTTCGTTCAGGACAAAATCGCGCGCGACGATTTCCTCAGGCGTATAGGAACGAATGGAATAAATGCCCGGAAGGTCAACTACGGCGCAGTCTTTCGCGAAGGTAACGACGCCCATTTTCTGGTCGACGGTCACGCCCGGAAAGTTGCCGACGTGCTGCTTGGCGCCTGTCAGGGCGTTGAAAAGCGTGGTTTTTCCGGAATTCTGGTTTCCGACTAATGCAAATATCATGGAACCGCTTTCTTTCTATGTTTAATCTACCTGCGTTACTTCAATCACAGAAGCGTCGTCTTTTCGTATGGTAAGGTTGTAACCCCGCAAAAAAATCTGTATCGGATCGCCCAAAGGAGCGGTTTTTTGCACCTTTACCCGGGTTCGCGGTATAATTCCCATGTCCAAAAGGCGCAGTCTTAAGGCGCCCTCTCCTCCGACTTTGGTGACGATTCCTTCTTTTCCTGCTTTTAGTTCGCTCAATGTCATTTAAACAACCTCCCGCGTTAGCCAAGACTAACTCCAATTATAAGTTAGCACAAGCTAACGCGCATGTCAATGTTATTTATGACTAATAAAGCGATTCCTTTTAAATAGAAATATTGGCGATTCTTACAATAAAAAAATAACAATTTTAAATAGCATCTTGAAAAAAATTAACAGTTCTGCTATAATACGAACGCATGTTTAATATTGAATAATCATGGGTTTAATGATGAAATATTTGTTGATTATTCGTCATAAATATAGTATAATCAATTAGTTAAAACGGTATTGTGAGGGCAGGAAAGCATTGAATACAGGGATTTTTCTAACAAGCATTATTTCGGTGCTGCATAGCAGCGTAACGGACACGGTATCGGACGACGCCACCGCTGCTGTCTATCTGAAGGCCAAGTTGTTGCTTGCAGAAGATGAAAACGCGGAACAAGCGCTGAACCGCGCGATTGAGAACAGCATTGTTTCGGGGTACTACTACGCTCTGTATTACTGTGTCGATGAGTGTCGAAAAAAAGCGAAAGCGAATCCCGACAGAACCCTGCTGATTGAGCTGAACAACATAGAGAAGAACATCGGCGTAAAGCAGCAGCAGTCCGACAACGCCGACATTAAAAAAATATTCGCCGACCACGGGGGAGTCACCCTCTTCATCGGCGCGGGCGCGGAAAAGGAGAAGATAGAGGATTTAACTTACAAACTGCTGAGCGCCACGTTCGACAAGATGTTTCTGCCGCAGGAGTACCGGGCGGAGGCCGAAGCGCATCTTTTTGAGCGGGTAAAGAGCTTTTTTACCGCCGACATCAAGGAGAACGGCCTTTTGATAAGCCTGCTTGAAAAACTGCTGGCGCTTCTCAAGGACGACTTCGGCGACAGCGTAACCATTCAAGTCCGCGAAAGAATCCGGGACCTGTTCAAACCGCGGTACAGCGGCATCGACGGCGGTTTTGAAAAAAAGATTCAGCTGATCCGCAAGTACGGCGCATTGTACGGCGTCAGCCCGCTCAAGGAAGCGGTTACCGTCGATTTGAAAAGCTGCCCTTCTGAGATGCTTGAACTATACAAAACCTGGGAGAGCAGAAGAGACAGCGGCACGGAGACGGAAGCGAAAAAGCGGAAAAACGACATATTGGCCGCGCCGAGAGCGAAAGACGAGAACAGGACCGAACGGTTTACCGTCAGCGACGACATTGCAAACGGACCGGTTCCCGCCAGATTGTTTTTCGTGATATGCCGAAGCGAGTCGCCGACCCTGCTGTATCCGGTTCAGGCGGCGGAAGTGGAAACCGACCCGAAAAAGAGCAGGATATACCGCACCTATGAAGTAAATACCGCCTGCAGAATTGGCGGCTACTACAACATCGTAAGCGTGCTGCTGCACGCCGACCACGCGCTGGTTCAGACCGCCCGGCTTAAAAGCGGCGGGTCGATCGAGGAATTCGGCGATACCAGAAGCGTCGCGTACACCTACGGCAGTCAGGAGGCCGATTTCAGCGAGCGCGACCTGGAAGCCGAGGTTTGTTACAGCGTGGACAATCCTTTTAAGGTTCTCACGTTTATCGACGTGCATGAGAAATGCATTGTCATGCCGAAAACCAAGTATGATTACGAGCTGGAAACCAAATACGGTTCGCTGACGCTTTTGCGGAACGGCGTTTACCTCGCATTGCAGCTGAATTTCGCACTTGAGAAGGAATCCGTGCCGGCGATTGATTTCTATAACGCTTTGCGGGACGAAGCGTCAAGCGAATATATTCCGCTGCAGTTCGCGCTGATTATCAAAAACAGGCTGACGAAGATATTGGATTTATATACCGGCAAATACGCGCAGGACGTTCTTAAGTACAGCCGCGATCTGTTCTGCTGGACGACGCTTTCCGCGGACAGCGAGCATCTGGAGAGCGAAATGGACAGCTTCTCGTCCTATTTAACCGAGATTTTGAAAAAGGAAAAGGATATTAAAAACATCCTCGGGCTGTCCGACCTGCAGGCGTGCGCTGTCTATAACAAAGCGCTTGCCAACAAGCGGGAAGGCAGAATGGACAAAGCGGTTTCCTGTTTGGAGCAGGCGGTTCAGATTGTTAAAATGATCAAGAGCATCCAGCCCGACTACCCGCTTAAAAAAGACCTCTCGTTTTACGAGAGCGCGCTCAAGCGCATACAGCGATAAAAAACGCCTGCAAAAGCAGGCGTCTTAGTTATATGCAGTGTATGTACTTCTTAGGCGGAAGTTTGCTTTTTAGGAGAGCGCGCAGTTTGCTTAAGGTTGCCATATCAATGTTCTTTTTGTTGATGAGCATCGCTTGTCGCGTACTTACAAAAAGGTAAATATATTGATCGGTCTCGTATGCCTTCAATAAAGCGGCATAATCGATTTCCATGCTGCCGTTGACCCCGTTGTGCTCGGTGGTCATCAGTATTTTATCTTCCCGGAAAACATAGGTGTTTATGATATCTTTCAATCCGTTTTTCTTGTAAAAAATTCTCGGCCGTATAAAATATATCAGTACCGCCACAGCTATTAAAATCAGGTTGATAGCCATTAAAACCAAATACAACGGTTCGTAATAACCGATCGTTACACCTTCGATCAACCGCATAATGACGTAGCACGTTAAAAAGAACAGAAAAGTAAAAAATAAAAGTCTTTTTGTCTTGTAGTATTTTCCTCGGAACACAAAAAATCTGGAAAACTTTGCTTGCGCTTCGTAATCATGTTTTGCGTCAACTTTAATCTCCATTTTCGCACCTCTTGACTATGATTTAATATTATATGATAATCATGGCGGTAAATCAATATAAATTGAGGTTAAAAAATGCGCTTTTTGGATAATTCTTAGGATTTAATCGTCAAAGAAGCGAAACGGAACCCGTATTTCCCGATTCCCAAGGATTTGATAAACGAAGATGCCGGGTAGCGCCGCCGGCAGTCCGCAAAAAAACAGCAGAGGAGAACCTCTGCTGTTTTGCTTTTTATGTTGTTATACGATCTGAACCTTCAGCATATTCGTGTTGCCGGCGGTGTCGAGCGGAATGCCCGCGGTCATGACGACCAGGTCGCCGTCGGTTACGATATCGTCCTGTTTTGCGCAATCGATCGCGTGCCGCATCAGTTCTTCTAATCCGGTCTGCTTGCGCGCGAGCACCGGATAAACGCCCCAGCTCAGGGAAAGCTGATGGAAGGTCTTTTCGACATGCGTCGCGGCCACAATCGGCTGCACGGGTCTGAATTTTGACATCCTTCTTGCGGTGTGGCCGGATTTGGATACGGCGATAATCGCTTTTACGTTCAAATCCCTTGCCGTGGTGCAGGCCGCGTCGCAGACGGCGTTGGTCATGTCCGTAATGTCGTTTTCGTACTGGATGCCGTTGAAATAATTCATTTCAAACGCGTCTTTTTCCGCCTGCTTCGCAATTTTGGACATAACCTTGACAGCCTGAACCGGATATTTTCCGGTCGCGCTCTCGCCGGAGAGCATAACCGCGGACGTGCCGTCGAATACCGCGTTCGCGACATCGGTGATTTCGGCTCTTGTCGGAAAGGGGTTGGCGATCATCGAGTCGAGCATCTGGGTCGCTGTGATGACGATTTTTCCCGCCTGGTTGCATTTACGGATCAACTTCTTCTGCAGACCGGGAAGCAGTTCGTACGCAACCTCTACGCCCATGTCGCCGCGCGCCACCATGATTCCGTCGGAGTATTTCAGGATCTCCTCGAAATTCTGGATGCCTTCCATGTTTTCGATTTTCGAGATAATCTTAATCGAGTGCCCGCCGTTGTAGTCGATAAACTTTCTTAACGCGATCACGTCTTCCTTGCAGCGTATAAACGACGCGGCGACGAAGTCGATGTCGTTCTCGATGCCGAACAGAAGGTCCTGCTTGTCGGTCTCGCTCAGATAGGGGATGTCCAGATGAATGCCGGGGATGTTGATTCCTTTGTGGTTGCTGACGATTCCGCCGTTTACGACTTTGCAGACGATGTCATCGCCGTCGATTTCCTCGACCGTCAGATGAATCTTTCCGTCGTCGATTAAAATGTCGTTGCCGGCGCGTACCTGTTTTGCCAGATTGGGCAGGGTTACCGAAGCGATTTTGCTGTTTCCGAGCAGCTGCCTGCTGGTCAGCGTGAAATGCTCGCCCTCTATCAGCTCCGCGCGGCCGTTCTCAAAATCGCACAGCCTGATTTCCGGTCCTTTCGTGTCAAGAAGGATGGCGACCGGCAGTCCGAGCTCTTTTCGGATTTTCTTAACCCGGTCGATTCTTTTTTTATGTTCCTCATGAGTCCCGTGTGAGAAGTTCAGCCTGACGACATTCATGCCTGCCTTCATCATCGCGGCTATGGTCTGTTCGCTGTCGGATGCGGGACCCAGCGTGCAGACGATCTTCGTTTTGCGCAATCAAATACCTCCAGAGTATTATTTTATGCCAAAAATGGTCACCTCATTATACAGGATAAATATTAATAATACTGCTGAACTATTTAAAATGTTTTACGTTTTATCTGTAGAGAACCCAAACAATAAAAAAACAAGGAACTCGTCCTTGTTTTTTTTGGGATTTAGAGACGCTATTTTAAAGAGAGCCAGACGCCGCCGTCGTTTCGGTCAAGAAAAACGGCCAGCGGTTCGTCGCCGACGTTCACGGCGAACACGATATATCCTTCCTGCTCTTCGCCCGCGCGCATTTCCTTCAGCTGCGGCTCGACGCCGGAAACGGCGGTCAAACCGTCATACTTTGCGCCGTCTTTGCCGACCAGGTCGAAGCTGGACGCGCCGATGTCGATTTTTTCGTCGTTTTCCGATTCAATCGCTTTGATTTTCACTTTTATAATCAGGTATTCTTTGCCTTCCGGCGCGGGCGGGTTGGATTCGCTGCCCTGTCTTACAAGCGCCCAGGCTTCTTCGCCCCGGAGAACCTCTGTGACGGTAATATCAGCTTTATACTTGTCGATTTGGGCGCCGCTTCCGTCGTAGTAATACGTCGATCCTAACGGAACCGGGTTTGTCCTTGAGCCGAGCCTTGCTTCTTCCGCCGCCGCGGATTCGGCCGGAGCGGTGGTTGTTTTCGTGATAGTCTTGCTTACGGTGATTTCTGTTTCATATATAATGCAGCCGGTCAGGAAAAAAGAAAAAATGATTATGAAGAGTAAAATGATTATCTTTTTCATCGCTTTCCTCTTTTCATAGGTCTTTTTTCTTTTTATTATTGATATTTCGCCGGGTTTATATGCTAAAAAGGGAAAAGAAGCGGCCGTTCTCGCCCGCTCCTGAAGAAAAAAACAGCAAGGACTTTTTCGTCCTTGCTGTTATGGTGGGGACTACAGGGCTCGAACCTGTGACCCTCTGCTTGTAAGGCAGATGCTCTCCCAGCTGAGCTAAATCCCCGATTTTCGCTGCCTCTCTCTCGAGGCACGAACAGGATTATAGCATGTCGACGCAAACTTGTCAATACTTTTTTGAAGGAATTTTTATTTAAAGTGAAAATTGCTGACGACGGTATCCAGCGCCGCGACGGTTTTATCGTAGTCGCTCTCATGCGCGGTAAACGTAATCAGATACACATATCCAAATCGGATGCAGATGACGCTGACAAATTTGTACGGCACGTTGTTCAGCGACGCCGAATAGCCTTTTCTGGCGGCGACTACGTTGTCAAGCGTTATCTCTTTGTCGTCGAAAACGCTGAAATTCTGGAAGGTGGATTCCAGGCTCGGCTGATATTCTTTTTCCCAATACTCTTTAACGCTCTGGTTCTGGTCGGTCAGGTTAAAAGTGGTGACGGAGATGCTCGCGTACCGCTCGACTTTGCTGGACAGCGAGGTGTTGTATTTGATGCTGATCATTCCGTCGTTTCTGTCCAGCTGCCAGTCGTCCGGGTAATAGAAGTAATAATCGACGGCTTCGTTTTCCGCTTTCAGCGTGTTCGCGGGCTGGTCGGCGCCGGTGTTCTGACCCGAACAGGATGTCAGCAGGGGAACCGCAAGCGCGGCGAGTGCGATAATGACTGCAATCAGTTTTCTCATACGATGTACCTTTCAGCTTCTGCGCGTATTTATTTTCAGAAACACAGTATTTCCGTAACGATATTGGTTTAAAGTATTCATATTGAGGACAGCACGATTATACTATATAATTCCAACAAACACAAGTACAAAAACTTAAAATTTTTATTGTAATAGCGCGTTTTATGTGATATAATAAAAGAATGTTGAAGGGAGGAACAAATGTTCAGATGGGTAACTTTAAATTGGTAAGCGACTTTCAGCCGACGGGCGACCAGCCCGCCGCCATTGAGAAACTGGTCGAGGGAATCGAAAAAGGCTATCGGGACCAGACGCTTCTTGGCGTTACCGGTTCGGGAAAAACCTTCACAATGGCGAACATCATCGCAAGGCTGAACCGTCCGACGCTCGTGCTTGAACCCAACAAAACGCTCGCAGCGCAGCTGTGCGCGGAGTTCAAGGCGTTCTTCCCCGAAAACGCGGTCGAGTTTTTTGTATCCTACTACGATTATTATCAGCCGGAGGCTTATGTCCCGGGCAAGGATATATACATTGAAAAGGACGCTTCCATCAACGACGAGATAGACAAGCTCCGCCATTCCGCGACCAGCGCTTTGTTCGAGCGCAGGGATGTTATTATTGTTGCATCGGTTTCCTGCATTTATTCTTTGGGCGACCCGAACGAGTACCGGAATCAGGTCATTTCGCTGCGTCCGGGTCAGATTACAACGCGCGACGAGATTATCAGAAGGCTGGTCGCGCTGCAGTACACCCGCAGCGACATCGGCTTTGAGCGCAACAACTTCCGGGTGCGCGGAGACGTGCTGGAGATTTTCCCGTCCAACACGCTTACCGACGCGATTCGTGTCGAGATGTTCGGCGACGAAATCGAGCGCATTTCGCAGATCAACGTCGTCACCGGCGAAGCGGTCGCGAAACTCGCGCATGCCGCGATCTACCCCGCATCGCATTATGTGACCAACGAGGAAATCCGCAAAAGAGCGATCGAGGAGATTCTCAGAGAGCTGGACGAGCGGATTGCGTATTTTGAAAGTCAGGGCAAAATGATAGAAGCGCAGCGCATCAAAGAGCGGGTGCTGTTCGACGTCGAGCAGATACGCGAAATCGGCTACTGCAACGGCGTCGAGAACTACTCGAGGGTGCTCGCGGGCAGGCCGCCGGGAAGCACGCCTTATACGCTTTTGGATTACTTCCCGAAAGATTTTATCGTGTTCATCGACGAAAGCCACCTGGCATGTCCGCAGATACGGGGAATGTCGGGCGGCGATTACTCGCGGAAAAAGAACCTGATCGACTACGGCTTCCGCCTGCCCTCCGCGTTTGACAACCGTCCGCTCACCTTCGACGAGTTTAATCAGAAGCGCGGACAGACCATCTATGTAAGCGCGACGCCGGGGGACTACGAGAAAAGTATCTCCCGGCAGATTGTCGAGCAGATTATACGTCCGACCGGACTGCTGGACCCGGAGGTCGAAGTCCGTCCGGTCAAAGGTCAGATCGACGACCTGCTCGGCGAAATCCGTCAGCGCGCCGAACGCGGCGAGCGTGTGCTGGTCACGACGCTGACCAAGAAGATGGCGGAGGATTTGAGCGAGTTCTTAGAGCTGAATCATGTGCGCTGCCGCTATATGCATTACGATATCGACACCATCGAACGCATGGAAATCATCCGCGGCCTGCGCGCCGGCGAGTTCGACGTTCTGGTCGGCATCAACCTGCTCAGAGAGGGGCTTGACCTGCCCGAAGTATCGCTGGTCGCCATTCTGGACGCCGACAAAGAGGGATTCCTGCGCAACGAAAGGTCGTTGATTCAGACCATCGGCAGAGCGGCAAGAAACGCGAACGGCAAGGTTATCATGTACGCGGACACGATCACCGAGTCTATGAACAGAGCCATTACCGAAACCAACCGCCGCCGCCGGATTCAGGATGAGTACAACAAAGCGCACGGAATCATCCCGAGAACCATAAAGAAAGAGATCCGCGCGAACCTGGAGATTACCAGCAAAGCGGAGATCGAAGCCGGCGAAAAAGGCATATTGAGCAGGGAAGCGAAGAAGAAGCTGATCGAGAAGCTGACCGCGGAAATGAAGCGCGCCGCCAAGGAGCTCGACTTCGAGACCGCGGCCGCCATCCGCGACAGAATCAAAAGACTTATGTGAAAATTAAGGAGATAAAATGGCATCGGAAATTGTTATCAAAGGCGCGAGAGTTCACAACCTCAAGAACATCTCGCTCACCCTTCCAAGAGATAAATTTATCGTTTTTACCGGGCTTTCGGGTTCCGGCAAGTCGTCTTTGGCGTTTGACACGATTTACGCCGAAGGGCACCGCCGTTTTGTCGAGTCGCTTTCGTCCTACGCCAGACAGTTTCTCGGACAGCTGGACAAGCCCGACGTGGATATGATCGAGGGGCTTTCGCCCGCCATTTCCATCGACCAGAAAACCACGTCGAAGAACCCGCGCTCGACGGTAGGCACGGTGACCGAAATATACGATTATATGCGTCTTCTATACGCAAGAATCGGCGTTCCGCACTGCCCGATTTGCGGCGAGGTGATCAAACAGCAGTCGGTTGACGAAATCGTCGATAAAATTATGCAGCTGGAAGAGGGAACCCGCTTTATGGTGCTCGCGCCGGTCGTGTCCGCGAAAAAGGGCATGCACGAGAAAGTGCTTGCGGACGCCGTTAAAAGCGGTTACGTCCGCGCGCGCATCGACGGCAACATGTACGAGCTGTCGGAGAAAATAGAGCTGGACAAGAACAAAAAGCACGATATCGACATCGTCGTGGACAGGCTCGTCATGCGCAAGGAGAACATTCTCTCCAGACTGACCGACAGCATCGAAACGGCGTCCCGTTTGTCCGACGGAATCATAAAGATTCTGATTGTGGACGAATCGGCGGGCGAGAACGAAGAAAATGAAATGGTTTTCAGCCAGAATTACGCCTGCAAAACGCACGGCATTTCGCTCGGCGAACTCACGCCGCGCATGTTTTCGTTCAACAGCCCGTTCGGCGCCTGCGAGGCCTGCGGCGGTCTGGGCGAGAACTTTGTGGTTTCGCCGGACAAGGTGATCCCGGACAAGAAACTGTCTTTGTTCGGCGGCGCGATTATCTGCAACGGCTTTAAGTCCATCGAAGCGGGCAGTTATCTAGGCAATATCCTCAACATGGTCGGAAAGTTTTATAATTTTGACATTCACAAGCCGATTTGCGAATATTCTCCCGAGGCGCTGTCGGTTCTGTATTACGGCAACCTGAGCAAAAACCGCGCGTTCGGCGAGCCGAAATTCGAAGGAATTCTGAACCTGATCAAACGCCGGTACGAGCAGAACGCCTCCTTTGAAGTGCGGGAGTATTACGAAGAGTTCATGGAGAACGTGCCCTGTCCGGTCTGCAACGGAAAAAGGCTTAAAAAGGAATCGCTCGCGGTAACGGTGGGCGGAAAGAACATCAGCGAGCTGTGCGATTTTAGCATTTCGCAGCTGAAGAATTTCTTTACGGACCTCAAACTGTCCAACACCGAGGAAACCATCGCGAAGGAAATCAAAAAGGAAATCAACAGCCGGCTCGGCTTTTTGGAGAGCGTAGGGCTGGACTACCTGACCCTTTCCAGAAGCGCCGGCACGCTTTCCGGCGGGGAAGCGCAGAGAATCCGGCTGGCCACGCAGATCGGCTCTTCGCTGGTCGGCGTGCTGTATATCCTTGACGAGCCCAGCATCGGGCTTCACCAGCGGGACAATTACAAGCTGATTAATACATTAAAGAAACTGCGTGATCTCGGCAACACGGTCATCGTGGTCGAGCACGACGAGGACACCATGCTCGCCGCCGACTATCTGGTGGATATCGGGCCGAGAGCCGGCGTTCACGGCGGAGAAGTCATCTTCACCGGACCGCCTTCGGAGATTGTGAAGTGCGAGCAGTCCATCACCGGGCAGTATTTGTCCGGCAAAAAGAAAATCCCCGTGCCGGCGACGCGCAGGCCCGGAAACGGAAAGTTCCTGACTGTTTACGGCGCGCAGGAGCATAACCTGAAAAACATCGACGTTTCGTTCCCGCTCGGCTGCTTTATCTGCGTGACCGGCGTTTCGGGTTCGGGAAAAAGTTCGCTGGTCAACTCCATCCTCTACAACGCGCTCGCCAAAAAACTGGGCAGAGTGAGCGCGATCCCCGGAAAACACAGAGAGATAACCGGCGCCGAGGAAATCGACAAGGTCATCAACATCGACCAGTCGCCGATCGGCAGGACGCCGCGCTCCAACCCGGCGACCTACACCGGACTGTTCGCGGACATCCGCGGCGTGTTCGCCGCGACGCCCGAGGCGAAGGCGAGGGGATACAAAGAGGGAAGGTTCTCCTTCAACGTCAAGGGCGGACGCTGCGAAGCCTGCGAAGGCGATGGAACCATTTTGATTGAAATGCACTTCCTGCCCGACGTTTACGTCACCTGCGACGTCTGCAAGGGCAAGCGATACAACCGCGAAACGCTGGAAGTGAAGTATAAAGGCAAAAATATATACGACGTGCTCGAGATGACGGTGGACGAGGGCATGAAGTTCTTCGAGAACTATCCGTCCATATACCGCAGATTAAAGACCCTGTCCGACGTCGGTCTTGGCTATATCAAAATCGGTCAGTCTTCGACGACGCTCTCGGGCGGCGAAGCGCAGCGCGTCAAGCTCGCAACCGAGCTTTCCAAGCGCAGCACCGGCCGGACTTTGTACGTACTCGACGAGCCGACAACGGGACTGCACACCGCCGACGTGGACAAGCTGCGCGAGGTGCTGCAGAGACTGGTGGACGCGGGCAACACGGTCGTGGTGATCGAGCACAATCTTGACCTGATTAAAACGGCGGATTATATTATAGATTTAGGACCGGAGGGCGGCGACCGCGGCGGATACGTCGTGGCGACCGGAACTCCTGAGCAGGTGGCTAAGGTTGAGAACTCCTATACCGGTCAATATCTAAAGAAAATCCTTGCGAAAAAATAGTTTTGAAGGGAAAATAATTCATTGAAAAACGATCGATACGCACATCTGTTGAAAAATGTCGAAAAGCCGGGCAGATATATCGGCGGCGAGTACGGCGAGGTTGTCAAGGACAAAAACAGCGTGGATTTGCGCTTCTGTTTCTGCTTCCCCGATATCTACGAGATCGGCATGTCCAATCTGGGAATGAAGATTCTGACCGCAATCCTGAACAACACCGACTACTGCTGGTGCGAGCGCTGCTTTGCGCCGTGGGCGGACATGGAGGAACAGTTAAGAAAGACAAAAACCCCTCTTTTTGCGCTGGAGAGCGGCGACCCGCTGACCGAGTTCGACATCATCGGCTTTACGCTGCAGTATGAGCTTTCCTATACAAACGCTTTGAATATGCTCGACCTTGCGGGCATTCCGCTGTACGCCGCCGACCGCGGGGACGATTTGAACGCGTATCCGCTGATTATCGCGGGCGGTCCCTGCGCCTACAACCCCGAGCCGTTGGCGCCGTTTTTTGACCTGTTCGCAATCGGCGAGGGCGAGGAATCGCTGCCGGAGCTGGCCGAGCTGTACCTTGAATGCAAGAAACAGAATATGAAAAAGAGCGACTTTTTAAGAAAAGCCGCTCGGCTGGAGGGCTGTTATGTGCCCTCGCTGTACGAAGTGACCTATCTGGCGGACGGCAGGATTGACAAGGTGACGCCGAAATACGACGACGTTCCCGCAAAGGTGAAAAAGCGCGTCGTGCAAGACCTTGACAAAGCCTATTATCCGACCCAACCGACTGTGCCGTACCTGGAAGTCGTGCACGACCGGATTATGCTCGAGGTGGTGCGCGGCTGCATCCGCGGCTGCCGGTTCTGCCAGGCGGGCATGGTGTACCGCCCCTACCGCGAGAAGTCGCCCGAAGCGCTGGACCGCTGCGCGCAGGCGCTGTTTGCGCACACCGGATACAGCGAAATCTCGCTTTCATCATTGAGCATCAGCGATTACTCGGAACTCGACCCGCTGATTGACAGGCTGCTCAAGTGGACCGACGATAAAAAGGTCAGCCTTTCTCTGCCGTCCATGCGCATCGACGCTTTTTACGAGCAGCTGATGAAAAAGGTGATGAGCGTGCGCAAGAGCGGGCTGACCTTCGCGCCCGAAGCGGGCACCCAGCGGCTGCGGGACGTTATCAACAAGAACATCACCGAAGAAGAAATTCTGACCGCCTGCAGGAAGGCGTTCGACGCGGGCAGAAACGAGCTGAAGCTTTACTTTATGAACGGACTGCCCACCGAAACCGACGAGGACATTGTCGGAATCGCCGAGCTGGCGCAGAAAATCGTCGATTTGTTCTATTCCGAGAAGCGCCCGCACAGAAGCGTGGAGGTCACGGTCAGCGTTTCCTGCTTCGTGCCGAAACCCTTCACGCCCTTCCAGTGGGAGCCGCAGGACAGTCTGGAAAGCCTCGAGCGCAAGCAGGCGCTGTTGAAGAATTCGATTAGGACCAAGAAAATTACCTATAAATACCACGACGCGAAAACCTCCCGGCTGGAGTGTGTTTTTGCGCGCGGAGACCGGCGGCTTGCGCCGGCGCTTGCCGAAGCGGTCAGACAGGGGCAGCGCTTTGACAGCTGGGACGAGTTTTTCGACTACGACAAATGGATGAAGATTTTTGAGCAGACCGGCGTCGATCCCGATTTTTACACGACCAGAAGAATCGGCTTTGACGAAACCCTTCCCTGGGACCATATCGACATCGGCGTTACCAAGCGGTTCCTCCGGCGGGAAGCGGAAAAAGCGTACGCCGGCGTACCCACGCCCGACTGCAGAACCCAGTGTTCCGGCTGCGGCGTAAAGTGTTTAGAGCGCAATATAAAATTATAAACAGGAAAAACGGCTATGAAAACAATCAGAGTCTTTTTTAAAAAGACGGGAAACATCCGGTATATATCGCACCTTGACACGCAAAGGGCCATGATTCGGGCGCTGATGCGCAGCGGGCTTGACCTTGCGTATTCGGAAGGGTTTAATCCGCGCCCCAAAATCGTGTTCGCGCAGCCGCTTTCGATTTATCAGGAAAGCGAGTACGAGATATTTGATTTTAGAATAAACGGAGAGACGCCGTTAAAAGAGATCAGAGAAAAACTGACCGCCGCCATGCCGGACGGCATCGAGGTCTTTAAGGTGGCGGAGCCGGTCAAAAAGCTGTCCGCGTGCGCCTGGGCGAGATATAGAATAACGCTGACTACGCGGAAAAGCGCCGCCGAGATACAAAACGCGCTTTCCGGCAGCATTACGGTTTTAAAGAAAACCAAGACCAAAGAGTTGTATTGCGACATCGCGGCGCAGATAAAGGAGTTGTCGGTTTATGAGCAGGACGGCAAAGTTGTCGTCGAAACCGTACTGCCCGCCGCCGGCAACAATTATCTGAACCCGAATTACATCGCCGCTTTTTTGGCGGATAAAATCGACGGCTTTTTCGTCCGCAGAATCTTTTTATACGACAGCGATGGAAAGCCGCTGGAATAGGCTCCTGAATGAATTTTCTAAATAAATATATTGATATAATACCGGCTTTTTGGTATAATCAATAAAAGGCGAACCGCCGGCAGGCATCCGTGTGGGTACTATGCCGAGCGGCTTCTGAAACACAGAAAGGCATGAAACGTATTGAAAAAAGCATTTGCTATCCTGCTGCTGACGCTGATGCTGGCGGGCTGCACGGTCCAGACCTACGATGATTTCGGCAAACCGTCCGCAGTATCGGAGGAAGTCATCAGCATTGAACAACAGGAAATCAGCGAAAACGACAGCCTGATTCCGACAGCGAAGAATCTGCTCGAAGCGGACAAAACCATCACCAAGCTGTTCGTCGGCGGGCTGTTGAGCGAGCTTGTTGACACGACAGGAAAAGACCCGTTGGAATATATACCCGCAACCGGCACGCAGTATGAGGATTTCAGCGTCATCGAAAGACTTCTGACCTCCACCTACACGGTCGCGAGCGGCGTTATCCAAAAATACTTATCCTTTCCCAAGTACGGGAACCATTCCATTATCTCAAAAAACGGAAAGACTTACTTCAGCTTCCACTACAAAGACGACTTTACCAGCGTAAATACCGACAATATTCTTGTCAGCGACGGCATCAACCGCAATCAGAAGATTATCAACGCCGGCGCTTTTACCCTGACGATGGCGTATGACGGAAGCGCGTGGCTGTTGGAGAACAGCGTCTATTTTATTGAAAAGGAAAACCGGCAGCCTATGGAAAGCACCGCCGTCTTCCCGAAAATGAACCAGGGCAGCGCGGCGTCGCTGTCGGGGAAAATCCTGGTCGTTGAGGTTTTCGTCGCGGAAAACAAGGGAACCTTTACGCAGGAAAAAACCGACGCTTATGACCGGAAAATCAGGGAAAGCCTGAGTTTTATCCTGAACTCGGCCATCGAGCACAGGGGCAGCTTTTCCTTCGACGTCGAGCAGCTGTACTTCTCGTACAGCCAGACCGTCACTTTCTCAACCGAAGAGCCGTACGCGTTTGACCGGGTGTTGGCGGCTACGAAGTACGGAGACCTCGATGGGTATATCAAGCAAAACATCGACGTGTCCGGTTACGACGAGTATTTTGCCGTTATATGCGCGGACAAGACGGGAACCGGCTTCGCTTTGCCCTATTCGGCGGGCGATTCGGAGGTCTTCAAGGCCGAACGGTGCGTTTTGTTCGCAAACGACGACGCCGGTCTTTTGACAAAGAACATTCTTTCGCTGTTCGGCGCGCAGGAGCAGACGGACGCGTATCTGGCAAGGCTTTTAAAAAGCTATGTTGCGAACGAGATTATGTTCGCGCCTTCGCTGTCCGACGCGGTCGTCAGCGAGCTTACCGCGTATCAGACCGGCATGACGAAATATCTGGACGAACAGTTCAACTTGTTCATACCCGAAACCAACGGATGACGCAGAACCGTTTTGGGCCGCTCCCGCTTTTTGCTTTCGCGCCGCTCCCTCGGGAAGAGAAGAGAGTTTTTTTCGTCGGGGGAACCCGCCCGAAACTGACAACTTGATTTTTTTAATAAAAGGATGGGGTCTTTTTGAGTAAGGAAAACGAGAACGTTCGATACAAAAGAGTGCTTTTGAAATTGAGCGGAGAAGCGCTCGCCGGAGACGGGAAAATTCTAAACGGCGAATTCCTTGAGAAAGTGAGCGCGGAGATTAAAAAATGCGCGGACATGGGCGTTCAGTTCGCGATCGTCATCGGCGCCGGCAACATCTGGCGCGGCGCAAGGCAGGGCGGGCTGAAAATCGACCGCGTACGCGGCGACCATATGGGCATGCTCGCGACCGTGATTAACGCGCTCGCGCTTCAGGATTATCTGATTAAAGCGGGGCTGAAAACCCGGGTCATGAGCCCGTTTGCAATTCAGCAGGTGTGCGAGACGTACTCGCAGTACAAAGCCATCGAAGCGCTTGAAAACGGGGAAGCGGTGATTATCCCCTGCGGGGTCGGGTATCCTTACTTTTCGACCGACACCGGCATGATGCTCCGGGCGGCGGAATTAAAGTGCGACTGCGCGCTCGCCGCGAAAAACGTGGACGGCATTTACGACAAGGACCCGAACAAATACCCGGACGCGAAAAAGTACGACGCGCTGACCTATGAGGAAGCGCTGAATAAAAACTTAAAAGCGCTGGACGCCGCGGCGTCTGCGATCGGAATGGAAAACGACATCAAAGTGCTCGCCTTCGCGCTTGAAACGCCGGAAAATATTACGAGCGCGATTAAGGGCGAGAATATCGGAACAATTTTATCCAACGAAAAAATATAAGGAGGAGTAACCATGAAATTTGACCTTACGCCTTATGAAGAAAAAATGAAAAAAACCATTGCCGCTCTTGCTGACGAGTTGGGCGGAATCAGAGTCGGCAGAGCGAGCGCAAAGGTTCTTGAAAAAATCAAGGTCCCCTATTACGGAACGCCGACGCCGATAGAAGGTGTAGCGACCATCAAGACGCTTGACGCGAGAACATTGATGATTACACCGTGGGAAGCCTCTGTACTCAAAGAGATTGAAAAAGCGATTTTGGCGTCTGATCTCGGACTGAATCCGCAGAACGACGGAAAATCAATAAAGCTGGTGTTCCCGTCTTTGACCGAGGAGCGCAGAAAAGAGCTGACCAAGCAGGTCGCAAAAATCGGCGAGGAATCCAAGGTTGCCCTTCGTAACATTCGCCGCGACGCAAACGATAAAATCAAAGAGCAGAAGAAGAATTCGCTCCTGACGGAGGACGAACAGAAAGTCGCCGAGAAGAACGTTCAGGAGCTTACCGACAAGTACATTAAGGAAGTTGACGCGCTGGTCGAGAAAAAAGACAAGGAAATCATGGAATTTTAATTATGCCGGCAGCACAGATGAAAAAACCGGAGGTTATACCGCCGCACATTGCCATAATCATGGACGGGAACGGGCGCTGGGCAGCCAGGCGAATGCTGCCCCGTTCGGCCGGGCACAAAGCCGGTTTTGACAATTTCGTTTCCATTGTCAGAGAGTGCGGGAAATTAGGCGTATCCTATTTGACGGTTTACGCTTTTTCCACCGAAAACTGGCAGCGCGACAAACAGGAAGTCGAGTATCTGATCCGGCTGATGAACAGCGGAATGACCAGTTTTCTGCCGGAAATGAAGAAAAACAACATACGCTTAAAGCTGTGCGGCGACCTTTCGCGCTTTGACGAGCAGTCCCGCAAAATGCTCGATAACTGTGTCGAGACTTTGAAAGACAACACCGGAATGGTGCTTTCGATCTGCCTTTCGTACGGCGGCAGGCAGGAGATTCTGCAGGCGGTCAATCGGCTGCTGGACGAAGGGAAAAAGAATATAAACGAAGAAGATTTCAGAAAATATCTTTATACCGCGGACATACCCGATCCCGATCTCATTATCCGCACCAGCGGTGAAATCAGGATTTCGAATTTTCTGCTCTGGCAGAGCGCATACGCGGAGTATTACTTCACCGACGTGTTGTGGCCCGACTTTAACAAGGAAGAACTGTACAGGGCCATCAACGATTACGGCAGGCGCAGCCGCAGATTTGGAAAATAAAAACGAAGGGGTTCGGGGATGGGAAAAAGAATTCTTACCGGCGTAGTAGCGTTATTCCTGCTTGTGCCGGTTTTGTACTTTTCGGAAACCATGGCGTTTCCGGTCATATTCGGCGTCCTTGCGGCTATCGCGGTTTATGAGTTCGCAAACTGCGCGGGGTTCAAGGGCGCAAGAGCGTTGGTCGCTTTGCCGCTGATCCTTACGGCGGCGGCAATGCCGCCTTTGGCGCGAAGCAGCAACAACCAGCAGTGGCTGGTGTTGATCTGCCTTGGCGTGTTTATCTATCTCATTTTTGTTGCTGTGTTCGGGTACGGCAAGATAAACGTTACGGATATTAGCGCTTTGTTTTTCGGATTCGTTTACACGGCGGTGGCGTTTTCGCTGCTTGTCGTCGTGCGGGACAGCGCGCCGGAGCGGTATCTCTTAGTTTTCATTGCCGCGTGGAGCACGGACACATTTGCGTATTTCGGCGGGTATTTGTTTGGAAACCGCAAGCTTTGCCCGAATCTCAGTCCGAAAAAAACCGTCGCGGGCGCTATCGCCGGCGTTGTCGGAGCGGTTGCCGGTTTTATGGTTTTCGGGCTGATTGTCGTCGGACAGGGCGGGTCGTTTGATTTTGCAAAATACTGCGCTTACGCGGTCATCGCGTCTGTCGCTTCGCAGACGGGCGACCTGGCGGCTTCCGCAATCAAGCGGCATTACGGCGTCAAGGATTACGGAAACCTGTTTCCGGGTCACGGCGGCGTGCTCGACCGGTTCGACAGCATTCTGTTTTTAACCGTCGGCGCATATATTCTTTTGACGGTTCTGCATTGATACATAAAAAGAAAATGATTGAGGTTCCTCAATGATTCAGAATATCATCGTTCTCGGTTCTACCGGTTCCATCGGCACCCAGACGCTGGATGTCTGCAGAAGGCTTGGAATTCGGGTAAAAGCCATCTCGGGCAACCATAACGAAAAACTCCTCGAACAGCAGTGCAGGGAGTTTAAGCCGGATATTTGCTGGGTGGGCGAAGAAAAATACGGCGCGCTCAAAACCGCGCTGGCGGATACCGACGTGAAGGTCGTCACGTCGGACGACGCGCTGGACAGCCTTGCGTACGAGCAGGAAGCGGATTTGCTGTTGAACGCTTTGATGGGCATTCGCGGACTGAAGCCGACGCTCGCGGCGATCGAGAGCGGAAAGCGGATTGCGCTCGCGAACAAGGAAACCCTTGTCGCCGGCGGCGATATCGTCATGAAAAAAGCCGCCGAGAAGGGCGTGCGGATTCTTCCGGTGGACAGCGAGCACTCGGCGGTTTTTCAGTGCCTGCAGGGCGGGAAAAAACCGAAAAAAATCCTGCTGACCGCGTCCGGCGGGCCTTTTTACGGAAAGAAGCGGGAGGAACTGAGAAATATTACGCCGACGGACGCGCTCAGGCACCCGAACTGGAGCATGGGCGCGAAAATCACCATCGATTCCTCGACGCTGATGAACAAGGGGCTTGAGTTAATCGAGGCGGTTCATCTGTTCGGCGTCCGGCCGGAACAAATCGAAGTAATAATTCACAGGGAAAGCATCATACATTCTATGGTAGAGTATCCGGATAACGCCGTTATCGCGCAGCTCGGCCTGCCGGATATGCGGCTGTGCATTCAGTACGCGATAACGTATCCCGAACGGGTGGAAAGCCCTGTCGGCAGCATCGATTTTGGCAGTTTGCGCGGGCTTACGTTTGCAAAACCGGACGAGGAAACCTTTTCGCTGCTTCCGCTCGCGCGGGAAGCGATTAAAAAAGGCGGAAACCTGCCCGCCGCGGTCAACGGCGCGAACGAAGCCGCGGTGACGCTGTTTTTGGCGGGAAAAATCAAGTATTTGGACATATTTGATTTGGTGGAAGCCGCCGCATCGGCCTCGGCATTCCAAAAAGAGCCGACCGTGCGCGATATTTTGGATACGGACGCCGCGGCCAGGGAGTTTGTTTACGGGAGGACTTAATTTGTCAGGTTTGTTTTCATCGACAATCACCATTCTTGTGACCGTCTTTATTTTCGGACTGCTGATTTTCGTCCATGAGCTCGGACACTATATCGCCGCGCGCAAATGCGGCGTCGGCATTATAGAGTTTGCCATCGGCATGGGTCCGAAAATAATCAGCTGGGAAGGGAAATACAACACCTTTTCGATCCGCGCTCTGCCGATCGGCGGCTTTGTGAGCATGGTCGGCGAGTACACCGACGAAATACAGGAAAAGGATAAAAACAAAACGCCGCTGGATCAGGTATCGGTCTGGCGCCGATTGATTATTGCGTTTGCCGGGCCTTTGATGAATATTCTGCTCGGCTTTGTTGTTATGAGCATCCTTGTCATGACGACGGAGGTTATTGCTTCCACAACCGTCTCCGAATTCCGCGAAGGCGCGGTCAGCAGTCAGTACGGGCTGATGAAAAACGACGTCATCAAAGAAATCAATGGAAAAAAGATTTATGTCTATACGGACATGAGCTATAAAATCATCTCCGACGGCATCGAACCGATGGAGATAAAGGTTCTGCGCAACGGCGAGTATGTTACGCTGCGCGACGTGCAGTTCCCGGTCGAGAAAACGGACGGAATGAGCATCGGCATGGTTGATTTTAAGGTAAAAATCAAGGAAAAGACCGTCGGCAACGTGCTCTATGAGTCCTTCTTCCAGTCGGTTTCAACCGTGTATATGACGCTGGACTCCCTCATCGACGCAATCCGCGGCAGGTACGGTATCGAGGTGGTTTCCGGACCCGTCGGCATCGGCGGCGAAATCGGTTCGGTTATCAAGGAGGGCGTCGTGGACAACAAGGTGGACATCGGCGGCATTGTCCGCAACCTTGCGAACATGCTTGTGTTCATTTCCGTGTCGCTCGGTGTTTTCAACCTGCTTCCCATTCCGGTTTTGGACGGCGGCATGATTCTGTTCTGCGTTATTGAGATCATCCGCAGAAAACCGGTTAATAAAGAGATTCGGCAGACCCTGACCGCTATCTTTATGGTGCTTTTGATGGCGGTTATCGTCTTAATTTTCGTAAAAGATTTTATCAATCTGTTTTAGATAAAGAGGCTTTTTTAGATGACAAGGCGAAAATCCCGCGAGATACAAATCGGTTCTATTAAAATCGGCGGCGGCAACCCGGTCGCGGTTCAGTCGATGACGAACACGCCCACTTCCGACAGGGAAGCGACGCTAAGGCAGATTCAGAAGCTCGAGGAAGCGGGCTGCGACATCATCCGCTTTACAGTCAACAGCATGGAAGCGGTGCGGAACATTCCTTATTTCCGCGCGCATACGCATATTCCGCTTGTCGCCGACATTCATTTCGATTACCGCCTTGCCGTCGAAGCGGCGGAAGCCGGAATCTCCAAAATACGCATCAACCCCGGCAACATCGGCAGCGACGATAAAATCAAAAAGGTCGCCGACGTCTGCCGGCAAAAAAATATTCCGATTCGCGTCGGCATCAACAGCGGTTCGCTGGAAAAAGAACTGCTCGCGAAATACGGCGCGCCGACAGCCGAGGCGCTGTGCGAAAGCGCGCTTTTGGCGGCGAAGAAGCTGGAAAAATTTGATTTTGACAACATCGTGCTGTCGGTCAAAAGCTCCGACGTAATCACGATGATCGAAACCAACAAACTCCTTGCGCTAAAATGCGATTATCCGCTGCACCTCGGGGTTACCGAAACGGGAACCGCGCGGTACGGCATCATCAAATCCGCGGTCGGCATCGGCGCGCTGCTTGCCGAGGGAATCGGCGACACCATCCGCGTTTCCTTGACGGACGACCCGGTAAACGAGGTCAAAGCCGCCATTGACATTCTGCGGGCGTTAAAACTCAGAAAGGGAATCAACCTCATCGCCTGCCCGACCTGCGGCAGGACCGGCATCGACTTAATTCCGCTTGCGAACAGACTGCAGGCGGAAATCGACAAGCTGGAGCCCGCAAGACAGATTAACGTGGCTTTGATGGGCTGCGCGGTCAACGGGCCCGGCGAGGCGAAGGAAGCCGACGTTGGCGTCGCCGGCGGCAAAGGCGAAGCGGTGCTTTTCAGAAAAGGCGAAATTGTGCGGAAAATCCGCGAGGATCAAATCGTCGAAACACTACTGCAGGAAATAGAAAAGCTGATGAAGGAAGACGAAGATGTCTGAAGAGTTCAAAAAAACCTTTAAGCGCCTGACCCTCAGCGCGCAGGACAACGAGCTTTTAAAATATCTGACCGATTACAAGGTGCGTGTCGACAAGGCCAACAAAGCGCTGGAAATGGATATGCGCTTTTCAAAGCTTGTGGATTACAGGCACATTTTTAGTCTGGAGGATAATATTCGAAAAACCTACGAACTGAACAGGGTTCGTATTTTTCCGGCGTACCCGTCGGACAGATTCTCTGCGGACTGCGTAAAAAGACTGGTTGAAACGCTCAAACGGTATTTCGGAAGCTGTATCGGGTACGGCTTTTTTGATGACTGCAAGTCGGCGTACGACGCCGAACAGAATGTCCTGAACATTGAATTAAGAAAAGGATGTTCCGCAGAGCTTCAGGTTTACTGCGGCGTCGAACGGTTTTTTGAGGAATGCATCGCGCATCAGTTCGGGCTGAACGTCAAAGTCCATATTGAGGGCAGCGTCGACGAGTTTTACGAGCCGGCCGGCGCTTTGGAGCTGAAAGCGGCCGCCGGACAGGCGTATCAGCAGGCGAAAGCCGAAGAAAAACTGAGCGAAAAGCAAAACTCGTTTGCGCATATCAACGATGTGACCGAGGTCATTTTTGACGATGACAACCCGAACGTCGTCACCTCGGGCGGCATGAAGTTTGACATTTCCGAGCCGCGGACGGTTTACGGAAAGAGTAGGCTGGACGAACTGATGCCCATCCGCGAAATCAAAGAGGGCATGACCGTCCGATTTCTTGGTCAGGTGTTTCAGGTTGAGTCCAAAGAAAACTACGACGGCAACAAGATTCATTACAGAATATACATAACCGACCTTGATTCTTCGATTATGGTGCGGGTCTCGGTCGATAATACGAATCCGCTGGACCTGTCGGTGCCGGCCGCGGTCATAGTGGAGGGCAAGGCGACGTTCAACAAGTATGACGAAGAAGTGATTGTGCGCGGAGATTATATTGCGGTCGTAAAGCGCATCCGCCGCAAAGACACGCATCCCACGCCGCGCGTCGAACTGCACCTGCACACAAGTATGTCCACCATGGACGCTTTGACCAACCCGGCGGTGGTTTTAAAAACGGCGGCCGAATGGGGCATGCCCGCCGTCGCGATTACCGACCACGGCAACGTGCAGGCTTTTCCCGAGGTTATGAAAGCCTGCAAGAAAGCGCCGAACGTGAAACCTTTGTACGGCATGGAGGGCTATCTGGTCGACGATACGGCGCGGGCGGTTTTCAACTACAATTCCGAGAACAACGTTTCTTTTAAAAACGGAATATTCGTGATATTCGATATCGAGACGACCGGACTTTCTCCCCGCAACTGCGGCATAACGCAGATCGGCGCGGTCAAGTACTTAAACGGGGAGATTTTAGACAGGTTTGAAACCTACGTCAACCCGGGCATGCCGATTCCGGAGAACATCACGCAGCTGACCGGCATTACCGACGAGATGGTAAAGGACGCGCCGAGCCAGTGCGACGCGGTCAAGGCGTTTTTGGATTTCGCGGAAGGGCATATGCTGGTCGCGCATAACGCGCAGTTCGACATCGGCTTTATACGCCGGGTTACCGAGGACAACCGAATTCGGTTCGAAAACCCTTATCTTGACACGGTTTCGCTGTCAAGGTATTTAAATACGGATTTGGCGAAACATACGCTGGATTCGCTGGCGCGATATTATAATCTCGGCGAGTTCGACCACCACCGCGCGGGCGACGATACCGACATGCTGGCGAAGATTTTTACCTGCATGATCAAGAAGCTCGCCGCCGACGGAATCGTGGACACAGACGGCATGGTGGAAGCGATGTCGCGCAACTGCGATCCGAAAAAGCTGAAATGCTACCATATCATCATTCTTGTAAAGAATCAGGCGGGTCTTAAGAACCTTTACAAACTTATATCCCGCTCGTATCTGGACTATTTCCACCGCCATCCGCGTATTCCGAAGACGCTGCTCAAGGATTACCGCGACGGACTGATTCTCGGCACTGCCTGCGCGGAGGGCGAACTGTATCAGGCGATATTGGAAAACAAGCCGTACTCCGAGCTTATCAAGATCGCCTCGTTTTACGATTATTTAGAGGTACAGCCCAACTCCAACAACTACTTCCTTGTCGCGGACGGAAGATTCGGCGACGATAAAGCGGCGGCGGAAAAACAGCTGTGCGATAATATCCGAAAGATTATCGAGCTGGGCGAGAAACTGAACAAGCCGGTCTGCGCGACGGGCGACGTGCATTTCCTTGACCCGGAGGACGAGATATACCGCAAGATTTTGCAGTACGGCATGGGCTATGCCGACCATGAGCGGGATACGAAGCTGTATTTCAAGACGACGCAGGAAATGCTGGACGCGTTCTCTTTCCTCGGCGAAGAAAAAGCGGAGGAAATCGTTATTACCAACCCCCGCAGAATAGCGGACATGATCGATCCGGTCAAACCGATTCCCGACGGTCAGTACACACCATCCATCGAAGGCTCGGAAGAAGAGCTGATGAAAATCTGCTACGACACCGCGAAAGAAATGTACGGCGACCCGCTGCCGGAAATCGTGCAGCAAAGACTGGACAGAGAGCTGAACTCGATTATCAAGAACGGTTTCGCGGTGCTGTACATCATCGCGCGCAGACTGGTTAAGAACAGCGAGGAACACGGCTATCTGGTCGGTTCGCGCGGTTCCGTCGGCTCGTCCGTGGTCGCGATTCTTGCCGGCATTTCGGAGGTAAACCCGCTTCCGCCGCACTACCGCTGCCCGAAATGCAAAAAGAGCATCTTCTTTACGGACGGAAGCGTCGGTTCGGGCTTTGATTTGCCGGACAAGCTCTGCGACGACTGCGGAACCCCGATGATTCACGACGGACACGATATCCCGTTTGAAACCTTCCTCGGATTCCACGGCGAGAAAGCGCCGGATATTGACCTGAACTTCTCGGGCGAAGTGCAAAAAGAGGCGCACAAGTTCACCGAAGTTTTGTTCGGCAAAGAAAACATCTTCCGCGCCGGAACCGTCGGCACGCTGCAGGAAAAGACCTGCTACGGCTTTGTCAAGGAGTATCTTTCCGCAAAGGGGAAAAACCTGACCAAAGCCGAGCAGAACCGCCTTGTCAGCGGCATGGTGGGCGTAAAGCGCACGACCGGACAGCATCCCGGCGGCATCGTCGTCGTTCCGAAAGAGTATGAGATTTATGATTTCACGCCGATTCAGCACCCGGCGGACAAGGCTTCGAGCGGCGTTATCACGACGCACTTCGCGTTTGAATATCTGCACGACACGCTTCTGAAGCTGGACATTCTCGGCCACGACGCGCCGACGCTGTATAAAATGTTTGAAAGATACACCGGCATCGACGTGCGCACCGTGCCGATGAACGACCCGGACGTAATGGAGCTTTTGAACTCCACCAAGAGCATCGGCGTAAAACCCAGCGACATCGGCAGCGAGATCGGCACCTTCGGCCTTCCCGAACTCGGCACCAAATATGTCCGTCAGATGATTATGGACACAAAGCCGAAGACTTTTTCCGACCTTCTGCAGATTTCGGGACTATCGCACGGAACCGGCATTTGGCTGGGAAACGGAGACGAGCTGATTAAGAGCGGCACCGCGACGATTAAGGAAATCATCGGCACCCGCGACGACATCATGGTTTTTCTGATGCACAAAGGCGTTGACAGCTCGATGGCGTTCAAAATCATGGAAAGCGTCCGCAAGGGAAAGGGCCTGACGCCGGAAATGGAAGAGGCGATGCGCGCCAAGAACGTTCCGGAATGGTACATAGGCTCCTGCAAAAAGATTAAATACATGTTCCCGAAGGCGCACGCGGCCGCGTACCTAATGGCGGCGCTGCGCATCGGCTGGTTCAAGGTGCATTATCCGGTCGAATACTACGCAAGCTACTTCACCGTCAAGTCGGACAACTTCGACGGACAGCTTGTCATGCAGGGACCCGAAGCGGTCAGAAAGAAGCTGGAAGAACTCGAAAACCTGACCGACCCCACGCCGAAAGACGAGGACACCATCGTGTTTTTGCAGATTGCGGCGGAGATGCTGGCAAGAGGCATCGAGTTTTTGCCGGTGGATATTTACAAGTCCGAGGCGTTCGCGTTCGTGCCGGAAAACGGAAAAATCCGCCTGCCTTTGACGGCTTTGAACGGTCTGGGCGCGAAAGCGGCCGAAAACATTTACAACGCGATCCACAGCGGAAAGGTGAGAACGCTGGAGGATTTAAAAACCGAAGCCGGACTGAACAAAACAGTCATCGAGATCCTCAAGCAGAACAACTGTCTCGGCGACCTTCCCGAGTCCGACCAAATATCCATGTTTTAGGGTTGCAAATCGGCTAATTTTGTAGTATAGTAATAAGCAAAACTGGCGGCAGGGAAGTCTGCAGCCTAAGGAATGATGATGGTGTTCGATTATCATATACATTCGCAGTATTCGGGGGACATCCCGGCAGGAAAAGGCAGCACGGTAAACGAGCTGTGCGAAGCTGCGATCCAAAAAGGTTTTCGGGAAATCGCGATTACCGACCACTGCGACATCGACGGCGTTTATTACGGCGCGTTCCCCAAGCTGGACATCGCGGGGGTTTACAGGGATATTGTAAAAGCCAGGGCGCAATACGCCGGCAGGCTGAATATACTGTTTGGGATAGAGATCGGGCAGGCATGGCATATGCCCAAGGAAGCCAAATTCTTAATAGACCGCTTTGAATTTGATTATGTCATCGGCTCGGTTCATTCCGTAAGGGGCATTCTTGACTTCGCGGACCTGAAGATGCGCGAGATGAGCGACGGCGAGCTTTTGGCGCTGTGGGAAAAGTATATCGGCGAGATGAAAGAGCTTCTGGACTGGGGTTATTTCAGCACGCTCGCGCATATCACTTATCCTTACCGCTACTTAAAGTTCGCGGGCAGGGAGTCTCTGATTGACCTTGAGAAGAAGGGCAGAGCGTATTTCGAAGATATTTTAAAAAAAGCGATCGAGAAGGGCGTCAGCCTGGAGGTGAACACTTCCGGCCTGCGTCAGGGACTGGGGCAGACGCTTCCGAACACCGATTTGATAAAGTTTTACAAAGAGCTCGGCGGCGAGATGATTACCATCGGCAGCGACGCGCACCACGCGCGCAATCTCGGCGCGGACATCCGGGAAACCGCCGAACTGCTCAAGAGTTTAGGCTTTCAATATATCACACGATATCAGGACAGAAAACCGTATATGCAGAAAATAGACTAAACAAATTCATCAGGAAAGGATTAGACAATCATGAAAGAAAGAATTCTTGCTTATCTCGAGAATGACGCGCGCCTCACGCCCGAACAGCTGGCGGTGATGCTCGGAATTACCGAGGAAGAAGTCCGAGCGATGATAGCGGAGTGCGAAAAAGACGGAACCATCCTTTCCTATCAGGCGGTTATAAACTGGGATAAGACGGGCAAAGAGAGCGTTTCCGCTTTGATTGAGCTGAAAACCATTCCCCAGAAGGACAGAGGTTTTGATTCCATAGCCGAGAGAATAGCCAACTACCCGGAGGTAAAGAGCGTTTACCTGATGTCGGGCGGTTTTGACCTCGCGATAACGGTTGAGTGCAGGACCATGCGTGACGTCGCGGCGTTTGTCGCGGAAAAGTTAGCGACCATCGAGGGCGTCACCTCGACGGCGACGCATTTCGTCATGCAGAAATACAAGGACAACGGCGTTGTCTTTGAGCCTGACACAACCGACAAGAGAGGAAATATTTGGTGATGTTTGATTACAACAAGGCTTTGTCGGACACGATTGTAGGAATCAAGCCGTCCGGCATACGGAAGTTTTTTGATATTTTAAGCGAAATGAAGGACGTCGTTTCCCTGACGGTGGGACAGCCGGACTTCGTCACGCCCTGGCATATCCGTGAGGCCGGCATCCGCAGTCTGGAGGAGGGAAGAACCTACTACACCTCCAACAACGGCATTATAGAAATGCGCGAGGAAATCGCGCGGTATCAGGAGCGCCGGTTCGGTCTCAGGTACGACCCGAAAAACGAGATTATCGTTACGGTGGGCGGCAGCGAAGCGATTGACATCTCGATTCGAACCATCGTAAACCGGGGCGACGAGGTAATCGTCCCCGAGCCCTGCTTTGTCTGCTATTCGCCGCTGGTATCCATAGCCGGCGGGGTTCCGATTCCGATTTGTTTAAAAAAGGAGAACGCTTTTAAACTCACGGCGGCCGAACTGAAAGAAGCGATTACGCCCAAGACCAAGGCGCTGATTCTGCCGTTCCCGAACAATCCGACCGGCGCCTGCATGCGGAAAGAGGACCTCGCCGCGATCGCGGAGGTCATCAAGGATACCAACATCGTCGTGATCGCCGACGAGATTTACTCGGAGCTTACATACGACCAGCCCCACTGCTCGTTCGCTTCGATCGAGGGAATGTGGGAGCGCACCATTGTGGTCAACGGTTTTTCAAAAGCATACGCGATGACGGGCTGGCGTCTCGGATACACGCTGGCGCCGCAGTATTTTACGGTGCAGATGGCAAAGATTCATCAGTTCGGCATCATGTGCGCGCCGACGACCAGCCAGTACGCGGCGGTAGAAGCGCTCAGAAACGGCGATGGCGACATCGAGTATATGAAGGGCGAGTATAATGCGCGCAGAAGATACGTTGTAAAGCGGCTTCGGGAAATCGGCATCGACTGCTTTATGCCGGAGGGCGCGTTCTACGTGTTCCCCGACATTTCGCGTTTCGGCATGACCAGCGAGGAGTTCTGCGAGCGGCTTTTGCGGGAAAAAGGCGTCGCAATTGTGCCGGGAACCGCTTTCGGCGCGTGCGGCGAGGGTTTCGCGCGTATCTCTTACGCGTATTCCATCCGGCAGATCGACAAGGCGCTCACGCTGATGGGCGAGTTTGTCCAGAATCTAAAATAACGCATAGAAAGGTAAAAGCATTTGATAGAGAAGGCCTACGCAAAAATAAACCTGACGCTGGATGTGACGGGAAAGCGCGCCGACGGCTACCACGAGATAAGGACGGTTATGCAGTCGGTTTCGCTGTGCGATACGATTTCGGTCGAGCGGGCGGAAGAAATCACGGTTTCCGCGAACAAAAAAGCAATCCCGGCCGACAAAAGCAATCTTGCTTATATCGCCTGCGAGAAGTTTTTTGAAGCGGCCGGCATCAGGGGCGGCGCGAACGTCTATATCAAAAAGCATATTCCGGTAGCCGCCGGTCTTGCGGGCGGAAGCACCGACGCCGCCGCGGTCCTGCGCGCTTTGAACAGGCTGTACAAAACCGGGTTTTCGACCGAGGAGCTGTGCGAAATCGGCGCTTCCTTCGGAGCGGATATTCCGTACTGCGTACGGGGCGGAACCGCGCTCTGCGAGGGAATCGGTGAGGTTATCACGGTTCTTCCGAAGCTGCCCAGGCTGAATATCGTCATTTCCATCGGTGGAGAGGGGATGTCGACGCCGGTTATGTACGCAGAGATCGACAAGCGCCAAAGCCTGCCGAACATAGACACCGACGGCATGGTACGCGCGATTCAAGCGCAAAACATCAGCGGTATTGTCGCCCGGCTCGGCAACGTTTTCGAGGAAATCTGCGCCGAGAAAAGACCGTTTGTTTCCGCCATCAAAGCGCTGATGCTGAAGAACGGCGCGCTCGGCGCAGCCATGAGCGGCAGCGGACCCTCTGTTTTCGGTGTTTTTTCGGACAAAACCGCCGCCGAAGCCTGCGCGAAACTTTTAAAAAACATGGGCTATTACGCTTTTCACTGCACGACGGTATAAAAATATCCGAAGCTGTCAGCGCGACCGCTTCGGATTCTTTTTTATTGATTTATGCTGTTGACCTTTTCAATGATCTGTGAGAGTTTTTGCTGCAGACTCTCTTTGTCGCTTTGCAGGAATTGAGTGTCGGTTGATTTCGCTTTCATAAGGTTCGAAATTTTCCCGTAAACCTGCGTGTAAAGAAAATCCCCGTCATAAACGATATTGCTGAAAATAATTTCGAGCATTTCCCGGTCTTCGTCGTTTTGCGATAGCGTGGAAACATAGGCGTGTAGTTTTTCGCTTCGAATGCCATCACCTCGATCATGTAAGCGGAGAACTCAGGGTCCGGGACGTTAACCGGAATGGTGATGCCGTACGCGAGCGAGGCCGCGCAGGGCGTATAGTATTTTTCCTGACTTTCATCATACTTCGGCATGGGGAGAATCCCGTATTCTACGTCGTAATCGGTCAGCTTTTCGCAGGCCGCGAACGCGGACGTGCGGAAAAGCGCCCTTCCTTCTCCGAAAATATCCAAATTCATTTTCCAAATGTCGTCGGTATCGTTCTCCTGCGCAAAATTCGCCCATTTTTCGCCGGACTGGAATAATCTCAGAAGATTTGTCAGCATATCAAGGCTTTGACCGGTATAGCCGACTTGCGGCAGATTGCTTGCGTCTTTGTCAATAATTCTGCCGCCCGAAGCCAGATAAAAGTAAAACGGGTCGCTGTATGAAGAAACCAGTCCCCACGTATCCTTATAGGTGAGCATGTTGTCGCCATCCGTATCCGCCGTGACCGCTTTGGACATGGACTGCAGTTTATCAAACGTCCATGCGCTTTGTCTTACCATTTGATAGGGGTCCGTGTCCGGGAACTTTTCGGCAAGCATTTTTTTATTAAAGAAGATTGCCGACGAGGTTTTCTTCTGCATAAAGGAAATATCGCCGGTTGTAAAGTAAACCTTGTCTCCGAAGGACACGGCTTTGGTCGCGTTCTGGGCTGATCTAAGCGGATATAATCCATGAATCTGCTGCTTTGAAGATTAAAAAAAAGCGCCGTTTTGCGCTAAGGTCGCGCAGTGCATAAAAAAGGGCATCGCCGCGTCGAACGTATCATTTCCCGCTTTTAACGCGTCGTTCAGTTCCTTTAAGATCTTGCCCGAATAAACCGCTTTTATTTCGACGCCGCATTTGTCCAAAACAGCCTGATTTCTTTTCTTGACCGCTTCGTTGATCATCGGATTCGTGGTTTCGTATTTGTCATAACCGACTTCCTCTGAGTAATAGGTGGTCTCTATGGTATTGTCCATAACAAGCACGCGGAATTCTTTTTTGTCCGGCCACCTAAAGTTCGGCAGGTAAGGGTTGTTTATTACTTTTGACCCAGTGTCCGAGGAGGTTTCAAAGACCGAAGAGGTTTCGGAGGAAACGTTTTCGCCGACGGTCGACGGAACGCTTGTCGCTGCTTTCGGCGCCGGGGTTGTCGGCCGCGGGTCTGCAGGCGCTGAAAATTAAGCAAAATGCCAGCAAAAGACAGCCGACGGTGAAGGTATGTTTTACAAATCGAAATCGTTTCATTATGCTCTCCTTGATTCGAAAAAAGTTTTTTACCGCTTCATCGCATCATGCCCGACCGCAGGTTCGCCGTCAACTTGCGCAGCGCCCGCGCCGCAGGCGCTTAAAACAAGGCGACGGCATACAATGCGGTCCGTATAAAGCAAAAAACCGCACCCGGGCAGGGCGGCATATTTTAATGCTTTTTTAGTTTAAGGCTTTATATTTTAATTATATTATATAAATGATCAAAAATCAAGTATAAAAAAAAGAGTAATGATTTTCATTACTCTTTAAATCGGATATAGCGTTATACATTCATCGGCACAAGGCTGGTTCTTTTCGCGATTGTCTTGTAAATCAGCTTATGCCCTTCCTCGTTGGGATGTATGCCGTCCTGACACAGGTAGTCCGCGATTTTGCATTTGCTTTCAAAGAAGCCGCTTCGGATGTCGTACAGCGGAAGGCGGTAGTGCTCGGCAATCTGCTTAACGGCGTCGTTGAACATCGCCTGCCAGCGTGAGATTTGCTCTATGTCGCCTAAAAACTTAAGAATGTTGTCTTTGTTTAACCCCTTGCTGATCCAGTTGAAGAAGCGCTCGGAGTCGATCGGCGGCAGCGTTACCAAAACCGGTTTGCTGCCGGCTTTTTTTATTCTTTCTATGATTTCGGCGTATTTTTCTTTAAAAACGTCCAGCGGGGTGTTGCAGTCGTGTTTTTGATATGGGTCCTCGGCGACCTTCGCCCAGTTGAAATCGCAGTCGTTCCCGCCCAGCTCGACAAACGTGTAATCATATTCGCCCAGTTCGTCCTCGATTTTTTCAAGCAGGCTCTCGCCTTTGGTGACGGTGCAGCCGAAGCAGGAGCAGTTGTTGATCTCAATGCCGCTGTTCTGCTGAATCAGTTGAACGCAGCTGTTTTTTAAGAACACATACCGCTTTCTCGTCTCGTCATACACAACGCCTTTCGCGATGGAGTCGCCCAACACACATACTTTCATTTTTAAAATCTTCCCTCTTATTGTCTAATATGATATTCGATATTATATTACGCAACGTCGAATATGTCAATAGGGTAATAAAATATTTACAAAACATAATGTTTATGATATAATTAAACACAAATTACGAATAACAGGGTAAGGTACAGTATGGATTCGATCAAAGAGCTAAAGGACAAACTCAAAAACACAAGACCGGCGGAGTGGGACAAGTTTCCGGACATTGAGCTGTACAAAGACCAGGTGCTTTCCTACATGCAGCGCCAGCTTCTGCCATCCGAGGACGCGGAATTATTAACCGGCGCGATGATCAACAATTATATAAAAGCCGGCGCTCTGCCGCGGCCGAACGGGAAAAAGTACGGCAAAGAGCATCTTGCGTACCTGACCGCGATTTGCGCGCTGAAGCCGGTCATGAGCGTCAACGATTTAGAGCTGCTGCTGAAAAAATTAAGCAGCAAATCCGGCGCGAAAGAGTTCTACGACCTTTTATACGGCAAGATAGACAATGCGCTGTCGGAAGCCGCGGACAGCATCGACGACGATTTGCGGGAGGACGAACTTCCCGAGTATATTCTCGCCATCGCTTTGAAAGCGGCCGCTCTTAGAATAGTATGCGAAAAATTACTGCTGACCATTCGCGAAAAAGATATGGAAACGGAGAAACTGGAAAAGGAAAAAAAGGCGCAGAACGGCGCAAAAAAGGATAAATAGGGAAAACCGGTCGACAAGTCACAGCTTAACGCGCAGATTTTCCGATAATACTAATAATGTAACCAAAGCGTTACAGAAAAAACATAACTTTTAGAAGGATATTATCGGAGGATTACTGCATGAAACAAACGTCGATTCTTTTTCGGTCCGTTTTAGCGTTCTGTTTGACTTTTTTCGTTTTGCTTACCGTTGATTGTCTGATTCCCCGCGACGAGGAGAAGATTTACGACAGCGTGATACGTCTGCATATTCTCGCCAATTCCAATTCCGAAACCGACCAGGCGCTAAAGCTCAAGGTCAGGGACGCGATTATCGCGGAGAGCGGCGGGCTGTTTGAGGACACCCAGCCGGGCAAGCTGCCGCTTGACCGGATGGACGAGCTTGGCAAGAAGTTCGCCGCAATCGCCAACCGGGTGATCAAAGAAAACGGTTTTGACTACACCGCGTCGGCGGAATGGGGAAAGGAAAGCTATCCGACCCGCGAATACGACGGAATCGCCTTCCCCGCGGGCGAGTATTATTCGCTGCGCATCAACCTCGGCGACGCCAAAGGGGAAAACTGGTGGTGCGTTTTGTTCCCGCCGCTTTGCACGAGCGCTTCTTCCGCGAAGGAAAGACTGCAGGATATGGGCATCAGCGACAACGGCACCAAGGTTTATACATCCAAAAAATACGTGTTCCGATTTAAACTACTCGAATTTTTCAAGAGGTGAGCAATTTGCTGCATCGAATTATGGGCAGAGCCGGAAGCGGCAAAACCGAATATATGCTTTTCAAGATGAAAGAAGCGTTCAAAGGCGGGCAAAACTGCCTTTACATAGTGCCGGAGCAGCAGTCGCTGTCGGCCGAAAAAAGGCTGAGCGAGTATCTCGGCGACTGCTACAACCTGCGCATTGAGGTTCTAAACTTCGAGCGTCTGCCCAACCGAATCGCGCGCGAGTACGGCAACCTTGCCGTAAGCTACATAGACAACGGCAGCCGGGATATCCTGATGTCCCGCGTGCTGGACGGCTTATCGGACCGGCTGTGCGAATACAAGGGTGTTTCCGCCAACAGCGACTTTGTAAAAAGCATTTTGTCGGTGATAAACCGCTTCAAGTCAGGCGGCGTTTCGGTTGAGAAGCTGGCGGAAGCGGCTGAAAGCGAGGAAGTGAAGTCAAACAGCCGCCTGTACGCGAAGCTGAAGGACCTATCGCTGATTTACGCGGAGTACCAGAAGCTGTTCGGCGCGGATATGCTTGACCCCTGCGACGCGTTGACCTCGCTTGCCGCTCAACTGGAGCATAAGCGGTTCTTTAAGGATTACATCGTGTTCATCGACGGCTACTACACCTTTACCGAGCAGGAGTATGCCGTCATCGAGCGGATTGTCCGGCAGAGCCCGGACACCTATATCGCTTTCACCTGCGACGGGAGCGATTCGCCCTTGTTCGCCGAGAACCAAAAGTGCGCCGACCGGATCAAGCGGTACGCCGGCGCAGACTGCGAGGACATTTACACCGGCGCGTGCAAGCGTCATTCCGCGCCGATGCTGAAACATCTTGAAAAACAGCTGTGGGAAGCCGAAATGATTCCGTTCACGGGCGAAAACGACGGTTCGATAAAAGTCATACGCGCGGAAAACATTTTCGACGAGGCGGAGGCAATCGCTTCCGAGATTCTCTATCTGACCAGGGAAAAGGGACTGCGCTATCGCGAGATTTCGGTCGTGTTCGGCAATCTTGCGGATTACGAAGGAATCATCGACGCGGTTTTCGAGCGCAACCATATTCCCTATTATATGGCGACCAAAGACGAGCTGAGCACAAAACCGCTTTTCTCGTTTATTTTTGCCTGCCTGGACGCGATTATTGGCGATTTTCCGGTTTCTTCGATCAAACAGTATGTAAAAAGCGGTTTTACGCCGCTGACTGTCGAAGAAAGCGACATCATGCTGCGCTATGCCGAAATGTGGAACATCCGCGGCAGGCAGTGGAATTCGGAATGGCAGATGAACCCGGAAGGGTACAGCGAGCGCTTTACCAGCTACGACCGGTATATCCTGAAAAAAGCGAACGAAGCGCGTGAAAAAATCATGCCCTACCTGTCCGACCTGCGGCAGACGCTGACGCAGAAAGATCTTACGGTGGGCGAAGCCGTCGAAGCGCTATACAAGCACCTAATCGACGCCGAAGTGGATAAAAAACTGCTGGAAAAAGCGCAGTATCTGCGCGATATCGGCGACGAGGAGGAGTCGCAGAAGGAGCGCCAGCTCTGGGATTTGCTGATGCACATCTTCGACCAGCTGCACAGGCTTTGCGGCGGCGACAGGGTCAGCCTGCCCAAACTGCGCGAGCTGATTAAGCTCTTAAGCGACGAATACACGGTCGGCTCCATTCCGACGTCGGCGGACCAGATACGCATCGGCTCGGCGTCCCTGTTCCGGGCGGATGCCGCCTGCAGAGCGCAGATACTCGGCGGCGTTACGGACGGCGTTTTCCCGGCCTGCGCGGGCGGCGACAGCTTCTTTGACGATGAAGAGCTGGTGATTTTGGAGGGAGCGGGCTGCTCGCTCGGCGAAAACCGGTTCGAGCGGCAGAACCGCGAGCGGTTTTTGTTCTATGCCGCCGCCGTCGCGCCGAAGGACTATTTGACGCTCACCTATCCGGCCGGCGACTTCTCGGGAACGCAGAAGCGTCCGTCCATCGCGGTAAACAGAATCCTGAAACTGTTCCCGAACATAAAACTGATAAACTTCGGTGCGGACGAAGCGGACTATTTGTACTCAAAAGAATCGGCGGCGTTTTTCTTCCGGAATGTCAAAGACAAGGCTTTGCAGAAATATGCCGAGAATGCGCTTAAAAACAGCGGCGTCCGTACCGGCAGGGATATCGCCCCGCTGTTTGACAAGGAAGCGTATATCCGGACAAAAACGGAAGGGCAGGTCTTTTTCTCTCCCTCGTCCATCGAGCGGTACAACTATTGTCCGTTCTCGTATTTCGCGGGCTACGCGCTGAAACTGCGAAAGAGTAAGAAAATCAGGTTCGCGACGCCCGAAATCGGCACGTTCATTCATAAAATCCTCGAGCAGTTCGTTTCTGCAAGAGTGCAGAACGGCGTGTTTATCAAGCCGAGCGCGGACGAGATCAGGCAGGCGGTGGATACGCTCACCCGCGAATACTTCCTGAACGTGCTGGGCGGGGAGGAAGGCAAAAATCGCCGCTTTATGCATACCTACGAAAACCTGAAGAAAACGCTCAACCTTTTGCTGCGCAACATATCGGACGAGTTTGCGAACAGCGATTTCGTGCCGACGGGCTTTGAGGTGAAAATCGGATACGATACGCCGGACAGCCTTCCGCCGCTGACGCAGGAGCTTGAGAACGGCTCGAAGGTATATGTCAGAGGCTCCATCGACCGTGTGGATACCTATCAAAAAGACGGATACACCTACGTCCGCGTGGTCGATTATAAAACATACAGCAAGAAATTTTCGCTAAAACTTGTCGACGAGGGCATCGATACCCAGATGCTCAATTACCTGTTCGCGTACTGCAGGGCGGGAGAAAACCGAAGGCCCGCCGGCGTGCTGTACAGCCCCGCGAAACTGCCCTGCATCGACGTCGAGGGCGACGAGGACGAGAAAAAAATAAACGAAAAGCTATATAAGCAGTTAAAGCGCACCGGCATTATCCTCGAAGACCCGGAAATCGCGGCGGCGATGGACAGAAGCAACAGCGGCGTCTTTTTGCCGATAAAGCTGACAAATAACGGGAAGTTCGATCGGCGATTCGGAAAACCGCTCGACAGCGAGGGCTTTATGGAACTCGAAAAGAAACTGATATCGCAGATTAAAACGCTCGCCCGGCGCGTGCTGGAGGGCGATATGCGCATTGACCCGAAACGGATTGACGAAAACTACGACGCCTGCAAATACTGCGACTTCGGCGTCATCTGCCGGTACTCGGATTAGGAAGAGAGGGGCGAAGAGATATGAATTGGACTGAATCCCAACGGAAAGCCATCGAAGCGAAAGGGAAGACCCTGCTTGTTTCCGCGGGAGCGGGCAGCGGCAAGACGACCGTGCTGACGCGCAGGCTTGCCGAGCGCATCCTTGCGGGCGACAGCATCGAGGATTTCCTCGTCGTAACCTTTACGCGCGCGGCAGCCAGCGACCTCAAGGAAAAGCTGTACAACGCCATTACCGACGCGATAGCCGCGCAGCCCCGCAGCCGCCATCTTTTCAACCAGCTGTTCCTGCTTCCGGGCGCGCAGATCAGCACGATTCACGCGTTCTGCTACGACATGATCAAGCAGAATTTCTCCGTGCTCGGACTGTCGCCGAATATGCGGATCGGGGACGAAACCGAAACGCGGATGATCGCGCGGGAATGCATGGAGGAACTGACCGACGAGCTGTACGAGCGCGACGATCCGGATTTACTGCTGCTCGCGGACAACTTCGGCAGCGAAAAGAGCGACGATTTGCTGATTGATACCATTCTGACGGTATATAACCGGCTGCGCGCGTTCTACAATTATCATGACTGGCTCGAATTACAGGAGAAAAAGCTGGAAGAACAGGCAGAACTTGTCCGAAGCGGCTTTTACAACACCGAAATCGGAAAAGGACTGAGAGAGCACGTACTGTTCCGTTTGAACGAAGTGATCGCCGCCTGCGACAGCCTGATTCTGAACCTTGCGCATACGGCCGCCAGCGAAGAGAACATCGCTCCGGTCGAAGCGTTCAGGGATATGGTTCTCGACCTTATCGACGCGGCGGAAAAAGACTACGACGCCCTGCGCGGCGCGGTTTTGGCAGTCGAGGAATATCCAAAGTTCGTAAAGACGGGAATGGCGAAAGAGGATGCCGATTATTCTGCGAAAGAGTACGGCAGAATAAAAAGCGAAACGGACAAAATCATAAATAAGTTCTGCTTGCTGACGGAAGAGCAGATTTATCAAGACTATCTATCCACGCTCCAGATTGTCCGAGCGTTTCGCAAAGTGATCGGCGAGTTCGACCGCCGGTACACGGCGGCAAAAAGCAAAAAGGGCGTTCTTGATTATTCGGATTTAGAGCATTATTTGGCCGCTTTGCTCGAAACGAAAGACGAAAACGGGAACACGGTTCCCTCCGCGCTGTGCTTGAAACTGCGGAAACGTTATAAGGAAATCTACATAGACGAGTATCAGGACATAAACCCCCTGCAGGACCACATCTTTACGCTCCTGTCCAGACCGGACAACCGCTTTATGGTCGGCGACCTCAAGCAGAGCATTTACCGGTTCCGTAACGCGTATCCGGATATTTTTGTAAACTATAAAGAGAGTTTTCCGGATTACCGGGAGGACGCCGAGGGACCAGCCGCGCGGATTTTCTTAAAAGAAAACTTCCGCTGCAGCAGGACGGTTATCGACTTTGTAAATCTGGTTTTCAGCGAGGTTACGGAGGGCAACCGCTTCGCGCGGGAATACGCGGGCGAGGAGCTAATTTACGCGAAAAACAGTTCTGCGCCGGCCTATCCGGTCGTGGTCGCGCTTTCGGTTTACGACGGCGACAACAGAGACACGGCCGCGGACTTAAAGGCGGAAGCGTTTGAGCGGGAAGCCGAGTATATCGCCTGCGAAATCGAAAGGCTGGTCGGCAGGGAGAAGAAAGAGGACGGCAGTTCTATTCGGTACGGCGATATCGCACTGCTGCTCTCGGCGGTGCGGGGCAGGGCGAGGGTGTTCGAGCGCGCGTTAAGACGCCGCGGCATTCCCTGCATGACCGAGCAGGACGAGAGTTTGTTCTCGAGGCCGGAGATTATGCTTGCGGTTTCGGCGCTCAAAACCATCGACAACCCGACCGACGACGTCTCGCTCTGCGCTTTGCTCAGAAGCCCGATCTATCAATTTACCGCCGACGAGCTTTACAGAATCCATACGAAGGCAAACGGTTATTCGCTGTACGATTCCATCGTCTATGCCGCCAGCTTCGACCGCGGCCGCTGCAGACGGGACGCTGGGAAAAAATATGCGTTTTCTGTCCGCAAACAGAGCGAACCGTCCACCCTTGCGGGCAGGTGCAGGCATTTTCTGGCCGAGCTCGATTTCTACCGCGCCAAGGCGCAGGGAATGTTATGCTATAAGTTTTTGTGGCTGTTCTACATGCGCAGCGGGCTGCTGGCTGCGGCGGGCGCATTCGAGTACGGGGACAAATGCCGAGAAAACCTGCTTCTTCTATACCAGTACGCCCGGGACTTCGAACACACCGGCTTTAAGGGACTTTCCGCCTTTATTCTGTATCTCGGCGAAATCGCCGAGCGCGGCGGCGACCTCGCGAACGCGAAATCCGCCGGTCAGGACGGAGACTATGTGCATATTATGTCCGTGCACAAGTCCAAAGGCTTGGAATTCCCGGTCTGCTTCGTTTGCGACTGTTCGCGGAAGTTCGGCACCAGAGATTCGTCCGCGAGTTTGATTGTTTCCAGAAACTTCGGGTTTGGCTGCCGCATCCGGGACGCCGAAAAGCTGACCAGAAGGGACACCTATCTGCGCCGGTTCGCCGCCATCTGCGATACCGAAGCGGCGGTCGACGAGGAGCTTAGAAAACTGTACGTCGCGCTTACCAGAGCGAAGGAAAGGCTTTATGTGACAGCCAGCGTTCCGGAGGGTTATTCGGACAAAGCGTATAATCCCGTCGCCGCGCATTCCTTTGCGGATTGGATTCTGATGACGGTCGCAAATCGGGAGGAAAACTTCTTTGACGTTTACGTCATCCCGGACGACATCCGCGAGCGTTTCTATAAAGGATTGGAAGCGGACGCGGACGAAGCGGAAAAGACGCTCGACCCGGCGGTTGCGGAAAAGATCAAGAAGGCAATCGCGTATTCTTATCCCTATCCCGAAGCGGTCAGAACCCCCGCGAAGCTGTCGGTTTCGGAGATTTCCTTCAGCGAGTTTAAGGCGAAAGTCAACGAAAAGATGATCCTTCGCCGCCCGGAATTTTTAGGAAAAGTAACCGACTTCGGCGCAAGGAAGGGAACTGCGAACCATGTGTTCATGCAGTTTGCCGACTTCGATTTTGTCGAGCAAAACGGCGTGGAAGCCGAAGCAATGCGGCTGCTTCGCATTAAGATGATTACCGAAGAGCAGTACGAGCTTTTGTCCTACGAGCATCTGAAAGCCTTTTTCGATTCTTTGCTGTATCGGGAAATGCGTTCGGCAAAGCGGCTGTACCGCGAGAAGCGCTTTTCGCTCAGCGTAGAGGCCGCGTCGCTCGGACTGCCCGAGCTAAAAAACGCAAAGGACGAGAAAGTGCTGATACAGGGCGTTATCGACTGCTTCTTTGAGAATCCGGACAAAACCTATACGCTCATCGATTACAAAACCGATTTTCTGCCCGAAGAAGGCGGCGAGCAGATTTTGATCGCGCGGCACGAAAAGCAGGTGAAATTTTACTGCAGAGCGGTTGAAGCGATGACGGGGAAGAAGGTCGCGCGGGCGGTTCTGTATTCCTTCTCGCTGGATAAATCGGTGGATTTAGCGTTATGAAACACATAAAAAGACCCAATGAGGGTATAATAACTCCGGAAAACATCCGAAAAAACCGCTGGGAAGCTGTCAAACAGCTCAGCAAACGCCGCAGAGGGTGTATTCTGGATGTGCTGGAACTGGAAGGCAGCTACGCGCTGGAGAACGCGGCTGAGGTTTTCAGCCGCGTATCGGTCGGGCAGGAATTAGCAGTCACCCCGGATGGAGCGCCAAATTCGGATATGCTGACCGTCCGGACGGCGGACGGCTTGACCGTCGGATTTCTTCCCGCATCTATTTCGCTTTTGCCCCGTTTTTTGCTTGAAAAAGACAGAAAAATCCGCTGTTTTGTCGAGTACAGGGACTATACCAACGATCTGCTCACCGTAATCGTTTCGCTGTATGTAGAACGCTATTAAATGGCAGATAGAATGTTTAACTGCTTATTTTTACCGATTAAAACCGCGCACTGTAATAAATCATTTACAAAAAATTCATAAAATATTGTTGATTTACCCTGTATGCGGGACTAAAATGTAGGCACAGTTAGCAGATAAGACTCGAGAGTGCTAACGTGGTACATAAAAAATGTAAAACAATCACTGCATAAAGGAGTGTTGATTATGATGAGAGGACTTATTCCATTCGTTGGCAACAGACCGGATTATTTCGATTCGTTCTTTGATGATTTTTACAACATGCTGGATGACTTCTTTGCAGACAGCAGGTTGTACCGCAGACATTATGCCGGCACTTTTAGGGTCGACGTAAAGGACAACGGCGATGATTATACAGTTGTTGCGGATATGCCCGGCGTCAAGAAGGACGAGATAGACGTTACCGTGAAGGACGGAACGCTGTGCATCTCTGTCAACAGAAACGAAGAGCGCGAAGATAAAAACGATAAATACATCCACAGAGAGAGACGCTGCTGCGCAATGTCCAGAAGCATCTATCTCGGCGATATTGACCAGGTAGGCATCACCGCAAAACTGGAGGACGGCGTCCTTCGCATCACCGTGCCCAAGAAAGAACCGAAGAGCAACACCTTCAAGGTGGATATCCAATAAACCCCTCCGGTATCGCAAACAAAACTGAAAAAACCGCCTTTTTGGCGGTTTTTTCTTTTTTGTAAGCAAAAGAGGGTTTTGCCTCTTTTTCTTTTTTGACGTTTGTAGTATTATAGAATAAATTTTTTATATTTTGCGCACGGTTTTGCGGTTTTAAATCGTTCGTAGTAATAGAGGAGGTGTTTCGTTGGAAAGAACATCGGGCGATCACGGTTTTATCGAATATGTGGTCGAGAAGTATTCGGACATGGTGGTCCGCATCGCGTATCAGAATCTGAAAAATCAGGCGGACGACGAGGACGTGACGCAGGAGGTATTCATCAAGCTGCTCAAACAGCCGGATTTCAACGATGAAGAACACTTAAAAGCCTGGCTGATCCGCGTCACGATCAATCAGTGCAAGGATTTGCGGAAATTCGCCTGGTTCCGGAAACGGCAGCCGCTCGACGAACAATGGAAGCCGCGCGGCGAAAAGCAATTAGGCATCCTGGACGAAATCTGGAAGCTGCCGAAGGACGACCGGAACGTCATATACCTCTATTACTACGAAAACTATACGGTTCCCGAGATTGCGCGCATACTCGGCAAAAATGAAAACACAATCAGTTCCCGCCTGACAAGAGCGCTCAAAAAACTGAAAACCATTCTTGCAGAAGAAGGAGTGAAGATATGAACATCAACGATTACCGCGAAACCATCGGCGATATCAAGGCGACCGAAAGTCTGAAAAGAAGAATTAAAAACGCATTGAAAAGCAAAGAAACAACCAAAAGAGCGAGATTCAGCAAGCAGGTTATTTTCGCGGTGGCGACCTGCCTGGCCGTCGCGGTTTTAATACCGATACTGGTGTTGACGGTCATCCTGCCTGCCGTCGATTCCGCGGGGAGTTCAACATTTTCGCAGGATGTTTCTTCAAATTCCGATGCGTCCGGTTTGCAGAAACTGCGGATTTACGATATAAGCCCCTTAAGAAGCGCCACTGGCCCCGTTACGTTTACGGCTGAGGATATTATAAAGAATAAATTCTGGACGGAGAATTTCGATATCGAAACCTTTCCGGTTTATCGAAAAATCGTAAACCTTGATTTGGAAGAAGCGATCGCAACAGCAGAAAAATATGGAAAAAAACTGGGCATAACGGAATACGACTGGTCGGTTTATCCGAGCGAGGAAGAAGCGAACAGCATAATCGATGGTTATAAAAGCAGGGGCGAATCGTACGACGAAGAATCCATTCGCGCGCCGCAACAAGTCATATTAAGCGACAATACAACCTATATCTTGGTTTCCTTAAATGGTTATATCCGCATATCCTCTGACTGCTTATTAAAATTTCCGGAAGAATTTGATTTTAGCGGTTTTGACGCTGTAAACGCGCAAAAAGACGCTATAACCGATTACTTGATGCGTCACTTAAATGTTACGGATATTCAGTCTCCGGCATCCTCCGTTTTTAATATGGGCGACAATTATTATAGCATTCGGGTGTATAATAAAGACGCAGATAGCGCAAGCAAGTTGTTGGAGTATTTCACGATGCCCGTAAGATTTTCGATCAGCGCCAAAGGCGAGCTGAAGTCAATTGAAATCCGCGATTATAAAATGTATGAAAAACTTGGCGACTATCCGCTAATAACGCTGGAAGAAGCGAAAGAATTATTGCTTAAAAACCACTATATTTCGTTAAGCAAGGACGTGCCGGCCGAAAGCAGTATTTTTGCCATGCAGCTGTACGTCCTGTCAGATAACCTGGTCCTAATGCCCTATTATGCGTTTTATATAGACAGCTCAGAGTTTGCGGGAAGATACGGGATTTACTTAGTTCCGGCGGTCAGAAGCGAATACCTGGTCAATTTCCCAAGCGAGGACGACCCTGTGCACTATTTTTGGGACATCATCACGGCAAATTAAAAATGCAGCGTTTCCGCTGCATTTTTCTTTTATATTGAGGCATACAGGAATGTTTAATTTTCTGCGTGCGCAAGTTCCTCCTTGGGATCTATAAACTCCGAGCCTAATTTGACCTCGAAATGCAGATGAGGCTCGTCCGCGGATTCTATAATCGCCGTATCGCCCACCGCGCCGATGACGTCGCCTGCCTTAACAGCCGCGCCTACCGTGACGTTTTGCGGGATATCGGCCGCAAGATTCATATAAATCGTCTGCAGACCCGAGCTGTGTTCTATGATAATCGTGTTCCCATAGAACGGGTCTTTTTTGATTTCCGCGATGGTTCCGTCTGCGTAAGCGCGAACCGCAGTGCCTTTCGGAGCCGCTATGTCCACACCGGTATGCACTCTGTAATCCTTCAGGGTGGCGGAGAATACGAGCGCGTCAATCGAGAAATCCTTTGCGATCTGACCGTTTTCAATCGGGTTTACATACATCGGTCTGGTATCGATGGTGTCGGGAACATTGGATTCGTTCCCGCCCACAGGCGCTTCGCTGTTGCCGGGCGAGCTCGAAGTGTTGTTGTTCAACTGCGACTGGGTCTGGTTCTGCGGCAGCGAGACTTCGGGTATGCTGATGCTGGGTATTTTGCTGTCGTACGACATGGAGAAAATGCCGATCGTCAGCGCTGTCAAAATGCAGATTGCAAGCGCCAGATAGATGTAAGCGGAATAACCGGTAATCTTTTTGATCTTTATATTCCTCTTAAGATCGTTTCCGCTATTCTTCTCGTTGTCGTTGCTTTCGGGCCGGCTGTTTTTCTCGGTATTCTTATCGTTCATAATATTTCCCCCTGTAAAATGTAGTTACGCTGTTATTTTGCGCCTAAATTAGGGGAAATATTCACTTTGTTTCTTATTATTTTCTTTTTTCAATCTCTGTATTTTTGAAGTAAAATGATAATATTTCTTTATAGGTATAGCCCTGCGAAGCCAAAATGTTCGCGCCGTACTGGCTCATGCCCAGTCCGCTGCCCAGTCCGTAGGAGGCGATTCTGTACCCTTCGCTCTCTTTTACGATTTCGATGCAGTTGGAGTTCAGCCCGGTGATGGAACAGAATATGGAGGCCGGTATCTCGGCGCTGCCGAAGATGACGTACTCGCACCTGCCCGCGCTGTTCACGGCGGGGAAGGCTTTTTCGCCGTCTTTGTACGCATAGTCGTAGCCGTTGTCGTTCAGCAGCTTCTCGAAGTCGGCGAACTTATAAAACACCTCTTTCTTATATTGAACAAAACCGGACTCGTCCACATTGTCCACCGAAACCAGATAAGGAACCTTTATTTTAAAGACATTCTCGTAGCTCTCGGTTTTGGCGGGGGAGGAGATATGGTACAGCGCCATGGCGGTTTTCCCCTGGTAGGTCAGCACTTCGCCGCTGGTTTCATAAACCGCCGCGCTCATCGCCCGAAAGCGTTCGTTCGCGTTTTCCTTGCTGGTTTTGGTCAGCAGTTCGTCGTATGTAATATAGTTACGGCAGCATTTCCCGTCCGAGCACAAATCGGCGTCTTTGTGTTTGGGGATTTTGTTCTCGATCAAATACAGCGCATAGCTCCGGATGGCGACCGCCTGCGCGCGCAGAGCCTCCTTTTCGTAGTTCGCCGGCATTTCGGTCAGCATGACGCCGAGCGTGTATTCGTCAATCGTCATTTCGGTTATTTCGCCGCTTGATTTTTTTACTTTGTATTTCGTCTCATAGTTTATCGGAACGTCGGCGCTTTCCACCTTCGCCAAAGACACGGTGAAGGGCAGCAGCGCGGTCCACAGAATCACGGCAAAAAAATAAAGCAAATAGTTTTTCAAGGGTTGTCCTCCTTTTTATACTTTTGCTTTATTTTATTCCGCGGTTATTTGATTTATGACGTTATGGCGTTGTGACGTTTTGACGTTTTTTGCTATATGCTTTGCTCCTGCTCGTTTTCGCATCCGACGCATTTAAGCTGGAAAAGACGGGCGGCTACATACATCGCGACCGTCAGGTCTACTGCGGCGTAAAGCAGCTCGCTGCTGGTCGGGAATACCCAGAAAGCGGACAGGTACAGCGTAGGCAGAGAATAGGTAAGCGAGAGATGGATGGACAAAAATCCAAATAGCATATATGTTCCGACATTGCCGCTTCCGGATTTGAATTTGCCTTCCGCGAGGAAGAACAGCATAAACGCGATAATGGAGAGCAGCAGATATACCGACGACGACGGGTAATGCGAGGTCCCGCGCTTCATAAACTCATTCAGCAGCCGGAACGCGTAGCATGCGATCGGCGCGACCGAAAGCCAGGCGGCCGCTTTCCGGCGGGAAGGGGCTTTTCCGCTTGCGTTGAGCAGGAAATAAACCGAGCTGATCAGAGCGGTAATGATGATGGCGACAACAAAAAAAGAAAGTTCTCTTTCGTCGCCTAAAAAATAAAAGAAGTAATAAAAAATACAGCCGATGATTAAAAAGCCGCTCAGCGACGACGTAAAAATAACGGAAGGCTCGACGGATTCTATTTCATTATTCATTTTCTTTCTTAAGAAAAACGCGCAGACAGAAAACAATACAAGCAGTACAACCGTTATCACCGCGAAGGCTACTGTTTCGTCCGTATCCTTGAGGTAATAGTTTGCGTCCTCCGCTGTCGGGCTTACGTCTATGTTATTCTGAATTACGAAAATCCGATAAATGGATACGGCAAGGCTCAGAATAATAACGATTGACATTATGATTCTTTTCTGCCTTAAGTATTTTGTCATATATGCAACCAACCCCTCGCCGTGTATTATACAACCAAGGCGAGGGGTTTGTAAATAGCAGAAGAAATAATTTACACTTTTGAAAAATAAGATTTATGCTTTATTATTATTGAAAATTAGAATTTGCAAAACATTTCACAGCATATATGATAAATTTCAATGTTTAGTTTTGAATCTTCGAAATTTCAGTTCCGGGGAAGTAGAACGCGATTGTGTACTTGTAGTCGTAGCCCTGCTTCACCAGCTGTTCGGCGCCCATCTGACTGTAGCCGACGCCGTGTCCTCTGCCTTTTCCGTCAAAGGTGATCCGGTCGGCGGTAATGGTCGATATGCTGCCGCTCGCGTCGATGACCGAATGGGTTTCGCCGAACCGGATGGTTTCGATGCCGTCCGCGGTGATAACGCTTGCGGCGGATTCTTTTTCGCCCGCGGCGGTTTGGACTTTGCGGTCGAACGAGAATTTGATCGCGAAGTTCGCGCTGTCAAAGCCCAGCGAACCCCTTACCGACGCCGCGTTCCGGACCGTGACGGTGTTCCCGTAGATGTCGGTCGCCGCGAACGCCGTAACGTAATCCGAACCGAGCGGGTCTTTTTCTACAATCTCAACCGAAGCGATGCCGCCTTTTAAGGACGAGAACGCCGGGCGTTCTTTGAGGTAGGCGAACAGCTCGTTTTTTGTGAAGGAGTGGCTCCAGACGACGGTGGCTTCGCCCTCGTCCAGCTGCACGCTGTTTAAATAGGGAATCGGCGTGCTTCCCCACGCGGCGGCGGAAGAACAGCTCGCTCCGCCGTTGCTGACGTTGTAAAAGCACCGAATCAGTTCACCCTGATAGGTGATAATCTGTCCTTTTGTGGAATCGACGATTTTGTTCATCCGCTCGTTTTCCAGATACGCGCCGCGGTAAACCTGACAGCAGGAAGTGTTGCAGACGTCAATGCCGACGCCGCCATGCTTTCTGCCGCAGGCGAACGTGCGGATGAGAATGGAAAACGCTTTTGTCACCTCGTCGGAAGCGCGAAAACCCACTTCGTTGGGGAGTACGCCTTTTACATACTGCTCGAGGTCAACCACGTTGACCAGACACAGCCTTTTGCCCTCGACGCTGTATTCGAAAAAGCCGTAATAGGGATAACTGTTCGACGAAGTAATCGTGACCGTCCCGCCGCCGCGCGCTCTGACGGCAAAACGCGCGCCTTCAAATTCAAAAAGGATTTTGTGCCCGGCGGTATCGCAGAGCGTCAGCCCTGTGGGCGAGGGGGAGACCGCTGCGCTGCCGGGATACTGCGCGCACGCATTCTGCGCGTCCGCTAACGATAAAAAACTGCCGACGCGGACGACGAAAGCGGAACCGGTGTAGGCGACGAACGCTCCGCCGACGGCGAAAGCCGCTTCGCTCGCCGCATGATAACTTGCATAGCTTCCGTCCAACTGCACATGATAGCCGCCGAAGGTATGAACGCCGCCGGCGCCCGCATGCAGAAGGCCGCCGCTATTTTTAATATGAAGAGTTCCGCTCGGCGCGATGACGAATTCGCCGACGTTCAGCTCGAACAGCTTGGAAAAACCTGTACCGCTCGAAATGCCGATTTCAAACCCGGTTGCCGACTTGTTGGCGGCCGAAAAAACTCTTGAGTCCCTTGTCGAGGTCGCGTAAAACAGACCGACGCGCACCGGACGCCCCAAACTTTCTGCCGAAACAGACTGAACGGGCGTAAAAGCGGTTAAAATCACTGCAGAGGAGAGTATTAAGCATACCGTCCGTCTAACAGATTTCATAAGTACCTCTGATGGTAAAGTATGCTTTGCTGCCGGTGATGAGAATGTACTTTTCCGCTTCCGACTCCGATGCGTAGTAAACATGTCCGAACTCAAGCGGCTTGCCGGAGAAGAACTCCATGCCGGTCGACATATCGGACACGCCGTCGCCTTTTTCGGGAGAAGTCGTAATAATGACCGCGCCGCCGCCTCTGTAAATAAACTCGCAGTCTGCGCCGAGTTTAATCATTTTTCCCCGTTCGAGATAAATGTCCTGATATACGGATTCGCCCGTAGAGATAGCCGGAATGCTTCCGTTTCCGGTCCGCTGGAGAATCTCCGCGATAATCTGCGGCTTTAATACCTCGTTGACGTAGCTGAGCGTGACCAGCGGGTCGTCTCTAACGGCCGATTTTTGCGCCGGCTGTTCCGCATAGACCGTCGCGCCCAGTGAAAAGGTCAGGACAATCACGGCGGCAAACAGCAGCGCCTTTTTAATTTTTCGATTGAATATAGTCATTGACGAAAATCCTTTCTCTAAAAGTGTTGTTGTATGCTTCGGCCGGATAAGGTTATAAAGCAATCAAACAAATTATACCCACAAAAATTTTATCCTTAATCAGCCGAAGCGATGTTTTTCGCTAAACTTTTCCATCAACAAATCCGATATATTATATCATATTTGTCAAGCCCCTATCAAAAAATTGCTTTTTTGGGGCGAATTAGTATTGCAAACGCTGGATTTTTGATGTAAAATATAATATCAATAATGAAAAAATGTTAAACGATTTTTATACGATGTAACGTTAACCGTTAAAAAATGCATGACGGAAAATGTATACGTTTTACGCACCGTTTCACACTGCTTTCGGAGGAGGCCTGTTTATGTATAACAGCAGAAAAAGGTATGCGAACGATTCTATCTCTGTTGCTATTGATACAACATCCGGCGAGATTTTAGAACTGGTAAACAAAGCGAACGGCGACAACCTGATAAAGAACACGCCTTTCAATCTGCCCAATATGTTCGCGGTCACGCTGGACAAGGTCAGACTGAGCGTTCCGAATCTGCTAATGGTACGGAAAGAACCTGCCCTGAAAGCGCAGATTGCCGATACGAAAAAGGAAAACGGCACCGAGATAAAGATTATCTACGATAAGCTCTCCGACGGCACGACGGTTTATGACATCAAAGTCGAAGTGACCCTATGGATGCCCGACGATAAGGCCGAAATCAGGCTCGACGCGCAGGTCGTAAACAACGGCGGATATGCGATAAAGAGCTTCTGCTTCCCGATTCTCAACAGCATTTATCTGGGCGAGAGCTACAAGGACGACACGCTGGTTTATCCGTACAATTCGGGAATGAAGTTTGTAAACCCGGTCGAGTTCTTCGCGAAAAAGCCGAAGTCGATTTTCTGGCGCTGGCAGGAGTACCGTTACTGTTATCATATTGACGGATGCTGCGGCGTGAAGAATGCCGACGGTTTATACAGTTATTCGGCTTTGTATTCTGGCGCTCTTTCGATGGCATGGCTTGACCTTTACGACGAAGACGGCGGAATCTACTTCGGCATGCACGAGCGGAACGGCATCTGCCGCTTAAAGGCGGAAACCCCGGGTCCCGACAGCCCCGGCATGATTTTCTCCTTTGAGAAAATCGTCGAGGGCAAGCAGAACTTCGGCATGAACAACATCGTCGTCGCCCTTCATAAAGGCGACTGGCACGACGGAGCGGATATTTACAGAGCGGCGCACGCGTCCTACGCCGCCGGACGCGCCGAACCCGAATGGTTCGAAAAGAGCGTTTCGCTTGCCGCGCATTATGATTTTAAGTATCAGAACGGCGGAATCGTGCACCGTTTCAAGGATATTCCTAAGATTGTCGATCAGGCGGCGGAACTGAACGCCAACCACATTCTGATTTCCGGCTGGCATACCGACGGGTTTGACAACGGGTTCCCGGAATATGTCGCGGATAAGGATTTGGGCACCGAGGAAGAGCTTGCCACCGGCTTGAAATACGCGGCCGAAAAGAACGTCAAAGTATCGTTTTACATCAACACAAGAATCGCAAACCGCAAGTACGCGCATCTGGCGGACTTTATCAAGGACAACGCGGTGATTAAGGCGGACGGCACGCCGGAGATCGAGGGCTACGGCGACAAGAGTTTATCATTTGCGACCATGTGCGCGGGCAGCGAAGCGTGGCGGAATAGAATTTTGGACGCGATTCGGTATGTCGTCGGACATGGCGCGACGGGCGTTTATTTGGACCAGCTTGCCATGGCTGCGCCGAGAGCCTGCCATAACCCCGACCACAACCATCCGTACGACGGCTGGTGCGACGGCTATCGGAAACTGCTGGAGGAAGCGAATCAGATAAAGACCAACGCGGGCGAGCCGATTTCGATCATCATCGAGGGCTGCTCGGACATGTACGGCTCTTTGGTCAACGGCAGTCTGGTGTCCACGTTTATTTCGCTGCACAGCGGCGCTTTCCCCGAGCTTTACAGCTATACCTTCCCGCAGCACCGGCTTGTGGATATGGTATATCCGAAGCGGAATCTTGCGATGCGCCCGGTTCACGTCGCGCAGCGCTCGACCGACATGATCAACAAAGCCTTCCTGACAAACATGACCTTCTGGATTTACGACCTCGAAGAGGACAACAGCTTCTTCTTAGACCCGGAGCAGCTTGATTATCTGCGCAAGGTCATTGAGATTAAGAAAATCTGGAGAGAGAAGTTCGGCGACTTTGTCTTTGGAGACGAGACGGGCATTGTCGAGAAGAGCGAGGAGCTGTCCGCCAAGACCTATTTCAAAGGCGACTACGGCCTGCTTGCGTACACGAGCGACGGGAAAACCGTGTGCGACATCCAGTCCTTTATCGACGCGGATATTGTGGAGTACTACACCATCGAGGGCAACGACTGCATCAACGAAGCGCTGGACCTCGACCGCAGATATATCCGCATCTCCTACTCGCGCTGCGGCATTATTCTCTTAAAGAAGAGCGCGGATAACGGAAAGGACGCGTAAACTTTTCCATTTAAAAACAAAATGGAATTTTTATAATCAGCTATTGCAAATTTGAAAGAACTGTGATACAATACTGCCTGCGGCTGTTTTAAGCCGCGGCATACGCCGGTGTGATGGAATTGGCAGACGTGCTGGACTCAAAATCCAGTGGTAGCGATACCGTGCGGGTTCGACCCCCGCCACCGGCACCAAAATACAAAGAAATCAAGGGCTGTTGAGAAATCGACAGCCCTTTTTATACAGCATTTTAGGCTTTTTAAAAAAGTTTTGCGGCGGTTTATGGAAAGTCAGTAATAATTTTTAAGATGATAAAATAGGAAAAGATTTTCAATCTCATCGATGCTATTATAAAGCCGCGGCCGTAAGTATTCGGAACTGCGAGGTGATAAATTGACGGTTTACAACCAAATCCTTCGATATATCGAAGCGCATTTAAAAGAAGAGATAACCGCATCTCAAATCGCGACCAATGTAGGGTACTCTGCGAACCATATTTACAAGCTTTTCAAAGTGTATTCTCCTTATCCCATCATGGAGTACATCCGCAGAATGAAGCTGTTTCACGCTTTATGCGAGATGTACACAGGGCGCAGGCTCTACGACATCGCTTTGGATTACGGCTACGAAACGCCGGCGGGATTTTATAAGGCGTTCAAGGCTGTTTTTGGCTGTACTCCAAGCGAATACAAAAAAACAATATTCAGAAAGAAGGCATTTCTACATTTATTGACAATGTAAAGAATATAAATGAGTTGGATGAGGTTCTTGCTTTTGCGAAAACGCTTTATCCGGATTTGACTTTTGATTTCGGCGGAGAGGGCGACGACAAGTATTCCCGCAATTTCTGGCTCAAGGAATGGAAGAAGAATCCCGAGCTTTTGCTGTTTGCGAAAGAGGACGACCGGGTTTGCGGCGTTATCCTCGGCTGGGCGGAGAACAGCAGCGTCACGATCGGCGGCGACGGCGTTTCTGTCGAGTATAAAAACATGGGAATTCATGAATCGCTTTTGGTCGAAATCGAAAAACGTGCGAAAAGACTCGGCCATAAAAATATCGTGCTGGGCATCGGCGAGGGCGAAGAAGAATTCTATGCCAAAATGGGTTATACCGGAAAAACACTGATCCAGTCCGAGAAATACAGCGTCGAAGAACTGAAAAAGTTCAACGAGCAGTATAAAAACTACGAAGTCACCGGAGCGGGCGTATATGACGGTCATATCCATCAGCTGTGGCTCGACAGTTCTTTGCTGGACAAAGGCTTAAAAGAAAGGTTCGAGAAAGAAATAGGGGACTGCCGGGTGCAAATTATAGTGAATAAGGAGTTATAAAATTATAGCAAAAAACCGGTTTCTCAAGTAATTTGGGAAACCGGTTTTTATTCATGTAAAGTATATACTTTAATATGGTATCGATATCTTTTCCTATCGTAAAAAAATTATCTTTTATTTGAATTCATCGGGTATTTGTGGTATAATTGTTCAAAAGTTTACAGGCGTTGATAAGTAAGAGTAATTGCGCGTATTCTTCGTTAGTATATTAAAATAGATTGCTTATTTTAACGGTCTCACTGCAAGCAGTTTACATAAAAGGGTTGACTTTATGAACAGTATAAACATAGACAAACTGATTGACCGGATACCGAAACCGCTGCGAAAAGATAAATATATTCGGTTTTTCAAGTACGTGCTTTCCGGCACGATCGCCGTTGTCGTCGAGTTGATCCTTTTTTCGGCTTTTTACTATTTGATTCTGACCCAAATGGAAGAGAACACGCGGACGCACCTGGCGAACTTCATCGCGCGCGTGAGCTCGTCCGTGATGAATTACAAGATAAACCGCAGGTTTGTTTTCGGCTCCAAGCGGGAAGACATAACGTTCTTTGCCAAATTTGCGCTTGTTTGGATTGTGCAGTTGGAGCTTTCCAGCATTTTAATCAATTTGGTAAACGATTCCTTCGGCGTCGAGCCCTGGATTTCAAAACTGCTGTTCGATCAGCTGCTCGCTTTTGCTTCCTACAACGTGCAGCTGCACTGGGTGTTCAAAAAGCGCGAGAAATAATATGAAAAGCTATTGACAATGAAAACATTTTTATTTATTATGCTACCAAGCTAAAACAAAAACAAAGCTGCCCGGCGTATCGCCGGGGGAAAGGAAACTCTCGTGAAAATCTACGACGAGCAGAAGATAACGCCTGTCACTATGCCGGAATACTGGGACAAAAGCGAGCCCGACTACCATGTCGAGCAAAACCTGATCGCGGGTCTGCCTTTCTATATTTTCTCGGGCGAGAACGATATGCCCTCCATTCGGACGCATAATTCGCCGGCGGACGCCAAACAGCTGACCGACGGCGTAATACCGACGGTTCTGGATTTTAAAACCGGCGAGTGGTTCAAGTGCTGCCACGGCGTTTATCGCGATATTGTGTTTGATTTAAGAAAGACCTCCTGCGTCAACGGCTTCAAAGCGGTACTTTTGTATATGGTGAACGCCGCGATTTATTATCCCCGCAACTTCACCGTTTCGCTGTCCGAAAACGGCGTTGACTGGGAGCCGGTTTACAAAAACGACGACATCGCCGCGGTACAGTCCGACGAGATTTGCATTTTGGACGAGCGGTTTTCGGTCGGACGCAAGGCGCGCTTTGTGAAGTTCTCGTTCGACGTGGACATCTGGGTTATGATCGGCGAGCTTGAGGTAATCGGCACCAAAGCCATTCCCGAAACCGCGGCGGAGGTAAAGCCGGTCAAGGAAGAACCGAGAAAAGAAATAAACCTGAACAAATACTTAATGCCGGAAGAGTTTTTCGGCATTCACGACCTGCTTTTGGCGTACAACTGCCGCCCGAGCGCGGACGAGGGCAAGATAACGGTCGAGCAGTTTATGCCCTACGTCGCGTACTTTGACAGAAGCGGCAAGATGGTCGACACCTTCTTTGACGCGTACCTATTCCTGCCGTTCGCGGCGTTCCCGCACCGTACGCCCGACGTTACCTATAAAAACTGGCGCTGGTACGTCGACAACACCTTTGAAAAAGGGTATAACGTGGACGCGCTGGACATCGCGACCGGAAAGGTCAAGCAGGAGCTGGGGCTGCCCGATTACAAGACAAAGGTGTTCTTGTCGATCCTCTATCCGTTCAAAACGCAAACCAACTTCGGCGACCTGTACGGAAACGGGGAAGCACTCGACTTCTCAAAGCAGTCCGACCGCTTAAAAGCTGTAAAATGGATTATCGACGAGCAGTACAGAAGATACAAGGAGCGCAACTACCAGAACACCGAGCTGTGCGGGTTTTACTGGTTCGAGGAGCAGCTGCTGACCACCGACGCAGGCGAGCGTGAGATGCTCAGGTTCGCGACCGATTATGTCCATAAACTCGGACTGAAAGTCATCTGGATCCCCTATTTCCAAGCGAACGGCTATCTCGTCTGGCGCGACTACGGCATTGATTACGCCTGCATGCAGCCCAACTATTCGTTCTACAACAACGAAACCGACTGGGTTCTGTACGCGAACGAGCGGTATGTCAAACGCTTCGGCATGGCGTACGAGATGGAAATCGGCGGAACGTCGGATGTTCACATCGACCGCTACAACGCATACCTGCGCGTCGGCGTCGAAACCGGATTTATGAACGCTGTTCATATGTATTATCAGGGCGGCGGCCCCGGCGAGTTTTATCAGGCGTTCCTCTCGAAGGATAAAAAGCTCAACGACGTTTACCACAACACCTACAAGTTCGCAAAACATACGCTTACATTAGATTTTTTAAACGAATAACACATAAAAAAGCAGCGCCAAAAAGGCGCTGCTTTTTTAGTTTTTCTCCAAATAGAACTTCGCCGCCGCTTCCTGCATTTCGCGCCATGCGTCAAACTGCGTATGCTCCGCCGTCAGTTTGTCGAGCTCAGAAACCGGAATGGCGTCCAAATCGGCGGAGGTTTCCGCTTTGAACCCGCCCAAACGTAAGAACTCCGCGAACGTCGCGGCATCGGTGTATTTTTTCATGAAGGCTTCGCAGTATAGTTCGTTTGGCGGAATGTTTTGCTCTTTTAAAGAGTTCGGCACATCGATCAGATTGTCCAGCAAATCGTTGATGTTGCCAAGAAGACCGGCGTCTGTAAACTTCGGCATAAAAGAAACCCTCGCATGTGAAAATGATAGCTTATTTATACCATAAAAATTGCATAAATGCAAAAAAATGATTTTTTTACGAAAAATTGCTCCAATAAATTGTGAAATAATATTGACTCTTTTGTCGAAATATTATATAATAACGCAACTTACAATTTAATTTTTATGGAGTTTAAAATGAAAAAATGCAGTCAATGCGGTTCGTTCAATGAAAATAACGTAATCTATTGTACGGAATGCAAAAATAAGCTCGGCAGTCCGCTGACAAAAGAAGAAGAGATTCAAGCTATGCAGGAATGAAGGAATTAGAGACCGAAGCGTATGAAACTTACGGATACGAATAACATCGAAAGACAAAATAATAGCCGTCTTGTCGGCAATAGGATTGGTTGTATCGATAGTTTTATTAATTCTTCTCCCGTTTCATCCGAGCAAAATCGCTTATGTTGTCAGCGCGTTTTCTTTTTTCTTCTGCATATTATACTGCGTATGGATTAACGCTTTTTAGAGATTAGAAGCAAAAAAGTATGTGCCATCGGATCTTTCGGCTTTTATTAGAAAGACATTGATTTATGTCTTCTTTATACTCGGCTGCTTTTCTATTATATTTAAAAATCTAATATATAGTTTATTCAAGCATAAAAAAAGCAAACTGAAAAACACTGTGTTCGCAGCACAGTGTTTTTTCGCTATTTTACGATATCGCTGTATTCTTTGTGTTCGCCGAACCATTTGATCGCGTACGAACAGGTAAGAACCGCTTTTTTGTTGTTTTGACGCAGGTATTCCGCGGTCTGGCGCATCAGCTGACCGGCGACGCCCTGTCCGCGCAGGGAAGCGTCCACGAAGGTGTGGTTGATGTTGACGACGTCCTTTTCCACTTCGGGGAACGTGACCTCGGCGACTGTTTTTCCGTTTTCGTCGTTTAGATAGATGCTGTTCGGCGTCTTGATGAATTCCATGGCTGTCTTTCCTAACTTAAATAGATTTATTTATGCTGTTTTGTCAGCTCGTTTCTATAATCGCGGGGTTTTGGAATTTTATGCAGGTCCGCGTACGACTCGGCCTGCGTTTCATCCGCCGGCGGCTTTTGAACCAGCCCGGTGCAGTCGGTGCTGGATGCCACCATGTCCGAGCAGTCCAGCGAGTCCTCAAAATAAATATTATAATTGTTTTTCTTCTTATTCTTTTTCTCCATTTTCGTCACCCGATTATAGCTTAACCGGATGACAGGGAAATATGCAGTTTCAATCTGCAGCGCTTTTGCGCGCCGGCGGTACTGATTTATATTATAACGAATAAAGCAGTATAAGTCAAACGGAATGAACGGATTTATTATTAACTTAATGATACGCTTGTTGCCGCAAGCAAAATGAAACAGGCAGGAGAAATCCTTATTGGTTTTTTTGTGTATCATTTTGTGTATCACCGAAAAATAACATAGCGCGATTACTGCAATTTATGTGTAAATGCACGAAAAGAAAAACCCCTGAAAACCACTGTCTTTCCAGTGCTTTCAGGGATTTTTTATGGTGTGGATGAATGGACTTGAACCAACGACCTCTTGCATGTCAAGCAAGCGCTCTAACCAACTGAGCTACACCCACAAATTATTTTCGGTTGGCGATAGATATAATACAACAAAGCAATCGATTTGTCAACCCTTAAATGATAAATTTCATCGAATTGCATAAAACCCGTTTGCAGATTTGTAAAAATATAAAAATCATTCTTTACAAAAGTATAAATATTCATTATAATATCAGCATTAAACGTTGGAGGTTAACAAATGGGCGGTTCGCAAATACAATATCTTATCGCAATCATCCTATATATAACGGCTGTTATCGTAATCGGCGTTTATTACGCAAAGCGCGCCAGCGAGAGCAGCAGCAACTACCTCATCGGCGGCAGGTCGCTGGGTCCGTGGATCACGGCGATGGGCGCCGAAGCGTCTGATATGAGCGGCTGGCTTTTGATGGGCCTGCCCGGCGTCGCATATTGGATCGGACTGGGCGAAGCGTTCTGGACCGCACTCGGCCTTGCGATCGGTACCTATCTCAACTGGCGGATCGTCGCAAAAAGACTGCGCGTGTATTCCCATGTCGCGAACGATTCGATTACCATTCCGGATTTTTTAAGCAACCGGTATAAGGAAAAGAGAAAGGTCATCCTGACCGTCGCGGCGCTGTTTATTCTTGTGTTTTTCTGCGTTTACGCCGCAAGCTGTTTTGTTACGGTCGGCAAGGTATTCAGCGCATTGTTTGATGTGGAGTACCAGTATATCATGATAGCGGGCGCGGTATTCGTCGTGCTATATACGTTTGTCGGCGGATTTCTTGCCGAGAGCGCGTCCGATTTTATGCAGGGCGTCGTTATGATTATTGCGCTTTCGGTCGTGCTTATCGCAGGCGTTTCGCATGCCGGGGGCATCTCGAACGTGGTCGAAAACGCTAAGAGCATCCCCGGATTCTTCGAGTTCTTCGGCGTGGCAACCCCGTCTGTGGATGAAGCCGGCAAACAGATTGTCGAGAACGGCAAACCCTTGTTTGGCGCGCCCGGAGAGTACGGTTTCCTGACCATTCTGTCAACGCTCGCCTGGGGTCTCGGTTACTTTGGAATGCCGCAGGTGCTTTTAAAGTTTATGGCGATTCGAAAATCGAGCGAAATCAAAATCTCCAGAATCATCGCGATCATATGGGTCGTCATCTCGCTCGGAGCGGCTGTTTTTATCGGAATATTAGGCAGAATGCTTTATCCGGCGAGTCTGCTTACGCAGGATAGTTCGGAAAACGTATTTATCATCTTGTCGGAAAACTTCTTCCCGCCCATACTTGCCGGCGTCGTGATCGCGGGCATTCTTGCCGCGACCATCAGCTCGTCGGACTCCTATCTGCTCATCGCGGCGTCCGCGTTCTCAAAGAACATTTATCAGGGGCTCTTTAAAAAGAACGCTTCCGACAAAACCATACTGAATATATCAAGGATTACCGTGGTTGTGATCGCCTTAATCGCGATGGTGATTGCATCGGATAAAGAAAGCATTATCTTTAAGATCGTATCCTTCGCCTGGGCGGGCTTCGGCGCGACCTTCGGACCGATTATGCTGTTCTCGCTGTTCTGGAAGCGCACGACGAGAATGGGCGCGATCGCAGGCATGGTCTCGGGCGGCGTGATGGTGTTTGTATGGAAGCTGTTCGTCAGACCGTTGGGCGGCGTCTTCGATATATACGAACTGCTGCCGGCGTTCGTCATTTCCTGCGTCGTCATCGTTGCGGTTTCGCTGCTCACAAAACCCGAATCCGAAGAGGTTTTGAACGAGTTTGAGTTGGTTAAATCGGTCAAGGAGATTTAAAAAAAGAATAACATACCCCGCGGAGCGCCGGCTCGGCGGGGTTTCTTTTTTGATTTATTAATTTGTTTACAATATGACAATTGATATGATTGAAATTGCTAACTATAATCTAACACTGTTAGCAATTTATCGGAATACGGTCGAAAGAGGTGCGGCATGGCAAGTACGGAAGAGATACAAAAAATCATGAAGGAAATCGAGAAGGTTCATGTCGAGAAAATATTCAAAACGCTCAACGAAACGACGGCGGGAATCGGCGCGGCGCTCCGAATCCTCTACGAGCAGGGCGGGAGCACCACCAGCGGACGGCTGTGCGATTTGCTCGGCGTCAGTTCAGCAAGGGTTGCCGTTTTGCTCAAAACCATGGCGGCAAAAGGGCTTATCAAAAAGGATAAGAACGTACTGGACGCGCGCGTGACGGTCGTTACGCTCACCTCTTTCGGCGAAGAAACCATACAGAAAATACGCGATGAAATCTACAAACAGATTAACCGCGTCATCGACCACGTGGGATTTCAGCGGCTTGAGGAGTATATAAAAATATCCAAAGAAATCGCCGCGGTCGTAGAGCCGCTGAAAGTGATGTTCTAAATCGCGGTTTGTCGGTAGCGCAGAAGGTGTGCTGTATGAACAGATGGTTTGAGAATTTAGGATATAAAATAAACCAGTTTATGCGGGGACGTTACGGTTACGACGAGCTGTTTCGCTTTTTAACCGCAACCGGACTTCTGCTGATGCTTTTATCCTTTCTTCCGCATCTGTATTTTCTCTATGTTTTCGGCGCCGCGCTGATGATTTTGGCATGCGCGCGCAGTTTGTCCAAAAACATTTTGAAACGGCAGATGGAGCGGAGCAATTACCTGAACTTTAAAAACAGAATCCTGCAGAAACTCCGTCTTGCGCGCAGCCGATGGCGCGACCGGAAGATTTACAGGTATTACAAATGCCCGAACTGCAAAGTCACGGTGCGCATTTCCAATCCCGGAAAAAGAAGACGGATTGAAATTGCCTGCCCGAAATGCGGCGCAAAATTTGAAAAACGCACATAATCGTTCACTAAAAAACGGTGAATTTGACCATAAATTTCGAGCGCACGCCTACTTTACGGCAGGGACAGACACAATAAGGAGGAACCCATCGTTGCTTGAACTGAAAAGAATTACCAAAACCTATTATACCAGCGGCGAGAATGTCGAAGCGTTGAAAGGAATTGATTTAAAATTCCGCGACTGCGAGTTCGTTTCAATACTCGGCCCGTCCGGCTGCGGTAAAACCACAATGCTGAACATTATCGGCGGTCTTGACCACTACACAACCGGCGATCTGATTATTAACGGCAGATCGACCAAAGAGTATAAAGACAGAGACTGGGATACATACAGAAACCATTCGGTTGGATTCGTGTTCCAAACCTACAACTTAATCCCGCATCAGACGGTTCTGGCGAACGTCGAGCTTGCGCTGACGCTAACCGGCGTTTCAAAAAAGGAAAGGCGCCGGCGCGCGAAGGAAGCGCTGGAAAAGGTAGGGCTTGCGGATCAGCTCCGGAAAAAACCGGCGCAGCTGTCCGGCGGCCAGATGCAGCGCGTCGCCATCGCCCGCGCCATTGTCAACAACCCGGACATCATCCTCGCGGACGAACCAACGGGCGCGCTGGATACCGAAACCAGTATTCAGGTTATGGATATTCTAAAAGAAATCGCCAAAGACCGTCTTGTGGTCATGGTAACCCATAACCCCGACCTTGCCGAGCGCTACTCGACCCGCATCGTAAGAATGGTGGACGGCGTGATTCTCAGCGACAGCATGCCGCTGACGGACGAAGAGGTCAAAGAAGCGACCGAAAAGGCAAAGCGCAGGGAAGAGGAGAACCGCAAGAAAAAGAAGCCCTCCATGTCCTTCGCCACCTCTTTCGGGCTTTCGCTGAAAAATCTGATTACCAAGAAGGGCAGGACGGCGCTGACCAGCTTTGCCGGTTCGATCGGCATTATCGGCATCGCCTTAATATACGCGGTTTCGCAGGGCACGACCGAGTTTATCAACTATGTGCAGGAAGAAACATTGATATCCTACCCGTTGACGATACAATCGCAGAACACGGACACGACGACGCTGCTCTCCACCTTCATGGGAAAAGCGAAGTCGGTTTCCGAGCACGAGGACGACGCCGTTTACCAGAAGGCCATGCTGTATGAAATGATGAACGCGCTCAACTCGATGGACGCGCAGGAAAACGACCTAAAAGCGTTCAAGGAGTTTATCGAAAGAGAGCGCGCAGACCAGAACAGCAAGCTAGGCCAGGCGCTGGCGGGCGTTCAGTATTCCTACGACGTCGAACTGCAGATCTATACACAAAACGTTGACGGCTCGATTATTCAGTCCGACACGGAAAAACTGATGATCGACCTGATGAAAAAGTTCCTCAACGTGGATATATCTTCTATGATCGAGCTGCGCAACAAAACGATGGGCGGCCTGGCGTCTTACATGCAGTCCACAACGGATTTGTGGCGGGAACTGCTTCCCGGCTATAACGGAAAACTGGTCAACGACGCGCTTGAAAAGCAGTATGATTTGATATACGGCAGCTGGCCGACCAGATACGACGAGATTGTCCTGTTCGTCGACGACAACAACGAAATCGACGATCTGACGCTGTACGCGCTGGGTTTGAAGTCGGAAGAAGAGATTCAGAAGCTGATCGAAGCGGCGGTCAACCATAAGACCATCGATTACGAGATACAGAAATGGTCGTTTGAAGAAATCTGCAACATGGATTTCCGCACCGTTTTGAATCCCGACTGTTTTGTTTATGACGAAAACACCGGAACCTTTACGGACCTTCGCAAAACCGAAGCGGGACTGAAATACCTGTATGACAACGCTTTGAAGCTCAAAGTAGTCGGCATCGCGAAGCCGAGCAAAGACTCCATATCGTCCAACAATCGAAACTTTATCGGCTACACAAACAAGCTGACGCAGTATATCATCGAGCACGCGTACGAGTCGGAAGCGGTAAAAGCGCAGAAGGCGAATCCGCGCACGGATATTTTCACCGGACTTCCCTTTAAAGAGACGGGCGGCACGGTGACGGTCGAGGAAAAAGCGAAGGAGTTCAGAGCATATATATCCGCGCTGGACTTATCCGGCAAGGCGGACGCTTACCTGAAGATCATGAGCATTCCTTCGGACGAGGAAGTGAACCAGTTTGTTTCCGGCACGCTTGCGAACATGACGCGCGCGGACATCGAAGCCGCCATCGTGCCCGAAATGGCAAAGCAGACGGGAATGGACGAGCAGACCGTGGCGCAATACCTCGCCTCGATGAGCGACGAGGACCTGAACAAGATGTTCACGCAAGAATTGGTCAAACAGTTCAAAGCGCAGTACGCCGAGCAGGTTCGCCAGCAGTTGAGCGGCTTATCGAACGAAGAGCTTGCCGGCGCGCTGGATTTGGCGGTAGCGCAGTACACCGACGAGATGTGCGCAAGGTATTACGACGAGATTTCGAATTTTTCCGATTCGACCTATGAAAAAAACCTCATTGCGCTGGGCTGCGCCGATTTGGACGTTCCGACGGCGATCAATCTGTACGCTTCCACCTTCGCGGACAAGGACATCATCAAGGATGCCATCGCGGAATACAACGAAACCGTGGACGACTTAAGAGAAATCAAATATACCGACTATGTCGGGCTGATCATGTCGTCCGTAACCACCATTATTGATGCGATTACCTATGTTTTAATCGCGTTCGTTTCGGTATCTTTGATCGTGTCGTCCATCATGATCGGCGTCATTACGCTGATTTCCGTTCAGGAGCGCACGAAAGAGATCGGCATCCTGCGCGCGATCGGCGCTTCGAAGCGGAACGTTTCGAGCATGTTTAACGCCGAGACCGTCATCATCGGCTTTACCTCCGGTCTGCTGGGTGTGGGCATCACCTATCTGCTCTGCATACCGATCAACCTGATCCTGCATCATCTGACCGGATTGAATAAATTAAGCGCGGTTCTCCCGCTGCCGACGGCGATTTCGCTGATCGTAATCAGCATGCTTCTGACGCTGATTTCGGGCATTATTCCTTCACGCAGCGCCGCGAAGAAAGACCCCGTTGTAGCGTTGAGAACCGAATAACCCTCCATAAGCCAAAACCCGCCGCACCGGCGGGTTTTGATTTTTTTATAAAAACGCCGGCGGCATGGCACCGCCGGTTTTTTAGTAGCTTTGATACTGCGAGTAGTAGAGTTCCGCGTAAACGCCGTTTTTGGCGAGCAGGGAAGCGTGGTCGCCCTGTTCGACGACGTTTCCGTCCTGCACGACCAGAATCGTGTCGGCGTTCTGAATCGTGGAGAGCCGGTGCGCGATGACGAAACAGGTTTTTCCCGTCATCAGCTCGCGCATGGCGTTCTGGATTTGCAGTTCGGTGCGGGTGTCCACGTTGGAGGTCGCTTCGTCAAGGATAAGCATTTTCGCGTCCAGCAGCATGGCGCGCGCGATGGTAAGCAGCTGCTTCTGCCCGCCGGAGATGTTGATTCCGTCGTCGCTCAGGACCGTGTCGTATCCGTTCGGCAGCGAGGTGATGAAGTTGTGGATTTTCGCCGCCTTGCAGACCCGTATCACGTCGTCCAGCGTCGCGTCCTTTTTCCCGTAGGCGACGTTTTCGAACACGGTGCCGTTGAAAAGCCAGGTGTCCTGCAAAACCATCGCGTAGGAGAGCCGCAGGCTTTTTCGGGTCGCTTTCTGAATGTCGACGCCGTCCAGCGTGATTACGCCGCTGTCCGGGTCGTAGAAGCGCATAAGCAGGTTTATCAGCGTGGTCTTGCCCGCGCCCGTATGGCCGACGATCGCGATCAGGCTGCCGCGGTCCGCGTTCAGACTTAGGTTCTTGATGACCGGCTTGCCGGGTATATAGCTGAAATATATGTTTTTAAGCGCTACGTCGCCCTTGACATCCTTAAATTCTATCGCGTCCGGCGCGTCCGCCGGCTCCGGCGTCTCGTCCATCAGGCGGAAAACCCGCTCTGCCGCGGCGAGCGAGGACTGCAGCTCGCTGATAATGTTCGCCGCTTCGTTGATGGGTCCGGAGAATTTGCGCGAATACAGCACGAAAGAAGAGATATTGCCCAGCGAAATCGAACCCGAAAGGTAGAGAATGGTGCCGAACACGCTGATGAGCGAGAGGGACAGGTTGTTGATAAAGTTGACCGAAGGACCGACGATGCTGCCGTTGTAGTCGGCGTTGTAATAGGCGGTCACCGCTTCCTCGTTCTTCTGGTCGAACCTGCCGATCATGACTTCCTCGCGGTGGTACGCCTTTATGGTTTTCTGGCCGGTAATCATTTCTTCGGCAAAGCCGTTCAGCTCGCCTAATTTTTCGGAACGTTTTCTGAAAAGCGGCCGGACCTTTTTGCTCATGTAACGGGTAAAGACGATTGAAATCGGGATGGTGACCAGAAAAATCAGCACCAGAAGGGGCGAGATGGTGATCATCATAATCAGCGAGACCAAAACCGTAATGGCGCTGGTGCATATCTGCAAAAGGTCGTTTGAGAGGGAAGCGTTGATGGTGTCGATGTCGTAGGTAATCCTGCTGATGATGTCGCCGGTCTGGAAGCGGTCGAAGTAGCCGACCGGAAGCTCTAACAGCTTGTTGAACACCTCTTTGCGCATTTTATACACAATCTTCTGGCTGATGTTGATCATCAGTTTTGAGAGCAGGTAGGAAAGCCCGGCGGAAACCACGCACAAAACCGTCATCAGCGCGCAGTAGTAGACGACGGTTTGAAAATCCACCGCGTCTTTTCCCGGCTCGATGGCCTCAATCGCCTTGCCCGACAGTTTCGGCATGATCAGCGTCAGCACGTTGCTGGTGACGGTCAGAACGATGGCGAGCGCGAAGAGCCATTTGTATTCGTAGATATAATTCCACAGGCGCAGGATAACCTTGCCTTTGCCTGCAAAAGTATTCTTCTTGTCCATATTCTTGTTCCTTTATTGATAGGGTAAAAAAGTTTAACCTCCCAGCTGCGTTTTGCTGATTTCCGCGTAAACGTCGCAAATTTTTATCAGCTCGTCGTGCGTACCGAATCCGATGACGTTGCCTTCGTCGAGCACTAAGATTTTATCCGCGTGCTTAATCGAGCTGATCCGCTGCGCGACGATGATTTTCGTCGTGTTTTTGAAATGCTCGCTGAGCGCCTGCCGCAGTTTGGCGTCGGTCTTGTAGTCCAGCGCGCTGGAAGCGTCGTCAAGAATGAGGATTTCGGGGTTTCCCGCGAAAGCGCGGGAAATAAGCACCCGCTGTTTCTGTCCGCCGCTCAGGTTGGCGCCCTTAATGGTCAGCTTGTAGTCCAGCCCGCCGTCCACCGCTTTGATAAACTCGTCCGCCTGCGCGAGCACGGTCGCTCTTTGAATGTTTTCGCGGTCGATGCCGCGACCAAAATCAATGTTTTCGCAAATCGTGTCCGCGAAAAGCGCGTCGTTTTGAAGCACTACGCCGAACTTGGCGTGCAGTTCCTCGGACGGAATGCTGTTGATGTTCCTGCCGTTGATGCGGATACAGCCGCTGTCAACGTCGTAAAAGCGCATCAGCAGTTTGATAATCGTGGATTTTCCGCTGCCGGTCGCGCCGATGATGCCTAAGGTTTCGCCTTTTTTCAGGCTGAAGCTGATGTCGTTTACGTTGTTCTGCTTTTTATTGTAGGAAAAAGAAACATGGTCGAAGGTGATATGGTCGTCGGTGGGAATCACGTCGGGTTCGGCGATCACGATATCCTCGGGCGCGTCCAGCACTTCGGCGATTCTCTTGAAGGACGCGGTGCCTTTTGAGAGGGTGACGAAAATTCTGGTGATCATCAGCATGGCGTTGAGGATAATCGTAAAATACGATAGGAACGCTATGATTTTTCCGGGCTCGCTGACGCCCTTGTTGACCTCGTAAGCGCCCACCAGAATAACCGCGACCAGACCCAGATTCAAAAACAAACTCATCAGCGGGTTGGTCTTCGCCATGTTGACGCCGGCTTCCTTTTCGCGGGCGACCACGTCTTCGTTGACGGTATCAAACCGCTGTTTTTCGTAATCGGTTTTCGAGAGCGCTTTGATGACGCGTATGCCGGTGATGTTCTCGCGGACCGTGCGCACCAGCACGTCCACCGCTTTTTGCAGGTTTGTAAAAAGCGGAATGCCCTTTTTGGTGATGGCAAACACCGCGATCGTCACGAATGGGAGCACCGCGACCAGCGTCATTGATATGCCGAAATCCAGAAAAATGGTCAAAACGACGCCGCCGATGAGCAAAATCGGCGCGCGGATGCCCAGCCGCTGAATCATTCCGAGCATCTGATGCACGTTGTAGGTGTCGGAAGTAAGCCGCGAAATGACGGAAGGGACGGTGAACCGGTCCACGTTCCGGCAGGAAAGATAGGCGATCTTCTCAAACAGGTCGTGGCGCAGTTTTCGCGTTACGTTCGCCGAAACGGAGGACGCCATTCGGTTCGCGATGATATTGCCCTGCCAGGCGGCAACGGAGCAGGCGATCATCAGCAAGCCCCAGCGCAGGATCGACGGTATGTTCCCTGTCGGCGCGACCTCGTCGATCAGGTGCGACAGAATCCAGGGGATAAACAGGTCCATAATCGTGCCGATGAACTTGATTATAAAACCGACAAACATTCGGAAATAATAAGGTTTTAGATAAACGGTCAGCTTTGTCACGCGTTTTCCTCCGATTCAGAGACAAGCGCGACGGCTTTATCGAGTATTTTGGACAGCATTTTCATCAGCAGCTCCTGTTCTTCCGGGGTGAAATCCTCCAGCAGGTACCGGTTCCATTCCTCAAGCACTTCGTGAATGACCGGGTTTAGCGCAAGCGCTTTCTCGGTCGGGTAGAGCTGAAACTGCCGTTTGTCGGTTTCGCAAACCTTTCTTATGATAAAACCCTGTTGCTCCAGCGCCGCGACCTGCCTTGCCACGTTGCTTTTGTTGACGAGAATGATTTTTGAAAGCTGTTCCTGCGAAACGCCGGGGTACTTGCAGATATTCTGGATATACAGGTTCTGATAGCCGTTGATGCCGTATGGCTTTAGTTTTTCGCTCCGGTAAAGGATGCCGCAGCGGGAGATTCGGTTTATGATGCGCATTAAGGGACCGATCATTTTGATTCCTTCTTTTTTAATTAGTTGCGTACGCAACTATTATAGCGCAAAAATTTGGTTTGTCAATTGCATTTTTGATAAAAAAGTATGTAATAATAGGTAAGAGGTAAAAAGTAAGAGGTAAGAGATGAGAAGTAAGAGATAAAAAGTAAGAGGTAAGAGGTAAAAAAGTAAGAAGTAAGAGATGAAAAGTAAGAGGGAACAGGGTAAGAAGAGTTTACTGATATGAATCAAGAGGTAAAATGCCCCTGCCGGTATGTAACGTGCAGGCGTTACGGAAAATGCGGCGAATGCAGAGAACACCACCAAGGCCACGAAAAACACAAGGAACCTTTCTGTGCAAGGAAAAAGACAAAACTTAAAAGAAAAGAGGTTAAAACAATGAAAGTACTGTACATCAAAGCGAACCCGAAGCCGGACGAGGAATCGAGAACCTTTCGCATCTCCGAACATTTTATCCGCGAGTACAAAAAGCATCACCCGGATGACGAAATCATAACGCTTGATCTTTATAAAGAGAACATTGGTTTTCTGGACGAGCACGGCGTGCAGCTGAAGTACGATCCCGGCAACGCGGACGACCCGATGCTCAAGTATGCTTTGCAGTTTAAAGAAGCGGACAAGTACGTTTTCGCCGAGCCGTTCTGGAACCTGGGCATTCCCGCAATTCTGAAGGCTTATATTGATTACATCTGCATCACGAAGCTCACCTTCGCCTATACGGCGGACGGTCCTGTCGGACTTCTTAAAAACAAGAAATGCGTCAACATCATCACCCGAGGCGGCGCGTACTCCGAAGGTCCGTACGCCGCGCTGGAAATGGGCGACAAATATCTTAGAAACATTCTCGGCTTTTTAGGCATCACGGATTACACCACCATCAGCGCCGACATGCTCGACATCATCGGCGTGGACGTGGAAAGCGTCATGCAGAAAGCGCTGAAACAGGCAGAAGAACTGGCAAAAACCTTCTAAAAAAAGAATCGGACGGCAACTTTTTACGGTTGCCGTCCTTTTACATTGTTATGTTTTTTACTTGTTTAAAAGAAAAGAATAATCAAGCCTGATTCGTTCTTCTTCCGTAACATACCTGTCGACATATGCAAACTTGTAGGTTCCGCAATCGATCACGCCGTTGCCGCGTTTGATACGGATGTTCTCCGCTTCGGCGGGAACAGCCTGATACAGCGCGGATTTTACTGGATTACCAAAAGAGTTTTGCATACTTCCATAATATAAATTAGGCGCTTCCAATGATTGCTTAATCGTATTCGGATTATCCGCTTTATGCAGATACACATAATATACCCAGGTCAGCGGATAGATTTTCTTAATATGCGTCGTCTTAATTCTGAAATGATCATTGCCTTCTGCATGAACTTCATAACCGAATTCGTTGCCTTCATTGTCCAGCATGGTCAACAGCTCGTAACAGCTGCTGAACCCTCCACCCATCCATTCAAGCTCTTTCGGTACTTTTCCGTTATTTTTTGACAAGTAATCATTTATTCTTTCAAAGTCTTTAAATTGCGAAGAACATCCGCAGTAACTTATCTTTGCTTTTGGAAAATGAATGAGAAAGTGTGTCGTTTCGTCTTCCTTGGCGTATGTCATCTGCGGAATCAGCTTTTGCAGTGCGGAAACCATATCCGCGCATTCCTTACAGGTTTCCAGATGCTTTTTTACCAATGCCTTTTTATCTTCCGGGAGCGCGTTTTTCGCAAACATAAAGAGGTACTTATATGCTTCTGAACAGTTGATGTTTTCCATGTCTTTCCTCCTGTTACTTTGTTGTGTGATGCCGAGTTCGGAACGGATTTTTTTGAGCGTGTAATGTGTAGCGCTTTTTACGCTGCCTTCGGGAATGCCGACCAGAAACGCGGTTTCGGAAACCGAGTACTCTTTGATAAACCTGCAGGTAAACACTTGTTTCTGAACGCTGCTTAACTTGCCTACAACCGCCATAATATCGTTTATTAACTCTTTTTGGATATATTCCTCCTCCGGCGAATCGTCCGCAGCTAAGCAGTTGTAAAGGCTTTCGTCACTGTCGTCGCTGTCGCCGTTATAATCGAGCGAGAGCAGGGGAGCGCTTTTTACGGAGAAGTAATTATTCAGCGTGTTCTGCGCGATGCGGAAAAGCCAGTTTTTTAACCTGCCGTCCTCGCAGTAGCTTCCATAAGCTTTGAACGCGCGAATAAAAATCTCCTGTACGATGTCCTCGGCAATATCCTTATTTTTCAGCCTGCTTCTGACAAAGCTGAGCATTGCCTGCATGTTGTTCCTGACAACCTTTTCAAATTCAGGCTTTATGTCGTTCACCTCGCTCGTAAGTCCGGACTACTATGTATATACACCACTAATAACAGGGGAAAGGGGATAATGGTTCAAAATATGCTTCGGAAATTTTTGATAAAATTCAAATCATATATAAAAAATGCGCAGAAGCGCATTTTTTTGGTACTATTGTGCGATTTTAGAAAAGTTTATTATTGTTAAACATCGATTTTAAACCCTAAATCCACTTCGTTTGCGGGTATTCCGCGGAGACCCCAGTTCTCAAGCGGGGGTTCGTGGATGACAATCATGATGTCGCTTTTCTGAATACCGGGATTCTTCTCAAGGTTTTCGGCAATTTTCTGATACAGGTTCTTTTTTGCCTCTTTGCTTCTTCCTTGAAAGATGGTCAGTTCAATCAGCGTAAAGTTCTCGGTTTTGTTTGCCGAAATCTCAAAGTTCTCTTTGTCAAGCTCATACAGCCGTTGATTTCTGTCGTACTCCGGAATTTTCAAAGCTTCTACGAGAGCATTATGTACGCCGTCCATAATCGCTTTTTTATAAGCAGGGGATTTGCCTTTTAGAATCTCTATTTTTACGAAGGGCATAAAAATTCTCCTTCTTTCTTATGGAACCGCTGTTTACATTTTAAAAACCTTACCGTTGACAAGCGTGTGTATGGTGTTTAAGTCTTTATCCAAAATGACAATGTCCGCGTACTTGCCGACCTCGATGCTGCCGGTTTCCTTGTCAATGCCTAATGTTTTTGCGGGGTTCAGGGACGCCATTTTTGAAATATCCGCAAGCGGGATGCCAAGACTATATAGGTTTTTCACGCCCTCGTAAACCGTTTTGGTGCTGCCGGCGATGGTGCCGTCCGCAAGCCGGACAACGCCGTCGACGACATAGCGCATCTGCCCTTCGACGCTGAACTCCTTCAGGTCAAGCCCCGCGCAGTGGCCGGTATCGCTTACCATGTTGACGTTGTCGGCGCCCTTTAAGCGGTAGATGATTTCTGCGGTTTTGGGGTGAATATGCACAAAATCGCAGATCATCTCGCATTTGACCTTCGGGTTGGTAAGCGCGCATCCGATGATGCCGGGCTCCCTGTGGTTATACGGGCGCATCGCGTTAAAAGTATGCGTCGCCTGCGTCGCGCCCCAGCGCACGCCGTCTTCCGCTTCTTCAAAGGTGGCGTCGGTGTGCCCCATGGAAACCACGACGCCGTTGCGGACAAGAAACTCGATCAATTCTTTCGCGTTTTCGGTTTCGGGCGCGACGGTCATGATTTTCAAAAATCCCTGCGCGCGCTCGAGCATCAGTTTTGCTTTTTCTACCGAAGGGGGAAGGATGTTCTCGGCAATCATCGCGCCTTTGCGCCTGACGTTCAGAAAAGGGCCTTCCGCGTGGATGCCCGCGATTTTCGCGCCTTTGGTGCCTTTTTTTATCGCGGCTGTGATGGTGTCGAACTGCCTTAAAAGGTTATTCAGTTCGGAAGAACCGGTTGTGGCGGCGAGGGTGGTGACTCCCTGCGAGGCTTCGTAGCCGGTGATCGCGTCGATATCGGGATTCGGGTCGCTGAAGCGGTGTCCGTACGCGCCGTGAATATGCGTGTCGATAAAGCCGGGCAGAACGTACATGCCGGACGCGTCGATCGCTTCGCTGTCCGCGCCGTCAAAACTGCCGACGGCGGAGATTTTTTCTTTGCTGATCAAAAGGTCGGTTCTGACAAACGCGCCGTCCAAAAGCACGTTTCCGTTCTTTATAATCATTCTTGCAACATTCCTTTTAGAGAATAATCTCTTTTCCGAGCCTTGCCGAGTCGTAAATGCCCTGCAGCATTTTCTGCAGTTCGACCGCCTGCTCGATCGGGAAGCGGTTCGGTTCGCCGTCGAGCAGAATGTTCGCGAAATGCGTGATTTCGTTTAAAATTCGGTTCTCGTTGGCGGGCACGTTGATGGCGTCTGTGCTTAAATATCCGTCCCGCTCGCCGTAAATGGTCAGCGGCTCGAGCGTAACGCCCGCTTTGCTGCCGTAAATGTGGGTTTCGGTGCGCTCCGGACCGTTGATCGCCCAGCTTGCCTCGAACAGAAGAATCGCGCCGTTCTCGAAATGGATAACGCCTGCGCCCGAATCCTCGGTGTCAAACTGGTTGTCCGGACAGGGCGTGCCCTGCCAGCGGGAGACGCCTTTGGTTTTGTAATCGCCGATGCGGTAGGAAACCGCCGCGCTGACGCGGGTCGGCTTCGGGTTGCCCATCAGGAACCACGCCGCGTCGATTCTGTGAACGCCGATGTCGATAATCGGTCCGCCGCCGGAGGTCTTTTTATCCGTAAACCAGCCGGTGGGGGTGCCGCGTCTTCGGATGTACGCGGTTTTCGCCATGTAGATTTCGCCCAGCGCGCCCTTGTCCACAAGGCCGCGGACGAACAGGTTCGGGGTTCCGAAACGGTTGGGTACGGCAAGCATGAACACGACGCCCGCTTTTTTGACCGCTTCCTCCATTTTAAGAGCGTGCGCGAGGTCAACCGCCATCGGCTTCTCGCACAGGATATGCTTGCCCGCTTTCGCCGCGGCGATGGTGACGTCGCAGTGCGCGTTGTTCCAGGTGCAGATATCGACGGCGTCGATGTCCGCTTTCTCAAGCATTTCCTCGACCGAACCGTAATACGCTTTGACGCCGAATTTTTCCGCGGCGTTCTTCGCCCGCTCAAGGTTGATGTCCGCGATCGCCGCAACCTCCGCGTTCTCGCAAAGTTTGTATGCCGGAAGATGCGCGTTGACCGCGATGTTTCCGGCGCCGACTAAACCTACTCTAATCTTTTTCAACGCTAATCTCTCTTTTCTTTTACATTTTAGTCAAGAATAGCACATTCGTTTTCCAAAGTCAATTGAAGAAAGCACAAAAAAGTCCGCAGGTACTCCCGCGGACCTTTGCGATTATAAAATCATCAGGTTTTGGAACTGTTATTGCAAGTCTCGTCTTCCGAGCTTGCGAAAACCTGACTGTCAACCGATACAGGCACCCAGTCCGCAGCCTGAGCGACGGACGCATCATTCAGACTGCGCGCATCTTCGGTAAGGTTCAAGGCTATCATAAGTTCGGTCATACAGGACCTCCTCATCGGTCTGGTATAGTTTATGTATTGCCTACAAATTATGTTCTTCAAAAGATTAATAATTATACAGAATAAAGCTGAAAAACCGCCCTGATTTATATTGAAAAATAAGAATTTCAGTGATATAATATTATATTATTTAAAAAATGAGAAAGTTCATGAAAATACAGCATGCCTTACACGGCAGCAAAAGCAGAAAGGAATAGAATATGTCGATTAAGAGAGAGCTAACGGAAGTAAGGGCATTGTATGCCGATGCAAAAAAATACGAAGGCAAACAGATAAAAGTAGGCGGATGGGTCCGCACGATTCGGAGTTCGAACGTGTTCGGATTCATCGAGCTCAACGACGGCACGCATTTTAAGAGCGTGCAGATCGTCATTGAGGAGCAGAAGTTGAGCAATTACAAAGAGGTCACGAAACTCAACGTCGGGGCTTCCATCATCGTAAGCGGCGCCCTCGTGCTCACGCCCGAGGCGAAACAGCCGTTTGAGATTCAGGCGGCCGAGGTGGAAATCTGCGGGCTTTCCACACCCGATTATCCGCTGCAGCCCAAGCGGCATTCGTTTGAGTTTTTGCGCACCGTCGCGCATCTGCGTCCGAGAACCAACACGTTTAACGCGGTGTTCCGGGTGCGCTCCTGCGCGGCGCAGGCGATTCACCGCTTCTTTACCGAGAAAGGGTTTATTTACGTCAACACGCCCATTATCACCGCGAGCGACTGCGAGGGCGCGGGCGAGATGTTCCGCGTAACCACCCTTGATTTGGACAATCCGCCGAGAAAAGAGGACGGCAGCATCGATTTTTCCAAGGATTTCTTCGGCACGGCCACCAACCTGACGGTTTCCGGACAACTGCAGGGCGAATGTTTCGCGACCGCTTTTTCGAATATTTATACCTTCGGTCCGACCTTCCGCGCCGAGGTTTCCAACACGCCCAGACACGCGGCTGAATTCTGGATGATCGAGCCGGAAATCGCGTTCGCGGACCTTGAGGACTATATGGACCTTGCGGAGGAAATGACCAAGTATGTCATAAAGTACGTCCTCGAGACCTGCCCGGCGGAAATCGAGTTCTTCAACAAGTTCATCGACAACACGCTTTTAGAAAGACTGAACGCGCTGGTGGGCAGCGATTTCGGCAGAATAACCTATACGGAAGCGATCAAACTGCTCAAGGAAAGCGGGCAGAAGTTTGAGTATCCGGTCGAGTGGGGCTGCGATCTGCAGACCGAGCACGAGCGCTATATCACCGAAAAACTTTTCAACAAACCGGTATTCGTCACCGATTACCCGAAGGAGATCAAATCCTTCTATATGCGCTTAAACGACGACCAAAAGACGGTCGCGGCCGCGGATATGCTGGTTCCGGGCGTCGGCGAGCTGATCGGCGGCTCTCAGCGCGAGGAAAGGCTCGAAATTCTCGAACAGAGAATGGACGAACTCGGCTTGAAGAAAGAGGACTACTGGTGGTACCTCGAGCTGCGCAAATACGGCAGCGTCAAACACGCCGGCTACGGTCTCGGCTTTGAAAGACTGATCATGTATATCACCGGAATGCCGAACATCCGCGACGTAGAAGCGTTCCCGAGAACCACCGGCAACGCGCAATTCTAAAACTTAAAAAAAATCTATCTATATACGGAGACACCTATGAAGACACTCAGTCAGATTATTTCGGAATACAACGCGTTTAAATCCAAAGGCTTGAAACTGGATATGTCCAGAGGAAAACCGGCGCCGGACCAGCTTGATTTATCCGAGCGTCTATTGACCGCGGTCGCGGCGAACGGCGACTGCTTTTCGGCGGACGGAACCGACTGCCGCAATTACGGCTTGCTGGACGGCCTGCCGGAGGTCAAAAAGCTGTTCGCGGATATGCTCGGCGTAAATCCTTCGAATATCATTGTAGGCGGAAACTCGAGCCTGAACCTGATGTTCGACGTCCTCTCCCGCGCGATGACGCACGGCGTCGCCGACGTCTGCCAGCCCTGGAGCAAGTATGAAAAAATCTCCTTCCTCTGCCCGGTGCCCGGCTACGACCGGCATTTCGCGATTACGGAGTTCTTCGGCATCCATATGATAAACATTCCGATGGACGCAAACGGCCCGGACATGGATTTAATCGAGAAGCTGGTCAGCGAGGACGAGACCATCAAGGGCTGCTGGTGCGTGCCCAAGTATTCCAATCCGACCGGCATTACCTATTCCGACGAGGTGGTCGAGCGCTTCGCGAAACTCAAGCCGAAGGCGAAGGACTTCCGGGTTTTCTGGGACAACGCCTATGTGGTGCACGATTTGACCGACAAGCCGGACACGCTCAAGGAGATATTTGCCGAGGCGAAGAAGTACGGAAACGAAGACATGTTCTACGAGTTCGCCTCCACTTCGAAAATCACCTACGCGGGCGCCGGCGTCGCCTGCATCGCCGCGTCCGAGAGCAACATCAAACGGATTCTCGGCTGGCTGAAATTCCAGACCATTGGTTTCGACAAGATGAACCAGCTCAGACACGCGAAAGTGTTTAAATCCATAGACGACCTGAAAGCGCAGATGCGCGCGCACGCCGACCTGATCCGCCCCAAGTTCGAGGTGGTTTACAAAGTGTTCGGCGAGCTGCTCTCCGAGTACAAGGACGTAAGCTGGACTAAGCCGAACGGCGGCTACTTCATCAGCCTGCAGCTGCCGAAAAACACCGCCAAGCGCGTCGTGCAGCTTGCCAAAGAGGCAGGACTGGTCGTCACGCCGGCAGGCGCGCCCTTCCCGTACGGCATAGACCCGGACGATTCGGTCATCCGCATCGCGCCGACCTATCCTTCCGTCGAAGAGCTGGAAACCGCGGCAAGGCTTTTATGCTGCTGCGTCGCGTACGCAATTTGCGAACAATCTCAAAATTAGCCGCAAGTCAAAATCGCAAAACCAAAAATTTGATAGTTTGATTAAAATTGTAAGAACCGTTATTGATTTTATTAACTCTTTGTGCTATTATTAAATACAATCGATAACAGCGATCGATTTATTTGCGCTGTTTTTGTTGAAAAAGCATAATTTTCGTACGGTACGCAATACAATAGAACAAAAAAACTACTGTTGCGGGCGTACGCGAGTTCAAAGCATGAAGAGGTATGTTCTATTATGAAAAGGTTTTTGCTGCTGCTTCTTTCGTTGATTGTGTTTTCGGCGTGTTTTCTCGCTGCCTGCGACTGCGAGAAAGCTAAGGAAACTTCCGCCGCCGTCTCGGGCGGGGAGGACGCTTTCCCGTATTCGGGCTATTTTGACGGAAAAACCATTCAAATATTCACCGTCAGCACCGCCCGGCACCCGTACGGCGAGCTTCAGTTCGCGCCCAACAGCGAACTGGCCGGAAACTACATCAACGACGCCGTGGCAAAACGGAACAATAAAATCGAAGAGCTCTACGGCTTAAAAATCAAAGTTTCTTCCGCGAACAATCCGGTTCAGGAAGCAAGAAACATGATAATGTCCGATTTGTGCGAATACGACATAATCGTTGATTCGGTTGACAACATGGTAACCAGCGTGACCGACAACCTGTTCTGGTCGCTCGACGACCTGCTTGACCTGGACAACAAGTGGTGGGACAAAAGTTCGATCGACAGCCTGACCTTGAACGACAAGCATTACTTTGTCGCGGGCGACGCGCTGATTACCGACGACGACAACATCTACCTGACGCTTTTTAACAAGAAGATGTACGCCGAGAATTCAAGCCTGCAGGGCACCTACGGCGACATTTACCAGCTCGTCCGGGACGGCAAGTTTACATACGATGTCTTCTATCAGATGTGCAAGGTTGTTTCGCATCCGGACGATAACGGCGAATGGGGATTTTACGCGACATACGGAAACCTTTCGCACGCCTACGGCGCAACCATTATGGTCAACGGCGCCGGCATCGCGCTGGCAAGCAAGAACGAGGACGGAACGGTAACGCTGAACCCCGGAACCGAGCGGGCGATTACCGTGTTCGACAAGGTATATCAGATCATGTCGGATAAGAGCGTCACCCAGCGCGCCGAGCTGATTATCGGTCAGGGAACCAAGACCAGCAAGTACGGTTTCGCCGAGCTGGAAGCAATGTTCGAATCGGGCAGGGGACTCTTCTACAACACAACCTCCTCCTCGATCACCTTGCTGAAACAGTCCAAGACCAACCGGGATTTCGACTTCGGCGTGCTTCCGATACCGAAATATGACGAAAATCAGGAAAACTACTACTGCGCGGTAAACCGGTACCAGTCCGCGGTAATCGGCATTCCGATTACCAACGATGAAAACCTCGAGGCCACGGCGTTTCTGCTGGAAGCGCTGGGTTATTACAGCAAGGAAGTCACGGAGGCTTACTACAAAATAACCCTTCAGCTTCAGGCGGTAACCGAGGATAACGACGCCGATATGCTGGACATCATTTACAGCAGCCGATTCTACGATATCGGCGCGATATACGGCTGGGGCAATCCTACTGGACTGAATTTGGTCGGTCTTTACAGTTACGTCATTGCAAACGACAGCGAGAACACCGTCGTGTCCACGTGGGATTCCATAAAAGATTCGGTTGAAGAATCGATGCAGAGGACCATAGAGGCATATCGGAACAATCTTACATGACGATGGTTCAGAGAGGTTTTGCAATGAAGAACAAACGGTTTATCAGTATTCTAATTACGTTGGTGTGTATATTGCCTATGTTGAACATGACAGCGAGCGCCGAAGATGTGAATCTGGCGCTGAACAAAAGCTATAAAATCGAATATGACAGCCCGATTGAGAACGCCTACCCCAAGATGGTGCACAACGACCCGTCCGGCGCGCTGACGGACGGCAAAAAAGCGCAGCCCAGAGCGAACGATTCCGCGTGGCTGATTCTGTACCGCGGAACCAAAATCACCGTTACGATTGATTTGGGCGAGGTTAACTCCGTCAAGCGCCTGACCTTAGGGCAGCTTCAGCTGAAAGGCGCGGGCATTTGGTGTTCGAGATATGTGTATGTGTCGGTTTCCGAGGACGGAAACAGCTACGGCACCGTCGGAAGGCTGACCGACGAGAAGTCCATCACTTCGGACGCCACTTCAAGGGTCAACCATGAGATAACCTTTGATAAGTACTATAAGGCAAGATATGTAAAAGTCGTTTTCTCCTGCGACGTTTTCGTGTACGCGGACGAGATTGAGGTGTTCGGCTCTAAAGACGCGAACATCGGCGTCAGCGCGGAGCCGGACGCGGAGCCGGATTATCCCAACGCGTTTGCGACGGACGTCGACGGCGTAAGGCACATCGTACTGATATACTGCGGCAAGTATTATAACGGCGGAGAGTCCAGCATCGGACAGCTTACGGAGAATCAGCTGCTTCCGTACTTCGCGTATGTCGATGCGAACAAAAAGCCGCTGGACACCATGTTCGACAGCATGCTGTTCCTGCCGCTGAATCCGGTCGCATCCGGAAGCAAGGGCACCGAGGACCACTCTTTCGGAAAAATGACGGGCTGGGAAGCTTATCTTGAAAAGACGATCGGAAAAGGGACGACCAACGTCAACATCGCCGCTTTGAACAGCCTCGTCGGCAAATACAAAGAGCAGCTCGGGCTCGGCGCCGATTATCAATATCCGGTTTATATTTCCGTACCTTACATTCATTTATCCGATTCTGTCGTGTTCGGAAGCATTGACGGCGAGATGATCGTACCCTCTTCGCTGGAGAACCGGGTAAAAATCGTAAAATGGTTTATCGACCTGATCCTGTCGTCCTTCGAGGCCGCGGGATTCGAGCACGTGAAGCTGAACGGCTTCTACTGGCACGAGGAGATTGTCCAGTACAGCAAATCGGACACGGAAGACGACCTGATGAAAGCCTTTAACGCGTACGTACACGAAAAGGGCTATTCCTCCATTTGGATTCCGTACTACTGCGCGCCGGGATACGAAACCTGGAAGGAGCTGGGTTTTGACGCGGCGGTTGTGCAGACCGGCTATCCCTTTGTAGAGTACGACAGCAACGAAATCGGCATCAAAAAGGCAGGCACGGTCGACGACGTGCTCGCGCAGGCGAAAAAGTACGGCATGGGCTTGGAAATCGAGCTGAGCGGTCTGCTCAGAAACGCGAACGCGGAAGCGTTAGCGCGGTTTAACAAGCTGCTGACGTCCGCGTTCGAAAGCAAATTGATGGAAAACGGGCTTTGCATGTATTATCAGGCCGGCGGACCGGGCATCCTCTACGACTGCGCGAATTCGTCCAAAAAAGAGGTTAGAAACGTTTACGACCTTATCTATAAGTTTATCCATAAGAAGTTCACCTCTTACGCGCCGACGGTCGAACCGGACCAGTTTATCATTATAAAGAAAGGCAGCCGCACCAGCGCGAACCTGCTTATTTCGGACGAGGATACCGAAAGAAGCCAGCTGCAGCCGATAAACGTCACGCAGACCCAGCATGTGAAAATGACGCTTCGGAACGGCGGCATTCTGATTCTGAACGCCGACGGCGACTTTACGGGCGAGGACAGCCTTTCGTTCCAGATAAGCGACGGCTTTAACACGTCGGATGTCGCGACGGTTAAGGTATATGTCGTTAATGACTGCGCGTCGGTCAGCGCCATCAACGGAGAATTAAAGAACAACGCGATCAACATCTACAACGAAGCCGGAAAAACCACCGGAACCGATGAAAACGCCTATGAGGTTGTCGTCGGCGCGGACGGCGTCATCAAAGCTGTCGGCGGACACAACAATACGGTTCCAGAAGGCGGATACGTAATATCCGGCAAAGGAGACGCTAAAAGTTATTTAATTGATTACGCGAAAGCAGGCAGATCGGTTTTATTCGACCGGGTTACGAAAACCGTTTATATAAACGGCGAAAAAATCGAGCGGAATGAAACCGCCTCTTCTGCGGGCAGCGGCCTTTTGAAAGGGGTTATAATTGGTGCTTTGGTACTTATTCTTATAAGCACGGGAGCATACATTATAATTAACAAAAAAAACAAAAAAACCAAAAAGGAGAGTCTTGATCAATGAAAAAGTTTTTAGCATTTTTATTGATGTTTGTTATGGTATTCACCTTTACCGCTTGCGGCGGGGAGGATACCGAGACATCAAGCAGCAGCGGCTCACAGGCGACAAGCTCTGCTGCCAGCCAGACAAGCAGTAAAGCAACTTCTGAGACCAAGTCCGAAGCATCTTCGAATGCTTCTCAGGCACAGTCGCAGGCAGATTCATCAGCCGATACGTCGTCTGGCACGTCTTCCAGTCCTGTTGAAATGCCGAAGTTTACGAACAAGTTTGTTTCCTTCGGCGCAGACGTCAACGTTCAGATCAGAGCTACCGACTCCACCTCCATCCGTCTCACAAAGATTAACGAGCCGGTTGTTGCAGGCGATGTCGCGCTGTTCACAAAGAGCTTCGGCGCTTCGCTGAAGACCGGAACGGAGACCTACAAGGATTTCGCGGTTCTCGTTTGCACGTACGACCACTCGATATTCGGCTACAAGAAGACCAGCCTTGTAGATGACGAATCGGATAAGTCTGCCACCGCTATTCCGGCCGACGGATTTGTCATCGCGATTTCCAAGCTTCAGAAGTCAGAGATAGCCAAACTCAAGAACATCAAAGACAGCGACAAGTTCTTCCCGCACGGCGTCCGCATCGCTGATTTGACCGTCACCCTGAAGAAAGCGACGAAGGCTCCGACGATCGACGGTAAAATCAACGCGAACGAGTACGGCACCGCTCTGTGGAAAATCGACGAGAAAAACAAATTCTGGGATTACTCGCAGTTTGTAAAGGATAACTACTACGTAAAAGGCGAAGTTTACGCTACATACGACGACAACAACTTCTATCTCGGCGTTATCGTTGACTCGCCCGAGCATTACAATCCCGTCACGGAATCTACGAAGTCCGGCATGTATCAGTACTACTGCATCCAGGTCAACCTCTACGCTGTTGATCCGCTCAGCGATTACATATCCGAGCACTTTGACCATGTTATCGATCAGACCGCGTTTAACGAAGGCATGATCAGACAGTATGGCTTTGGCTTGAGCGACGATGGCGAGACCCTCTGGGTTGTTTGGATGGGTGTTGACAAGAACTTTACAGGTCAGGCTAAAATTACGCGTGACGATGGCGCGCAGAAGACCTACTACGAAGTCGCTATTCCGTGGAGCGAACTGGGCAAGTCGGATAATCCGTTCTCCATTAAGGGCGTCGATAAAGTCGGCTTCTCGGTTTCCATTAACTGCACGAACAAAGACGACGTCGCTGAAGGCAGATGGAAGAACCTGAAGCTGCGCGACGGCGGCGGCATCATCGGCCGTAACGACTGGTCGAAGGGCGTTACCGTAGTTTTAGGCAAATAAAATAAAAATATAATTCACGATCAGGCAAATGCCGGCGGTTTATTCCATAATAAGCCGCCGGCAGAAGGAGTTTTTTATGAAAATCGGTGTCAGTTTATACAGCTTTCACAACTATGCAAAACCGGACAGTCTCGGCGTGAAGGGATGCATAGACAAGGTTAAGGAATTAGGCGGCGAAGGAATCGACATCACCGACGGCGTCGGCGGCATGACCTTCGAAACGCATGCGCAATACCTTGCTTTCGCAAAGGATATTGGAGAATACAGCAGGCAGGTCGGAATCCAGCCGGTTTGCTTCTGCGTCGGCGCTGATTTTATCAACCGTCCGCTCGAACAGGAGATTGAGCGGGTAAAGCGTCTGTCCGAAGTAGCGGCCGCTTACGGCTGCCAGATGATGCGGCACGACGCGACCAGCGGTTATCCGAGCACGGTGAAATACAACAGAAGCTTTGACTGCGTACTTCCGACGCTGGCTAAAGCGTACAGAGCGGTAACCGAGTACGCCGAAATGCTCGGCATAAAAACCTGCGTTGAGAACCACGGTTTCTTCGTTCAGGACCCCGACCGCGTAGAGAAGCTGATCAACGCAGTCGGTCATCCCAATTTCGGCGCGTTGGTCGATATCGGAAACTTCTCCTGCGCGGACGTTGACAACGCTTACGCAGTCGGCATAACGGCTCCGTACGCTTTTCACGCGCACGCAAAGGACTTCCATATCAAAGACGGAAGCCTTGATTATCCGGGTGAAGGCTTTTTCCAGACAAGAGCGGGCAATTACCTGCGCGGCGCGATTATCGGACACGGCGACGTTCCGGTTCGCAAATGCATCAATGCCCTGAAGAGAGCTGGATACGACGGATACCTGATGATTGAGTTTGAAGGTATGGAGGATCCGATCAGAGGCATTTCGGTCGGCATCAGCAACCTTAGACGTTTTATTCAGTAAGTGTGAAAACGGGCGGAGTGTGAATAGGCATACTCCGCCCGATTTATACTAAGCGAAAAGCGGAATGTTCGAATTCAATCTGCAATTATAGAACCGGAGAATGTTATATGGCCGAACCAGTAAAAGCGGAAAAGAGAAAGCTGAAAAAGGCGTTTTTTATTGTTTTATCTGTATTTGCGGCGCTCTGCGCGCTGCTGCTCGTCGCTTACGCGGTTTTGCAATACTTAAAAGACGACGAAGATAACGGCGCTCTTCCTTCCGAGTATTTCTTTACTCCGGATTACAGCGAGGACATCTCGAAAGACATCGTTTACCAGTCCAAATTAAGATATGTTTATTATCTTGAATATGGAACCGGAGAGATGGTAACCGAAGCGAATGTGGACAGCATGCCGGACAGCGCCCAATTCTTTTATCGGTATTTTGATTGCGTCATATCCGGCAACTACGAGGAGTATAAATCCTTTTTTACGCAGGATTATTTAAAGCACAACACGATTCCCGATAAGTTTACAAAACAGAAAATATATGATATTGAAGTCAACCTGGTGAACAGAGAGAATATAGAAAAGGACGGCGGCAATATCATTGTTGACACATTTATCGTAAAATATAAAATAATGGATAACAACGGAACGTTCAGAAACGATATCGGCAGCAATACGACGGTTCCGCTGGTTTTCCAGCTGTATAAGCAAAACAACAGCGTGCTTATCAACAGTATCGGCAAAGTGGTATACAAATGATCGGCGACAGAAAAGAGTGTTGATTATGAAAATAGAAATCAATTTGAATGCAAATATAGATATTTGCGAGCTGATTGAGAAGGTAAAGCGGTTTTCTCTGTCCGTCGCGCGGGAAATAGAAGAAGATGTCGCAAGCATCCGCGAACGCGACCCGGCCGCAAGGAGCAACGCCGAAGTGCTGCTTTTGTATCCGGGGCTTCACGCTGTCATCGCGCACCGGATCGCGCATTTTTTGTATAAAAGGGGAAACTACTTTATCGCCAGGGCGGTCAGCCAGATGGCCCGGAATATTACGGGCATTGAAATTCACCCTGCCGCAAAAATCGGCAAAAGGCTGTTTATCGACCACGGAAGCGCGGTTGTGATCGGCGAGACCGCGGAAGTGGGCGACGACTGCACGATTTATCAGGGGGTTACGCTTGGCGGAACCGGTAAACATACGGGAAAGAGACATCCGACCATCGGCAACAATGTTATGATCGGCGCCGGAGCGAAGGTTTTGGGTCCGATTAAGGTGGGGGACAATTCCAAAATCGCAGCCGGAGCGGTTGTTCTAAAAGACATACCCGCAAACTCCACCGCTGTCGGAATACCGGCGAAGGTCGTTCGGATGAAGAATATGCGCTGCGAGAGCCTCGACCAGGTCAATATTCCCGACCCGGTGGCGCAGGAACTGAATATGCTCAAGAAACGTATAGCGGAGTTGGAAGAAAAAGTAAAATGAGTCTTAAGAAAAAAGTAAACGCCGCCATTACAACCGTGGCGGCACTTCTTATATTATCAATCGGTATTTATATATACAGCGAGAACATCCATAATACTGCGGACGAAAGCGCTGTTTCCCAGATTCAGGTCATTAAAGGCGAATCGTCGGTCGGCGCCGATATCTCGGGCGCGCTGTCCACCGGCGGAAACGCAGGGCAGAGCGAAGAACAGGGCGGCGCATCAAGCGCCGTCTCCAGCGAGGAACCCGTATCTCAAAACCCGCTCAGCCTGAACGCGGCCTACGCGATAATCGCGGATGCCGACGGAAAGATTGTCTTTTCGAAGAACCCGACAGTTCGCTGTTATCCCGCGTCTTTGACAAAACTGCTGACCGTAGCCGTCGCGGCGGATTATGTCGATGAGGATTTTAAATTCAGAGTAGGGGATGAAATCGACCTGGTCGCGAAGGACGCCTCAAAAGCATACGTCGCGAAGGGCGATGTGCTTACGTTTAAACAGCTTACGGACGCGGTCCTGCTTCCGTCGGGAAACGACGCCGCATATGTGATGGCGGTCGGCGTCGCGCGGGAGTACGAAAAAAATCCGGACATGCCCGTCGCGGAAGCGGTGAACCTTTTTGCAAACCTTATGAATCAGAAAGCCGCGCAGCTCGGCTGCACCGGTTCGAACTTCGTCGTTCCGGACGGCTATCATGACCCGAATCACTACACGACCGCCGAGGATATGCTGAAAATCACGATGTACGCGTACAAGGTGGACATTGTCCGGAACGCGGTCGGCAAGGTGAAAGAAACCTATATTATTTCGGGCAGAACCATGACGTTTGTAAACTCCAACAAGCTGATTCGGACAGACAGCTCGTACTATTATGAAAACGCTGTCGGGCTGAAAACCGGATTTACGGACGAGGCGGGCTACTGCCTTGCCGCGGTCGCCAGGAAAAACGGCAAAGAGATTTTTGTGATCATCATGGGCGCGCCCAACGACGGCATGCGCTACGCAGACGCAATCGCGGCGTTCAATTATAGTTTTAAATAGCAAAAAAGAAGAGCCTGAAAACTTCAGGCTCTTTTCTTTTTAATGGTTGTTATTAGTTGTTCTTATTTTTTCTGACGAAGTAGTAAACTATTCCGGCAATAACAGCCGCCGCGATAATGACGATGACGACGATAATCCATGTGTCCATGCCTTCGTCGGTTGCCGCCGCGGGCGTCGAAGCGGCGCTTGACGTTACGACAGACGTCGCGGGCGAAGTGGTGGTTTCGCTGGACACAGCCGGAGAAGAGGTTTCGCTGACAACTTCAGAGCTTGCCGGATTCGATTCAGTCGGCTGGGTGGTGCTGGTCACGTCGCTGGCGCTGGAAGCCGCGCTGGAAGTGGGCTTGCCGTCGTCCTTGTACTCGGACGCCATGCCGGCGGAAAGCTCGGTAAAGCCGAACCATTCGTTAACATATTTCGTTACCGGATAATCGCCGTATGTCATGGAAACCATTACGGCTCTGGCTTTGTAGGTTTTGCCAAGCGGAATTTTCTCGTCGATAATGCCGGCGGTTCCGCTGACAGCTTTTTCGGTCATCGTGTGCGTCTTGATTTCGGAGAAGCTTTTGCCGTCAATAGAGTAGGATACCGTAATTTTACCGTCCTTCGGGGTGTCGATGATTGCCTGATAATAGTGATAGAAGGTCACGTTGACCGTGTCAATGCTTTTCTCTTCGCCAAGATCAATAATCAGTTCGCAAACGGGATAATAGTTCGGTGTATCCGCTTTGGTGTTCTGAATCAGAACGATGCCGTCCAGATTGTAGTCTTTTACTCCGTCGGCGCTCCAAAGCTTGTCGCCGTCATAAAGATCCTTGATGTCGTCTGTCGATCTGACGACAACTTCTCCGTTGTCGGATTTAAGCGTTACGCTTTTTACCACCGGTGTTTCTGCTGACGTAACCATGGGCGTCGCCATGATCATGAGAACAAACATAATCATCAGCAGCGTTACAATTCTCTTGTTCATTTTTCCGTCCTTTCTCCCTGTTTTGTTATGCAGAGCAGGGTCCTGCACAGCAGTTTTCCTTTATCATAACATCGGAAAAACATGATGTCAATATTTTTTTATTTGTTCTTTTAGTATTGACAAAACAGTTTTGTTGTGATATTATACTCCTTGTTGCAAATGCGTCATTAGCTCAGTTGGATAGAGTATCTGGCTACGAACCAGAAGGTCGGGGGTTCGAATCCCTCATGACGCGCCAGCAGGGAACTGCGGCAACTCTGCTCCTCACGATGTGAGGGGCTGTTTTGTTTTATACGGGCTGTTTAACAAAATATGAGCTTGCATCAGCAGTATTATTTGCTATTTTTAACTTTTTCATTACTTATTCATATTTCCAGAAGAAAGAAATCAGTTTTTTCCTTTTTTTTAAAAAAACGCTTGACATTTACGTTGCGTAATCGTTTATAATACGAATACGGTTCAAGAGAACGGAGGCGGCAGGATGGAATACACGGTCAAAAAACTCGCGAAAATGGCGGGAATCAGCGCGCGGACGCTGCGGTACTATGACCAGATCGGGCTTTTAAAGCCGGTCCGCAAAAGCAACCGCTACCGCGTGTACGGAAAAGACGAAGTGGATAAGCTGCAGCAGATTCTGTTTTACCGCGAGCTCGGCATGGCGCTGCAGGATATTCAAAAACTGATAAACGCGCCCGATTTCGACCGTCAAAAAGCGCTTGAGTTCCATTTGTCGTCATTGCTGGAAAGAAGAAAGCGGATAGACGTTCTGATTGAAAACGTAAAGAAAACCATTCGTTCCGTGAAAGGAGAGATTGCGATGGACGACAACGAAAAATTCGAAGGGTTAAAACAGCAGTTTGTCGCGGAGAACGAGCAGAAGTTCGGCAAGGAAGCCAGAGAAAAATACGGCGACAAAGCCGTTGACGAAGCAAACGCCAGGCTGATGAATATGAGCGCCGAGCAGTATAAGGCGTTTATTCAGCTTTCCAACGACGTAAACGAAGCGCTCCGGGAAGCGGTCAAGACAGGCGACCCGACAAGCGAGAAGGCGCGACGCGCCTGCGAGCTGCACAAAAAATGGCTCTGCTTTTTCTGGGGCGAGGAAAAATACAGCCCGGAAGCGCATAAAAATCTTGGCAATATGTACGTCGCCGACGAACGCTTTAAAGCGTACTACGACAACATCGCGCCCGGCTGCGCGCAATTTCTAAGCGACGCGCTGGAAGTTTTTTGCAGCGCCCAATAAAAAAATTCTGCCCGATGGGGGCAGAATTTTTTTATTGTATTATCTTTTTTTAATTTCCGGACGTCAGGATGCGGCGGAACGTATCGTCGCTCATCGGCGATGTGATGGTGCGTCTCGGCAGCTCAAAGAGGTCGTCGCCGACGACAACGTTCCGTTCGACCGTCGTGAACGCGGCTTCAAATCCGGCGTCCTGAACCGCTTTCTTTACGGTGGCGTTATAATCTCCGTACGGATAAGCGAAGAACCGCGTGCGGTAGTCGTTCTGGCTGAGCATTAAGTCTTGTAAAACGAAATTGTATGTTTGCGTCGTCAAGTGATTGTGGTTGTTGTAGGTATGGCAATGTACGGTAAATACGTCTTTATTCTGCTCTAAGTCGGCCGGCGTGAAACGCTGCAGCGCGTCGGTTATGTAATTCGGCTCATGGCTGCCGTGCACAAAGGGTTCCATGATGGCGAAAATCGTCGCTTTGTAGCCGAACTGGCGCAGAATGGGCGCGGCGTAATAGGTGTTGGAAAGGTAGCCGTCGTCAAAGGAGATGACCACGCTCTTTTCCGGAAGCGTGCGCTGGCCTTTTATATATTCCACAAGATCTTCTATGGTTACGACCGTATATCCGAGGTCTTTAATAATCTGCATATGACGGGTAAACTCAGAGGTTTCGATGGTGATATTGTTGTTTTTAAAGACATAGCTGTTTCTTTTATCCTCGTCGGGCAGAATGTGATGATACAGCAAAACCGGCACGCTTTTCGCGTTTTTCTTTAATCCGATTTCAAAATCGGCGATAATGTGCCTTTTTATGCACAGATAGTCTAACGAATCGATCGAGCCGTCCTGATCCACGTCGGCGGCCGACTGTTGTATCTCGCTGAGCGACACAACGCCCAGATAAGCCCTTTTTAAAAGCAGATAATCAATCGCGTCGATGTCCGCGTCGCCGTTCAGGTCTCCGAGAACCGACGCCTGCAGCGTGCCGCTGGCGCAAACAATGCTGTAGCCGGTTCCGATCACTGCTTGATCGCCGACCGAATTGTTTTCGTGGGAAACGCTTCTAACGTCGGCAAGCAGCGTCTTTAGTTCGGATACCTTCGTTTTCGGCGGGATTCCCTTCATGATGCCGCTGTCGTAATAGATGCCTTCGGCGGAAGCGGCAAACATCGTGGGGAGCAGGAAAATCAGACACAAAAGCAGGGAAAGCAGTTTTTTCATGTGGTTACCGTCCTTTAAATAATTTTCATTCTATGATCAGTTCGCCAAAGTATGCCGGCTGGTGGAAATCGGGTTTTTCAAGTTCGATGGGCGACCACATGCCGTAATGCGGTATCTCCGTCTTGTCGCCGCATTTATAAAAGTTGCCGCGGAAAACGTAGCCTTTGCGGAAATCGCACTTTCCGAACAGCGTCTCGATCATTTCGAGGGAAAAGAAGGTCTCGACCGTCCAGAAATCGTCGTGCTTCTCAGCCTTTACGACGGGCAGCGGAACTTTTTCGTGTATGTTCGTCTTGTTTTTCCGTTCGACGCGCACCGACGCGAGGAAAGCGCCGTTTGCGTTCATCTCGAAGTTCATATACAGCGGACTTTGGTTGTTAAAGCTGACGAAAAACTCAAGGCAGCTGTCCTCGTAAACCGGCTCGCCGTATGCGGTGTAAACCGCTTTCGGGTTCTTTTCGTACGCCGTCATTTTCAAAGCGAAACCTTTGCCCTCGACGAAAACGAGCTGTCCGAACGCTTTCGGAGCGTATCCTTCCGTCCATTTGTAGCAGGCGATTTCAGCCTTTGGTATGTCATTAAAATCAACGCTGTTCCTTATAAGTACTGGGTAGCGGTTCATTTTAAAATTTCCTTTCATTTCCAATTGCAAAAAATTATTCATCAATTATATAATACCATTATTCCGGGTGACTGTCAACAAAATCTATTGTTTTGTGAGCAAATTTGTTGTATAATTGTGTCAAAGCGAGGTGTGAAGCTTGGAAGAGATACCGACCATCATCAATTCGTTTTTGGCGTACAAAGAGACCATCCAGAACTGCTCTCCGCTGACGGTAAAGGAGTACTACACCGACCTGCGCACCTTTTTCCGCTATATCATCGCCAAGCGGAGCGGGAAAGATTTAAGTAATCTGGAAAGCGTCGATATTTCAGGCGTGGACGAGGAGCTTGCCGGATCGGTCACGACGGACGAGATATACGCTTTTTTGCTGTATCTGGCGCAGGATAAACGGAACAAAGCGCCGGCGCGCGCGCGAAAACTGTCCGCGATAAAGGCGTTTTACAAGTATCACACGCTCAAGTCTAAAAAACTGGCCGACAACCCCGCGAAGGACATCGACAGCCCGGCTGTAAAGCGCGCGCTTCCGAAATACCTTTCGCTGGACGAGAGCATTAAGTTATTGGAAAGCGTAGACAAAAACAGCGAAACCTATGAGCGCGATTATTGCATCATCACGCTTTTCCTCAACTGCGGCATGCGTCTTTCCGAGCTGGTCGGCATCAACCTGTCCGACATCAGCGAAGACATGACAAAGCTGGTGGTTACCGGAAAAGGCAGCAAAATGCGCACCATTTACCTCAATAAAGCGTGCAGAGACGCGCTGGAAGCCTACCTGAAGGTGCGCGCGAAGAAAGCCATGGCGAACGGAAGGACCATCATCGACAAAAACGCTTTGTTTTTAAGCGGCAGAAACAGGCGGATTTCCAACAAAACCGTGCAGTGGCTGATTAAAAAACAGCTTGAATTGAGCGGTTTGGCGGGGAAGGGGTATTCGGTACATAAACTGCGTCACACCGCCGCGACGCTGATGTATAACAGCGGCAACGTGGATGTCCGGGTGCTAAAAGACATTCTCGGGCACGAGCAGCTCAACACCACGCAGATTTACACCCATGTTTCGGATAAAAAGCTGGAGGAAGCGATGGAAGCGAATCCTCTGGCAAAAATAAAGAAATAGAAGGATTGTTAAAATGCTGGAAAAAACCTATCGAATCGCAAGTTACGACGTCACCCCGGACGGTCTTGTACGGGTTAGCGCATTGCAGAAGTATATGCAGCAGCTCGGCAGAGAGGACTGCAACGGCTACGGCGCGACCTATGAGAACATGCGCAAAGACAATATGGTTTTTGTTTTAACAAAACTCGGGCTGGAGATTTACACCGATATACATACCGAGGACGTCATTACCATGCGGACCTACAACAACCGAATCGAGGGCGCGCAGTTCAACCGCGAGTATGAGATTTACAAAGACGGCAAACTCGCCGCGGCCGCCACGACATACTGGGTGCTGCTGGACTTTCAAAAGCGAACCGTCGTCCGCCCGAAACTGTTCAAGTATCCGCTGGTGTCATATAATATAAAGGATAAAGGGATCGACATTCCCAAAAGAATCTTTCCGGACACCGAAAACGTTTATCAGGCGTGCGTACGAAAGGTCGTTTTCTCGGATTTGGACGAGAACAACCACCTCAACAACTGCGTTTACTCGGACATCGCGCTGGATTACGCGCCGTTTGACCTGAATCAATATACCATCCGGAAGGTGCTGATCAACTTTTTGCATGAGGCGAGATATCAAGACGAGCTGAATATTTCGGTTGTTCAGGGCGAAAACTCTTATTGCGTCAACGCGTTTAACGCAACGAAAAATCTGAACTGTTTTGAAGCGGAGTTAATTTTTACAAAAAAATAACTATTGAAAAAGTAAACATGCTGATGTATAATGTTTTCTTACAGTGAGGTGAGGTTTGATTCATGGCGGAGAAGAATAAAAAGATAATCGCGCAGAATAAAAAAGCGTACCACGACTATTTCGTCGAGGAAACCTTTGAAGCCGGAATCGAACTTTGCGGAACTGAGGTAAAGTCGCTGCGAAACGGGCAGGTCAACCTGAAAGACGCCTACTGCCAGATAAAAAACGGACAGCTGATTGCGCACGGCATACATATCAGCCCGTATGAAAAGGGAAATATCTTCAACCGCAATCCCACCAGAGACCGCAGGCTCTTAATGCACAAAAAAGAGATTTTGAAACTGTTCGGTCTTGTTTCCCAGAAAGGGTACGCGCTGATTCCGCTGTCGCTGTATTTTTCCGGCAAATGGGTCAAGATGGAGCTGGGACTCTGCAAAGGCAAAAAGCTGTATGACAAGCGCGAGGTCGAGGCCAAAAAGGCAATGGCGCGCGAAGCGGAACGGTACATGGCCGAACGCGGCGACCGATAAACTGCATACCACCGTGAAATTTGATTGTGAGGAGCAGAATCAGTGCCATCAATGATGATACATCTGCTTGCGGCGCATAAGCTACAGGCAGAACCGGACGCTCTGTTCTGCATTGGAACAGTGGCGCCGGACGCCGTGAAAACAAGGGAAGACAAAGACAAAACGCACTTCCGCATTCTGCCCGACCGCGAAGAGGCGCTTGCCAACCTCGCCCGGAACACGTCGGAGGGCGATTGGTTCGGCGAAGGGGTGCTTCTGCACCTGTACCTCGACTGGTTATGGGACGAACAGGGGTATCACGTATTTGCCAAACATCATAGAGAAGAAGGATGGTTCCTGACCTATCGAAACGAGATTGCCAAGGCGGGTTCGTATATCTTTCATCATTACAGCTGGAGCAAAAAGGCTTTCTTAAAAATGCTGTCCTGCCCGGTTGAACAGTACGGTCAGACGCCGGGCGCGTCCAAAACAGAGGTTTCGGACATGATAAAGCGGAACTACCTCTGGCACAACGGCAACGATATCGGGCCTTCCGAGTTTTTCTCGCCTGCGTTCGTCGAGGACTTCACCAGCAAAGCGGCGGATCAGTACAAAGTTTGGCGTAAAAAAATAAAAGACAATAAACTGTATAAGAATATGGGGGCGTAAAGGTTTCGACGGGGATTTTGACCCGATATAAGCGAGCAGAAGAGCGTGACTTCTTTAAAAAACGCAGTTTAAAAAATAAACGCTAACGATAATTTAGCTTACGCTGCCTAAATAAAGGCGGCCGTCGGGCTGAGAGGGACTACGGGCTCAGCTTCGGCGTGACCTAAGTAGTGAACGTGCGCGGGCGTAAGCTTTGCCGCCTGCCATGAACTTATGAAGCTACCAAGCATATCAGCCTGCTCTTCGGCGGATACGCGCGGGAATGTAAATGAAGAGCTACGCTCGTAGAAAGTATCGGCGAGGAATTTTCGGACACGGGTTCGACTCCCGTCGCCTCCACCATAACGCACACGTACGAACCCATAACCATAATGGTATATCGTAACGTGTTTGCAATTCAGCTTGAAAAAACCGAGAGGGTTTAACGCCCTCCCGGTTTTTCTCTTAATCAACGAAAGTGTTTTTGTGCAGGTCATAGATCCCGATGTATTTCCCGTTCACCTCAACCCGCCAGCGGTCCCGGTGCTTGTCCGTAGGTTGGATCTTTGGCTCCCCTTTTATACCAAGGTCGGCAAGAGCTTTCCGTATCCGATCCGCTCCAATACATCTTTTTTCATGTCCTTGCCTCTCTTTCACGGGTTATGAGCTTATTATCTTTGTACAACGGGCCGGATCCTGTCCAGCGATACTCACCATCTGCACCAAAAAGCGCGTCAGTGACTTTGTGGGCAGCTGCATCCGTGTTTTCGGCCCAAATGCGGAGGTCGAATTTTTTCCCGGTGCGCTTGTCTTGAATTCCCACTTCATAAAGGTGCTCAATCATATTACCCATCCTTTCTGCCGGGGTTTAGCCGCCCAGGCCCGGCAAGTATTTTCAGCAGCGTTCTAAAATCCAATCAGACTGGCGGAGCTTAATGCTTGTAATTTCTTTTTCAAGGGCTTTTACAAACTCATCGAAGTAATTAAGATCTGAAAACCGGTAAATGCCGTTCATTTTTTCTGGCATATTCAGCAACGCATTTTTAATTGCTGCCGCATAAGTGTTAAACAGTCTACCTAATACTTGCCCCGCCATTTCCACCTCGGGAAAATTATACGGGCTGCGTTTTATGTCGTTCCAACCGGTGTTACCTGTAATTGCTTTTCTGGCCTCACAAATAACGGCATCGGCCATCCAAATTGTCATGGGGTTTACTGTTTTTCTAATTTCTTGAGTGGTCATTTTCGTTTCCTCCGTTTCATGTTTTCTGATGCTATTATACACAAATATTTGTGTATATTCAATAGGCAACATACACAAACTTTTGTGTATGTATTTGTGTAAAATATACACTTGTTTTTGTGTATGTTGTCTGTTATAATATAAGCGTGAAAGGAGGCGCACCAAGTGGCGATCAGATATAAAATAAACATTGTGGACGCCCTCAAGGCCGCGGGGTATTCCACATACCGCATCCGTAAAGAAAAGCTATTCGGGGAGGCCGTGTTGCAAAAACTAAGGACCGGCGAGCCCGTCACCTTTGAGATCCTCAACACCATTTGTGAAATACTTAAATGCCAGCCAGGCGACATCATCGAATACACAAACCAAGAATAAAAAAAGACGCCCAGGAGCCATAAGCCCCTGGGCGTTTTAACATTCACGCGCGCACGCGCGTATACACACGTCACACAGGCGGTTTGAGAGTATTTTTATTCTCTAAACCCTCTGTTTTATGATTATTAGAGAAAAAATGTTAGAATGTTAGAAAACAGAAAAAAGCCTTGTGTGATGCGGTTTTTCAGTTAAACAAAGTTTCTAACATTTCCAAGCCAAAATGTTAGAATGTTTTTAACATTTTTACATGAAAAACAGAATGTTAGACGGGATTGTTAGAAGTCGGCGCTTTATTTAAGGCATCATTAAACTCTGCAAGTGCCGCCTCAATCAACATACGCAGCTCAAGATCCGTAATAGTAATACCCTTGCTAACCAGCATTTCAGACGCTGCAGCCAAAGCCTTATTGAGCTTTTCCTCCCCGTGCAGGTCGGTATATATTTGCTCAACGGCCTGCACAACCATTCTGGCCACCGCCTGCTTTGTTTTGTCATTTATGTACCTGGTATACAGCTGCTTTGCTATCACACCAAGGTACCCGGCAAGGGCGGTAATGATGGCATACAAAATTGTAGTGCCATAATCGGAAATAAACTGTTTTAGCAGTTCCATGTGACGTGCTCCTCCTTAAATTTTTGTTAAGTATTTTTTATCAACCGCGCCGGTTACAGCGCCAGTTTTAACCGTGGAAACAACCACCCTATCGCCGTTGATCTGTCGCACGTACAGGGTGGAGTTATACACCCATGCGGCAAATTTTGAAGTTGAGCCATACACCGGGGCGCCGGCCTGCATCCTTACCTTGTCACCGACAGCCAGGGTGCTGCTGGCCGGAGCTGGCGCGGCTGCCTGGCCGCCCTGGGTTGTGATAAAGGCATCAAAACCGGCTGCTTTAATCTTAGTCAACATGGCCTCAGCGTTAGCTTTATTACTGTATGCACCAACCTGTACCTTGTAGAGCCCTCCGCTCGTCACAATGTATGTGTCAAAGCCTTTTGCCTTTAGCTTGCTTGCAAGGGCATCCGCATTTGCTTTGTTGCCAAAGGCACCCGTTTGTACCCGGTACAATGTGCCTGCAGGTGTGCTGGGCTGCTTATCTGCATCAAGCAGCTTTTGTACCTCCGCTCTGAACCAGTCCACGGGTCCGTGTCCCATGTGTAGTTGCTGATCTCAGTAAGAAAATTTACACATTTAGGATGCACAAAAATTTTATAGTCCTGTATATAGTCAATGCCGTTGTTTACGCTGTCTTTGCCTTTACGTGCCTTGCGTATGTGCGTAAGGCCCAGCGCATAAAGTCGGTCAATGCTCTTTGGCTCGGCACTGTCAGCGCGTATACGTTCTTTCGCATACCCGGCACTTATAACCTCACGGGCAATGTCCTCATTGCTCATGCCGGTTTTGAATATCTCATCAAACACCCACATGGTCCTGTTTGCCGGATCAACCAACCCGCAAAACAGCGCCGAGGGGTCATTGGTGTAACCGAAATCGAGGCCAAAAGCGGAACGCACGCCAGGCATTTTGCGCACCTCGTCCACACTGAAAAGGCGCTCCTCCCAGTTTTCATACACGAGGCCGTCAACAATGCCCCATTCGCCCAAGCCGGCCACACGATAACGCCGCGGATTGTTCAAGCGCATTGTTTCAAAGAGCTTGCGGTCGGCATCATCCAGCCATTCATTACACATATAATTTGTGGTCATGGCCAGTATGTCCGGATCCGGGGGCGCGTCAAAAAAGCGCTTTTTAAGCCAATGGTGCTCATTCCACGGGTTAAATGTAAGCGTGATCTGCTTAAACAACCCCGGGGGCATTTCACCGCGGATGCTTTCGTCTATGGTATCAAAATCAGCCTCGGAGGATATTTCATAGGCCTCCTCAATCCACAGCCAGCATAGCACACCAACGTCAACCGTGATTGACGTAACTTTTAGCGGATCGTCCAGGCCGCGAAAACAAATTTTTTGGCCAGTGACTATGTTCTCAATTTCAAGTGGGCTTTCTTTCGGGATCCAGATATGCTGTAAGCCCAGGCGGTTTATGGCCCATTTAAGCTTTGTAAAACAGCTGTCTTTGATGGTCCTAAAGGTTTTACGCACAACAAGCAAATTGGCCTTGCTGTATTTTTCCTTGCTCAGATTGCTTATAAACCAAAGCGCGGCCGTTTTACTTTTCTTTGAGGCACGTGAGCCTTTAACAACACGATAACGCCCTTTGAACCTCCAAAACTCCTCATAACCGCTGCCTACAAAATCAGACATTTTAAGCTGGAGGCTGTTACCCGTCAAGATCATCCACAATCACAACCTTTGTGCTGCCCTCAAGGTTTACCTTATCGGTGAACAGCCCAAAGCGCTTGCCGAGGAGCTCGGCCGCTTTAAGCCGCTCTTTTTCATCGGGCGCTTTCATGATCTTTTTCGCCTCAGAATAGCCATCCCCGGAGCCCTCGATCACAACAATTTCGGCCTCCGATTGTCCGCGCATAACTGAGGTGAGATACTCCATAACCTCCTGCGCCGTGGCGGTCTTGTGGCTGCTAATTTCAGCCAGCTTTTCCTCAATGTAGGCTGCAACCTTAACATTCCTTAACAGACGCGCTGCAGCTGCTGCCGCAACCGATCTTTTTTGACGTTCGGGTATGCCGCTTTATATGCTCTTGTGGCGTTGCAGTCAATCAAATATTCATCCGCAAACCTCTGTTGCTTGTCGGTCATGGTATCACCTCGCTTTCTTTTCACGCATAATAAAAAGCAGTCGGAGGGGCACAAAGCCCCTGCCGCTGCTTATAACAAGGAGGCACTGCCGTTTGGTCAATACCCGCAGCTTAATTAAAACATAAATCTCAATAGAAGTCGAGGACATCCGGGACATTTTTTATTTTTCGTTCGATAAATACCGGTAGCACATTTTTTTAACGCTGTCCGGAGTGGTTTTCACGCCTATGCACTCCGATACTTGATCCCAGGTTAAGCCGTTTACAAAACGGTAAGTGAAGATCATACGCAATAACGGTGTCGGCAAGTCAGCTATGTATCGCTCCAGCTTGTTGCGCTCGGCTAAACACAGTATTTGCTTTGCCTGTATCATCATAGCGCAGTCGGACCGCAAGGCCTTTTTACGCTTAATGTGCTCCTGCAGCTCAATGATCCGCGCAACAGTGCTTTCAAGCCGATTTTCATAGCTGGGGCTTTTCGGCATACCGTCATAGCTCGGTGAGGACGGGGAGGCCGCCTTTAATTCAAGATACTGGAGTTGCTCCTCGTCCGCTTTAATCTCGTAATCAAGTTTTGCCAGCCGCTCCTGGTTCATCTCGATCTCCCGATTGAGATAATATAACTGCGATAGCTCTTTAAGGGTCATACCGCCGCCTCCTTTGCTTTTTTAATTCTCGCTTTAAGTACGTTCATAACGGTTTCATGCGTATTTGCCCGCTCTTTTATGGCGGCCATGACATCCTCATCCACGCAGCCCTGTACCACAAGGAAATGATTATAAATTTTGTCGTAAGGGAAGCTCTGCCGCCACAGCCGGCACTGCCCTGGTCGTTAAGCTCAAAGCTCCAATTTGGCGTAAACCAGATAATGTGTCGGCCGCCGGCCTGCAGGTTAAGGCCGTAGGCGCAGCTGGACGGGTGTACAAGTAACACGTCAATGCTGCCGGCGTTCCAATCGTCCTCATCTTTTGTGTCCTTGTATACGCGGACCCGCAACGGCGTTTTGGAAAGAGCGGCAAGGATCCGATCACGATCATGTTGAAAGCCGTAAAAAGTAATGCACGGCTCGCCGCTTATCTGCTCTAAAAGCTCCATGTAGGCATCCAGCTTGCAATCGTGTATATGTATAACCTGCCGGGTATCGTCATAGATCACCCCACTGCAAAATTGTAGCAGCTTGTTGGTAAGCACGCCCGCCGCGGCAGCCGTAATAACGCCCTCGTCCACTTCAAGCAGCAGATCCCGCTCAAATTGGTTATAGGCCTTGAGGGTTTTATCGTCCAACATAACCGGGATCTCATGATCTATGCAGTCCGGTAATTCCAAGTAGTCCTCCGCTTTCATTGTGAGGCATATATCACTTATGGCATTAAGCACGGCCTCCTCGGCGTGTTGCTTTGGTTTATAACTCCATATCTGTGTGGCGTTACGCTTGTCCGGCTCAAAATACATTTGCCGATACTGCGTAAGGGTCTTGCCAAGCCGCTGGCCCTCGTCAAGCAAACACACCTGCGCCCAAAGGTTCTCAAGCCCCTGGGAGGACGGCGTGCCGGTAAGCAGGACAACCTTTTTGCAAAACCGGCGTACCAGTTTCATTGCCTTAAAGCGCTTACTCCTACCGTTCTTAAAGCTGGTACTTTCGTCCAGAACGACACCTTGAAAAGGCCATGCTTGCTTGTAGTAATCGACCAGCCAGGGTATGTTATCGCGGTTGATAACATATACGTCTGCCGGCGTGTTAAGCGCCTTTATACGTTGCGTCTGCGTGCCCAGGACCGTGACAACGCGGAGGTGCTTTAGATGGTCCCACTTTGCGGCCTCTTTGCTCCAGGTACCCTCAGCAACCTTTTTCGGTGCCACAACCAAAGCCTTGTGTATACTCCATTTGAAGTACCGCAGAATATTGATCGCGGACAGCGTTATTGAGGTCTTGCCAAGGCCCGGCCGGAGGAACAAGCCAACCGCGGGATCGTTTACAATCCGCTGTATGCAATACACCTGGTAATTATGTGGCTTGTATTCCATCCGGCATAACCTCCTCAATTAAGGCCTTGACAGCAGGCCACCCTTTAACAACCCGAACATCGGCCCCACGTTTCCGCATTTCGCTTACTTGCCATTGCTGAATTTTCGCAAGGCGTCCAATTTCGGTTTTCAATTCAACAAATATCACGTGACCGGTTGGCGTGATTATGATCCTATCCGGCACACCAGGGTTTGCGGGGCTTACAAATTTATAGCATAGGCCGCCGCGCTGTTTTACCATTTGCACCAGACGGCGCTCAATTTCTTTTTCAAGCATTTTAAGCCTCCTAACATTTTCTCGCGCGCGTACGCGCGTATGTGCGCAAAACAAAATGTTTCTCTCCTTGTAAAACCTAAATTTTCTCGCGCGCGTACGCGCGTATGTGCGCCACGCAGGCGGTTTGAGAGTATTTTTACTCTCTAATTCTCTATTTTGTAATAGTTAATAATAATAAATGTTAGAATGTTAGAAAATCTAAAAAATCCTTATTTTATGCGGTTTTTCGGTTAAACAAAGTTTCTAACATTCTAACAAAACCCTGTTTTTCGTGTAAAAATGTTAGAAAACGAAATCTAACATTTTTACACCGAAAATTAAATGTTAGATGGAAATGTTAGAACGGATAAATCCGCGCTGCGTTCCATGAGGCCCAAAATACAAGGTGCTCGTGGATTTTTCCCACCCTGGTGTTGCTGCAATAATTGCGTTGATCTCTCGGGTGTCCGCGTTTTTCATTTCCTTTATTTGACCGCCCAGCGCCTCACACCATACCTCAAGCGCGCATACGCGATCCCGCTCCACAAGGCGTATATCGCCCTGCACAGCGCCGGCCCAAAACATACGGCGCTTATCAAGCGGCCATTTATTCCAATCGTCCGGCACTTTGCGCTCCAGGAATTCACGCACAACACCCTCCCGGCTGGATGCCTCACGGTGCTCCTCTTGTTTAATTTTTGCGTCCTCCTCGATCGCTCCGCTGAGGTATAGCGGCTCGCCGCACTGCCAGCGCATAACTGCCTCGGCCCAGATCTGATCAATTTCGGCGTCAAGGTCGCGCCATACGCTTTTTGTACGGCGTTGCTCGCCAACGTCTATTGGCCAAAAACGGCGGTTACCGGTGGTGTCCTGCAGAAAGTCTGAGGTGTTGGTTGTGCCGAAAAATACACATGAGCGGGGCAGCTCTTTGACGTTTCGGCCGTAGGCCGCGCGAAAACGATCGGCCCGGAGGCTCAAAAACTGTTTAATGCGGGCAACGTCCGTGCGCCGGAAAGCGTCCAGCTCGGACACTTCCACCATCCACACGCCCTGCAACAGCTCCGAGGCCTCTTTGCCCTCAAACGTGCGTATGCTGTCATTAAACCAGCCTCGGCTCATTTTATCCAAAAGGGTGCTTTTTCCTATGCCCTGGGGGCCGGACAAAATCACCATATTGTCATACTTGCACCCCGGCGTCATAGCTCTGGCCACGGCCGCTGTAAAGGCCTTGCGGGTAATAGCACGGTTATAGGCCGTGTCCTTTGCGCCCAGGTAATCAATAAACAGGGTATCAAGGCGCAGCACCTTATCCCATTTGCCCTGCACAACATCCGCGGTGTCAATCATTGCAAAGCACATACGCATATAGTCTGCTGGCTGTAAGCCCTGCGGCATCCAGGAGGGATTGAGCACGGTATAACCCTGTTTTTCATACTCTCTCTGTGCCGCATCAAATTTGGCTTTATATTCTGGATCGCCGGTAATCTTGCCGGCTATGTATAACTTAACTTTTGCCATCGTCTTGCACCTCCATAGCTATTAAAAATGCCACGTTGCAGGCCAGGTGCCACAGGTGCGGCAGCCCGCTTTCCTCGTCTTTACTGCTGGGATCCTTAATGTATGCGAGCAGGTGCCGAAAGGCGGCAACCCTATACCTTTCTGGCTCAACCTGTTTCCAATTAGCCGGATCGCCATATTTTGCGTTGCCGTATTCCCGCACTCTGGCAATAGCCGTTATTATATCGGTCGGCACGAGGCTGAGGCGTGGCTTTCCGGCGTCAGCCTTTGCGTGCTGCTTGTTCATATTTATGCACCTCATTTCCCCAGGCCGTCCAGCCCGGTGCTGTATTTCTTGCAAAAAGCTCTATGTATGACTGATCCCCCCCATCAGCTCCATGATCTTGTCGCGGACAACATCCGGCTTTTGGGAGTGATCGCGCAATGGTGAAAATACAAGCTGGCTCACGCTTGCGCTTTTGCGGCGCGGTTTACCTTTTACGGCTAAGAGGCATGGTTCCGTATTGCCCCTGGTCCAACGGCCAAGGCCATAAAAGTAACCGTTACCGCTGCGGTTTTGCTTATCCACTGAAAGGCAATGCTCTTGTACTTAAAGCCCCATGCCTCTATAACTTTTAAGGCCTCTTTGAGCATGGGGTAAGTGGCCCACATAAAGAGTACGCAATCATCAGCTGCCAGCTCCTGCACTGGTAGCGCGCATATTTCCTCCACGCTCATTGTGGGGTAGTGGTCCGCAGCATTGCCGTTACAACCTTTATCTTGATACCGCCAAGGCGGATCCGCGTATATCACGCTGAATTTTCCATCTGGAAAGGGTATCATCCTTGCCGTGCCTCCTCTGCTGGCGGCATATCCTCTGGCAGTATTTGAAAAGCCAGTAAACCGCTTTTTGTTTTTCCAACCGGCCTAAAACCGGCGAGCTCAAAGGTGCGGCCCCAAGTAGGTGTACCGTGCACCATAGTTGGCTTAACTTTTTTTGTGTCAATGAAGGTAATCATTCCGAGGGGAGGGGGCCACCATAAAAGGCTTTTGTCGCGGCTATTGCATCTCTAATCATGTTGGAGGCGATCCTTGCACCCTCATTACGAAAAGCCGAGCACACCCACGCACCGGGCCAGGCGTGTTTGACATATTCAGCAAACGGCCATGAAGTAACCCAAAAGGCTTTTCCTGTTTTTGTTTCGGTGTAGAGCACAAGACAACGCCCCGGAGGTACAAATTGTGGTGTACCTGGCTTTTGCCTGTTGTAATGCCTGTCCGCAATTTCGCGGGTTTTTGGATCCGCTCGGTTTGACAGTTGCCATATCATACGCCCGCCTCCTTTCTAAACTCTTAATCTTTACACCCGAGAGCCTTACGACACGCGCGATTTTTCGTCCAGTCCTTACCAACCAGAGCCTCAATACAGAGCGTACCATCTCGGGTTGAAATCGAGATTATTTCTGCACAAAGCTGGCGCTCGGAAAACTGCGTTTCTGCGTAAAACCCCCAACCCCATGTTTTATTGAATATAACATCTTTGGTATCGACATCAATAATGCGGCATAATGTGCCATATTTAACACAGCCCATAAGCTGCTGTAGTATCACGCCTTTACCTCCTTTACGTCTTGAAAGTGCTTAACCATTACGCATTTTAACCAAGGCAAATAACACTCATTGAGGTAAACATATACCCGCATAATTTGGTGTAGTTCATCGGGCGTTAATTCAGTCGGATTTTTATATGAGAGGCTCTTTTTACCATCATCACGCAGAGCCGATATTATTTTTTGCGAATAGGTTAAGTTTCCGAGTAGTTGGCCTTGTCCGTTTATTAACTCCTCAAAGGTTAAATCCAAGGCCGCAAGGAGCTTATACAAAAGTTCAATGGACGGCTGCTCCAATTTCCCACTGGCTAACTGCTGTTTGATGAACACCGAGTAAATCGCATAATTGTTTTTGTGTTAAACCCGCGGTTTTCCGGGCAGCTTTGATTTTTGCGCCTATTTCCATTTCCTCAGTCCTTTCTAAAGAATTGCCCCACCCAGCCATCGGCCCCGAGGGGCAGATCCGGCGCCCATGGTATGGGCTGAGCCATAATATTTACAACGTCCTCCAGGGTCGCAGTGTTGGGGTCGCAGTCAATAACAACCTCGTCATGCACATGAAACACCACCGGCAAGCCTGCAGCCTCCAGGCGTTCTATGGCCTGTGCCAGGCAGTCACGAGCAATGGCCTGCACGCAATTTTCCACGAGCTTACCGCCGTAGGTTTCAATGCGTTTCCACTTTTTTGTGGTCTGGTCCATACCCATGTAAGATATTGAGGGGTTGTCCCATTGGTTTTGACCGATACGCGGCTCAATGTAGAATAGTTTGCGCCCGGAGGGTAATGTAATGGTCATGTAGTCTGTGCCCTGGCTGTAATTAAATTCATGCGAAAGTAGCACATTGTTCACGCCCACGCTGCCACCTTGCGTAATAACCTGGACGGCTGCAGCGTCCATTTTGTACCACAGATCCCGTATGCGTTTGTTGGCGTCACGCCACCGGTTTACAATGTCCGGGAGCTCATCCTCGCTTAGGCCCATATCAAGCGCGCCCATTGCAATCAGCGCTCCGGTGCTGCCCTGGTAGCCAAGGGCCAGCTCCGCAACCTTGCCTTTTTGGCGCAACGCATACTCCGGGTTGCCTTTTTTGATAAGCTCCAGCGGCACGCCAAACATTTGCGAGGCAGAGGCCTCATATATTTTGCCGTGGGTCCTAAACACCTCAAGGCGCCACTCCTCGCCGGCGAGCCAGGATATTACGCGGGCCTCAATGGCCGAAAAATCCGCGTCAATGAGAATGTGCCCCGGAGGAGCAATAAAAGCGGTGCGTATGAGCTGGCTGAGCGTGTCCGGCACGCTGTCGTATATAACTTTAAGGGCATTTATATTGCGGGCTTTTACAAGGTCCCTGGCGAGCTCCAACGGCTCTGTATAAGTACGTGGTAAATTTTGTACCTGTACCAGGCGCCCAGCCCATCTGCCGGTGCGGTTGGCGCCGTAAAACTGTAAGAGCCCCCGCACTCGGCCGTCTGCACAAACAGCAGCCTCTATGGCGTCATATTTTTTGGTGCTCGTCTTGCCAAGCTCTTGTCGGATCTCAAGCATACGCTGCACCTGTGGGCTGTTGTCGTCCCTCTCAAGCATTTTAGCCACGGTGTCCTTACGCAAGGCGCTTATTTCCTCGCCGGTTTCCTCCTCAAGCCATGCTGAGAGCTGGCGCACACTGTTTGGATTGTTGAGGCCGGATATTCGCATGGCCTCCTCCATAAGGTTATTACGCACGGTGGCACCAATCTCAAGAGCGCCGTTTACAAGGTCCATATCTACCGCCACGCCTCTGGCGTTGATAATGAGATCTGTTTCCCACTCCTTTTGCACGAAGTCCGGCACCGGTACTGCAGACAAGCGCCGCTCAATTTCCATCTCGGTTACAACATCCTGGCAGCAATACTCTTTGAAAAGGGCCCACTTATCCGGATCATGTCGCGGCAAGTTTCTTGTGCGGCCGCCGTTGGCCTTTGTAGGGGCGCAGGGCACGCAGAAATAACGTATAAGAGCTTTACCGGTATTCAGCTTACGCTTATCCTCCTGCAGGCCTAAAGCGCGCCCTGTGACGTCCAGGCCGGCCGTATAGCCGGCATACAAACCGTGGAACATGGTGCAGCGCCATTGCTCTGGAGGGAGCTGCCTGCCAAGGTATTTTGACAAGCAGCCCCACTCAAACGGTGCGTTATAGGCGTGCTTTATATAGTCCGGGGAAGTAATGGCGTCTAACAGCCATTGAGGCAGTATTTCACCTTGCGCAAGGTCAATGCACGTAACCGGGCCACCGTCCAGGGAATAGGCAAAGAGCAGGATCTCAAAGTCGGGGCTCATTATGTTCGCACACTATGCAGCACAAAATGCAACACGAAAGTACCTCCGGCTTTACCGGAGGTTTTTACTATAACTGCATGAAGTATGACAGTTTAACTTTTTACACAGTTTGTCTATTGTTAGGATGTATATCTTGAAAACCAAGACAACACCGAATATGATAAAGAAAAATCATGCGCATGAACTGCCAGCCTTTGTAAGCGAGCCAATGATAAAATTTAAAATATGAATAATATTATATGATTATTGTTTGAATAATCAAAATATTTGTGTTATACTATTTGCAGATACTTCCTTATCAATAATTCTATGAAAAGGAGCAATGAACATGAAGGTGTTTTTAATTGGCGGAACAGGGCTATTGGGCAGTGCGTGCGCAAAGCAGCTTATTGCGTCGGGGCATGAGGTTGTTTCGCTGGCGCTGCCGCCGATCCCCGCAGGCGCGGATTTGCCGCCGGAAATGAAAATAGAGTTCGGCAGCTATCTTGATCTGAGCGACGACCAGATTCGGCAGTACTTTGACGGCTGCGAGGGCTTTGTTTTTGCGGCCGGCGTGGACGAGCGCGTAGAGGGGCCGGCGCCCATCTATGAGATGTTCAAAAAGTACAACATTACACCTTTGGAACGACTGCTGCGGATCGCGAAAGAATGCGGCGTGAAGCATGTTGCCATCTGCGGTTCATACTTCTCTTATTTTGCCAAGATATGGCCGGAGAAGGAGCTTTGCCGGTGGCATCCGTATATCCGTTCCCGCGTAGACCAGGAGAATATGGCACTGTCATTCGCTGATGAAAACTTCGATGTTGCGGTGCTGGAACTTCCCTATATTTTCGGTTCGCAAAAGGGCCGCAAACCCGTCTGGATGTTCATTGCGGAAATGATACGCTCCGCCAAGGGCTCTATCATGTATCCCAAGGGCGGCACAACCATGGTCACTGTGCGGCAGGTCGGACAAGCGCTCGCAAACGCGTTGACGCTCAATAAAGGCGGAAACTGCTATCCAATCGGCTGGTACAATATGACGTGGGTAGAGTTTTTGACGATTGCTAAAAAGCATCTCGGCTGTCCGGAGAAAAAGATAAGGACGATTCCGAACTGGATGTACGCTTTGGGCGCAAGGCAGATTATGTCCAAGCAGAAGAAGGCAGGACATGAGGGCGGGCTTCACATGGTCAAGTTTACCGACGTAATGTGCGCAGAAACCTATATCGACAAATCTCTCGGCTGCGAGAAGCTGGGCGTGACCGAAGACGACATCGACGCCGCCATCGGCGAATCCATGCGCCTGTGCGCTGAAATCCTTGACGGAAAGAGCGACGCGATCGACATGAAGGGAGAATAGCGTGTCTTGAAACAAGCAAAATGCCGCTTGAGGCGTGGTTCGAATTAATTTATGAAGAAACCATGCGGAAAGCATAAAATAACGGATTGCAAGATAAAGTAAACTGCGCGATTCCGGCAGCAAATTGCTTTCGTACGCAGGCAAAATAGGGTTCTTTGCCCCGTTTTCCAATAGGGAGAACGGGGCGTACATTTTATTGACGAACAGTCTGCGTTCTTTTTTATTTTCCTGAAACTATTTGCGCAGATTTGCCCACTATTGCTGTAGAGAAGTAAATATTTGAAAACTTAAGAGGGAAACTCATGCACAAAGTATCGTTTTTTGTTTCGATTTTTTTAATCTCTTCTTTTTTATTTTCTTGTTCGGAAAACAGCAATGAAACCGCGCAAAGTGAAGGTGCTTCGTACTCGCAGGTTCAAGAAACGGTCGATTCGTCCTCGCAGGTTCAAGAAACGAAGTTAGCCCCTATTGCACATCAATACGATCGGGCGGAGGATTTTTCAGAAGGTTTAGCCGCAGTTTGCATAGATGACAAGCTGGGGTATATTGACAAAACCGGTGAAATCGTTATTCCATTGAAGTATGAATGGATTGGCTACTTGGGCACTATGCGTGGAATAAGGACTTCCGCCTTTACGGACGGCTTAGCAGTAGTTTGTCAAAATGGTAAATACGGCTTTGTTGATAAGACCGGTAAAGAGATTGTTCCATGCAAATATGATGATGCCTTTATTTTCGCCGAAGGAATGGCTGCGGTTAAATTGGGGACGAAATGGGGGTTCATTGATACAACCGGCAGAGAAGTTGTTCCTCCGAAATACGATCGGGTGAGTTCTTTCAGCGAAGGAATGGCAGCTGTTGCGAACGGCGGAGAGTTATATATACCACCCGAAGACGAATTGGGCGAGGTGGAATACATAAACAGCAAATGGGGCTTTATTGACAAAACGGGTACTGAGGTTATTCCCTGTCAGTATTCTTATGTCGAGAAGTTTAGATTTCAAGAAGGTGTTGCGATCGTCATTACAGAGCAAGGAAGTTTTAAAATAATAGATAAAACGGGTAAAGACGTTGTGCCGGAAGGCAAGTATTCAACGTTTGGCGATGTATCCGAAGGTTTGGTAGCAGCCAGTGTCGGGTCACAATGGGGATTTTTAGATTTGTCCGGCAACGAGGTTATTCCTTGTGTTAATGAGTATGCTATTTCGGGAATAATCCCAAGTTTTTCCGAAGGCTTAGCATGGTTTAAAATGGATCACGGAAAATACGGCGTGATTGACAAAAGCGGAAAAATCATTGTGCAACCGATTTATTACGATGGAATTTGGTATTTTAAAGAAGGAATGTCAAGAGTAAAAGTAAACGGTAAATATGGATTTATTAACAAAAATGGAATACTTGTTATAAACCCTAAATACGGATGGGCCTTCAGCTTTATAGAAGGTATGGCAAGGGTTTGCATGAATACGGATCAAGTTGGTGAATGGGGATTTATTGACAAAACCGGGCGCGAAATCACTCCACTCCATTACTTTTCTGCATATGATTTTAACGAAGGTTATGCGGCAGTAAACATCGGCGACAGCGAAACAGGGAAATGGGGCTTTATTGATAAAGAGGGAAACACGGTTGTAGAATGTAAGTATAGTGAAGTTAGCAGCTATAAGGAGGGTATGGCGGCTGTTTGCCTGGATGGCAAATGGGGATATATACCTTACCCATGAAATGGTTTCGTATAAACGACAAAAAATTGCTTCCCATATCCGTCATGATTTTTACTAAAAAGTGTAAGGCACTTATATCAATTGCATATAACAAAAACCGGTTTCTCAACATTTTGAGAAACCGGTTATGTTCATGTATAGCGAATGCAGGCGTCGGAATGCTTGCACTCGCTATCATTTTTTATACGCGTCGAATAGCAATGAACACTGCATATTCAATGAGCATATAAAATAATGAGGAAGTATACGTAAAATAAAATTGGAGGTAAAACATGAAACAAAAAATAATTTTTGTTTTAGTAATTATTATATGCTTTTTTGCGATGTCAGTGACTGTGTCCGCGGCTTCGCCGGAAGCAACGCTGCGAGTAGACGGCGTGTTTGTCGGAAACTTTCCGTCTGTTCAAGCGGCGGTCAACGCGGTAACGGTGACACCTGGCACCGACTTCGTAATTGAAGTTGCCGCGGGAACGGTAAGCGACGCGTTAAATATAACACAGCAACCAAATAAAAATTTAGTAATAAAACCGCAGCTCGGAGCAACTGTCACATTTACCAATACCATTACAATTGATGGAAACGGAAATTTGAGCAATCCGGAAACACTGTTGATCGAAGGGTTTATCTTTGATTTCACAGGTCCGGGCGCGCCGGCAAACTGCATAGATTTTAATCTTATACCGCCGCATATCGGATTCAGCTATCCGCATAACGTCACCATCAACGGCTGTACGTTTATAGGCGTTTTCGATACGACGGTAGCGGTACAAAGTATTCCGGGCGGTTCAAGAAACATCGCGATTATGAACTGCACCGCTACGGATATGCACAGCTTGGCGCAGCTGAAAGCGGTTTCGGGATACGCGTTTATCCAGAACTGCATTGTTAACAACGCTTCCGGCGGCGTAAACTTCTACGGTGTGGGCAACCTGGTAGTAGACAGCTGTGTATTCAACGTAGAAGAATATGCTGTCCGCAGCGGTCAGAACGCGGGCGCTATCAGCAATCTCGGTTCTGTAACCATCAACAACAGCGTACTGACCTCGAACTCAAACACGGTCGCAACCGTCGTCTTGAGAGGGGACAGCACAGAGAATATCAATATCATTCATTCCAACATCACCAACGAAGCGCCCGGCGGTTCTTACCTGGAGAACCTGAACGCGGCAAGCATAGACTTATATGATATTGACATTATAGAATCGAACGTATCCGGAAATGTTACCGGTATTAATCTGGCAACCATCACGACCATCGACGACCCGAACGTCGAAAACGGTCCGATTAATATTAACATTATCCCGGATAACCAACTGGTTATCATTATCACAATATTGATAATCTTAATCATTCTGTTGCTGGCGGCAATCTTCTTCTATATCCTGTTTAGTTAAAATCTATAAGATAGAATAAACAAAGCGGGCTTCATACAGCCCGCTTTTTTGGTTTTTGGTTTTTATGGTTTTCTACTTTTTAAAAAAGTCACTGCGGAAAAGAACTGGTTCGGTTCCTCGTTGTATTTATTCGAATATGGAAGGATACTTTTTTATGACTTTCGTATATTCCGCGTATTGTTTGGGTGTGAGATCTAAATATGCATATTGATACACATACCGAGCGGTTACCGTACCGTCGAAGTTATAATAAATGCTTTCGATATGATTGCCCTTTGCGTCATACTTGCGCTCTTGCCGCGAGCCGAGTTCGCCGTTTTTATAGTATTTTCGTTTTTCTACCAAAAAGCCTTTTCGCCGTACTCCCATTCTTCACGAAGATTGATTTCGCCAGAATTATAGAATATACGTTCGATAATGTTGCCGTTGGCATCGCGTTTTTCTTCTGTGCCGCTAAAAATCTCGCCGTTGCCTGAGTATATAATGTCGAATATGGTTTGACCTTCAGATTCAAGATGAATCATTCGAAAGCTCACTTTTCCGTTGCTGTCGTATTGTAATGTTTCGGTTTTATTTCCGGCTGCGTCGATTGAATAGATGCTTTTTTGCTTCATTTTTCCGTTGCTGTCGAAATATACGGCTTCTGTCATTTTTCCGTCGGCATCGTATTTCCATTCGGAATTCGTGACCGCACCATCTTTGATATAGAGAGATTTGATTTTGTTACCGTTTAAGTCATACTCGTTTTTTACGGTTTCTATTATGCTTTCGTTGTCGGTGCATAGAGACAACGGCATATTCTGACACCCAATTGTTCGAAGACATCTTGTTGCTACAGTATAAAGTATTATTGCATAAGTGTCAAAACAATATTTATTGAAAAAACAACAAAAAAGAGGACAGTTTTTTAACTGTCCTCAAAAACTTAGTGATCGCATTTTTCCTTATCCAGCGTCCAGGAGCTTTGCACCGTATGGAGCAGGTGGTGCGCCAGTTCGGACAAGGGTTCGCCGAAGAACTCCTTGTAAATCTGCTGAATCGCGGTGTTCTCGTGCGAGAAGCGCATGCGGGAGTTCGCGTCGATTTCATACAGCGTTTCGCCTCTGCGCTCGGCAAGCTCCTTGCCGTCCTGAATCGGCTGTCCGCCGCCGCCTGCGCAGCCGCCGGGGCAGGCCATCACTTCGACAAAGTCATAGTCGACTTCGCCGCTGCGGATCGCTTCGACCAGTTTCCGCGCGTTGGAAAGACCGCTCGCGACCGCGACTTTGATCGGAACGCCTTTGATGTCAAAAGTGGCTTCCCGCCAGCCGCCCATGCCGCGCACGTCCTTGAACGCGTCGGGGTCGGGGTTCTTGCCGGTCAGCATATAGTACGCGCTTCGGAGCGCGGCTTCCATAACGCCGCCGGTGGTGCCGAAGATCACGCCGGCGCCGGTTCCCAGCCCCATCGGGGAGTCAAACGGTTCGTCCTCGAGCGCTTCCGGGTCAATATGGCAGGCGCGCAACAGACGGGTCAGCTCCCGGGTCGTCAGCACGACGTCGACATCCTGTCCCGCGCCGGAGTCGGAAACCTCGGGCACTTCGCATTCGTATTTTTTCGCGATGCAGGGCATGATGGATATCGAGAATATCTTGGAGGGATCCACGCCTAATTTTTGCGCGAAATAGGTCTTTGCGACCGCGCCGAACATTTGCTGCGGCGACTTCGCGCTCGAAAGGTGGGGGAGCATGTCGGGGTACTCTTTTATCAGGAAGCGCACCCAGCCGGGGCAGCAGCTGGTCATAAGGGGTTTGTTCTTCTTAAAGCTGTTGATAAACTCGGTGCCTTCCTCCATAACCGTCAGGTCAGCCGTGAAGTCGGTATCGAACACATAATCGATTCCCAGCGCGTGCAGGCAGGCGACCAGGCGGTTGACCGACGCTTTTTCCTTCGGCAGGTTCAGGTTCTCGCCCCAGGCGGTTCGGACCGCGGGCGCAAGCTGTACGACCGTGATTTTTTCCGGGTCGTAAATGGCCGACAGCACCTTGCCGGTGTCGTCCCGCTCTCTTAACGCGCCGACCGGGCAGTGGGTGATGCACTGACCGCACAGGGTGCAGCTGGTTTTCTTGATGTTCAGCCCGTCGCGCGTGGCAATCTTCATGTTCGCGCCGGTGCCGTTGACCTCCCATACGCCGATGCTCTGCACGTTTTCGCAGATGGTGACGCAGCGCAGGCACTTGATGCACTTCGAGTTGTCGCGGATGAGCGGGTAGGACATATCCCAGTTCATCTCGTCAACCTTGGTTTCGTAATCAAGGTTGTAAATGTTGAGGTTGTTCGCCATCTTCTGCAAAGAGCAGTTGCCGCTCCGCAGGCAGGTGGGGCAGTGGCAGTTGTGCTGCGAGAGGATCATCTCGATGTTGTACTTCCTTGCCTGACGGACGCGGGCGCTGTTGGTATAAACAACCATGCCTTCTTCGACGACCGTGTTGCAGGCTGCCGAAAGCCGCGGCGAACCTTCGATTTCCACGACGCAGATGCGGCAGGCGCCGATCTCGTTGATATTTTTCAGATAGCAGAGGGTAGGGATTTTAATGCCGAGCTTCTTTGCGGCGTTCAGAATGGTGGTGCCCTCTTCTACCGTTATTGGTTTGTTGTCGATTGTCAGTGTTACCATTGAACTTCTCTGCCTCCTTTGAAAGCGCCGAAACCGTAGTGGTCGCATCTCAGGCAGCGGGAACACTCCTGATTTGCTTCCTCAAGCGTCATCTCGTTCTCCATCAGGCAGAAATCGTTTTTACGCTCGTTTGCCATACGTTCCGTAAGGTTCACGCGGCCGCAGGGGGTTTTGAAGCGGAAGGAAGCGGGCGGAATCTCCACGTCGGCGGTGATTTTCGTGTTGTATCCCAAGTAGTTGTCGATGTTCGCGGCGGCGACCTTTCCGCCGTCAATCGCGCGGATTATCGTCAGCGGGCCGGAAACGCAGTCTCCGCCGGCGAAAACGCCCCGCATGCCTTCGACGGCGGCGCCTTTCTGGGTCAGGATCATATCCCATTTCAGCTTGCAGCCGCTCTCGCCGAAGTGGACAGAATCAATTGCCTGACCGATCGCGACGATAATGATGTCGCAGGGAAGAAGCACCGGCGGTTTATTCGCGTTATAGGGCTTCGGACGTCCTTTCTCGTAGTCGCCGATAATCTGCGGCTGGAGCACAATGCCGGCGACGTTGCCGTTTTCGTCCGATTCGATGCTGACCGGCGCCATCAGCGGCAGAATCTCGCAGCCCTCCGCCATCGCGCCCTCGATTTCCTCTTTCAAAGCGGTCATGTCCTCGATGCGCCGCCTGTAAACGCAGGTGACCGACGCGGCGTTCAGGCGCATCGCGGTGCGGGTCGCGTCCATCGCGACGTTTCCGCCGCCGACGATCACGACGCGCTTGCCCGTGAAGTCGGGCTTGTTGTTGTCGCCCATGTTGCCGAGGAACTCGACCGCCGAGTAAACGCCGCGGCTGTCCTCGCCCTTGATTTTCAGTTTCTTGTCGGCGTGCGCGCCGATGGATATGTAAACGGCGTCGAACTGTTTTCTCAGTTCGTCAAGGGTGATGTCCTTTCCGACCGTAACGCCTAAGTTTACTTTTACGCCGAGCGAAAGAATGGCGTCAATATCTCTGTCCAGATACTCGTCGGGCAGTCTGTAGCATGGAATACCATATCTGAGCATGCCGCCCAACCGCTGTCTTTTTTCAAAAATGGTGACCGAATGGCCCATCAGGCTCAGATAATAAGCGGCCGTAAGTCCGGCGGGACCGCCGCCGATGACCGCGACCGTCTTGCCGGTCTTGGGTGCCTTTATCTGCGGAGCCGGAACCTCGCCGGCGTTGTCCACCGCGAAGCGTTTTAATCCGCGGATGTTGACGGGCGCGTCCACCATGCCGCGGCGGCAGCGGTGCTCGCAGGGATGCTCGCAGACCAACGCGCATACGCTCGGGAACGGGTTGTCCTTGCGTATCAGGCGGATGGCGTCGGCATACCTGCCCGCTTTAATCAGCGCGATATAACCGGGTATATCCACATGCGCCGGGCAGTCGCAAACGCAGGGAACCGATTTGAAGTTTTTCGTGCAGCGGTTGTTTTGAACGTGGGACAGATAATCGTCCCTGAACCCTTTTAAACCTTCCAGAATAAACCTTGCCGATTCAAAGCCGATCGCGCAGTCGGCGGAGTCGGCGATGACCGACGCGGTTCTTTCAAGAATCGCGAGATCGTTTTCGCTGCCCTTGCCCGCAAGTATTTTATCGGTGATTGTAACAAGCGCGTCCAGTCCGATTCTGCAGGGAACGCATTTTCCGCAGCTTTGCGCAAGGCACAGCTTCAAAAACGCGTTCGAGAGCGTGACCGGACAGTTGCCTTTCGGCGAAAAGGTCAACCTGCGCGAAAGGTCCTCGTAAAGACCGTCCACGACTTCCTGACCCTTTTCGGTACAAAAAAGTGTAAGTCTTTCCATGCAGTACTCCTTAAAAAGGATATTTTTCCGTAAAGTTGCATCACACAAAGCGTTATTATAGCAAAAGAAAGAATGAAAATCAATTCAAAATTCCGCATGTTTTTTTAAAAAAAGAAAAGCAGCCGTTTTTCGGCCGCTTTGTTTGCGCTCGTTTAAAAGCCGTCAGCAGAGAAGCGCCGAGTAGACGGTTTCTCCGCCGTTGACAAAGACTTCGACGATATACTCGTCGCGCAGGATTTTTAAATCTTTGATTTCGCCTTTATGGACGATGGAATCGCGCAGTTTGCGCTCGATGATAAATCCGTCCGCCGTCCGTTTGACCGCCGGGTCGCTGTCGCGCAGGAGATGGCGCACTTCCTCGACCGGATAGCCGTAGATTTTGCCATCTTTCGCCGTAATCTCGCGCGGAACCGAAAGACAGCCGACGTTCTTTTCGGCAAAGCGGGCGTACTGCCAGCCGGGAATCCAGGTGATCAGCAGATTACGTCCTTTGTGGTCGGTAAAAATCTGACCGGCGTATTGGTCGGGGCCTTTGTCCACGTTTCCGGTGATCTCCGGCGTGAAGCGGCCGTCTTTGAAACTGCCGTACATGACCGAGAAAAAGTGGCTTCCGTCCAGCCTGCAGACCGACGTCGCGAGCAGGCATTTGTCGCCGACCTGCATAAACGAAGGGCACTCCGCGAATTTCGCGTCGCTCCATTCGCACAAAATGCTGCTCAGCTTCCAATCAAACAGGTCCTCGCTTTCGTAAAGAAGCAGGCGCGCGGCCCGCAGTTCCGGGTTGCCGGTTGCCATTACGCAATAGTACCTGCCGTCGATGCAGGCAACCGCAGGATCGCGGAAGTCGCGTCCGCCTTCGGGCGGATAGTGCGCGATGACAGGATTATGTTCGTATTTTTCAAAATGAACGCCGTCGGCAGAATAGGCGACGCTCACGGTCTGCATCATTTTTTCCTCGTCAAGCGTGTTTACCGAAGCGTAAAACAGATATAAAATGTCGTCTTTGACGATGGCCGTGCCCGACCAGCATCCGGCCTGGTCGTAGGGTTGATCGCCCTGCAGCGCGATGGGGAGTTCTTCCCAGGTTAAAAAATCCTTCGTACGGGCATGGCCCCAGCAAAACGGTTCCTGCCAGGGGATTTCGTGATTGGGCGCGTGCTGATAAAAAGCATGGTAATACCCTTTAAACCAGACAAGTCCGTTCGGGTCGCTTGACCAGCCTTTTTTCGGTTTATAATGCCATTTCAGAGGAAGCGTGTAGTCCATTTAAAACCTCAATACAAAAATTTAATCGGTCAAGGGGCAGTATATTCGATTATTGGCCGTATGTCAAGCGTTGCGGTATTTATTCGGAGACCCATGCCGCTAAAACTTTTCCGTCCGATTTGCGAATGATCGCTTTTTATATTTTTTATATTATATCAGAATTAGCGTATAAGTATTTCAAAGTCAAGAAACGTTGATTATCCTGAAAGAATTTGTCGCTAAAAAAATATTGAAAAATTGTGATGAAAGGATGGAAAAACGAAAAGCGATGTGCTATAATGTTAGAAGTCATATAACATATTACTATATTAATTAACATAAAAAATTGGAGGTTGTTATGAGAAAACTTATTGTCGGCGCATTGATTTTTATGTTGCTCTTTTCCATTGCAGCTCCAGGTTTTTCAGTATCCGCAGCGGGAAGCTTCGACGCCAAGACGCCCATTACCATTGACGGCGTCGCGTATTCAAATGTCGCGCTCGATAAGAGTTATGAGCGGACCGGCGACGTATACGACGGTAAATGGACGGATACCGGTACCGACGGCAAACCGCTGGGCAAGATGACCGACGGCGTCGTCGCAGAAGCCGGAAACGACGAAGCAGTCGGCTGTTACAAAAGCAACGAGACCAGCGTTACCATCGATCTCGGCAAAGCGTACGCGATCAAGCAGGTTACAACCGATTTGTACGGTTTCGCGGATTGGGGAATTCCCGACCCTGATCTGGCTACCATAACCGTTTTCGTATCCTCGGACGGCAGCAGCTTTACCAAGGTCGGAGACGCGCAGAAATCTGAGGAAAAAGGAGAAGGCGGCTGGAAACTAAGGTTGTTTACGCTGTCGCTCGGTGAAACCGTATCGGCAAGATATGTTCGGGTTACATACAAGATTAACGGAACCTTCTGCTGGACCAGCGAAGTAGCGGTGTTCGGCGTAGAGTCATCGTCTGAAAGCTCTGAGCCTACGGAAAGTTCCGCTCCCTCTTCTGAAGCGCCTTCCAGCTCCGCGTCTGCTGAGCCCGCAAGTTCTTCTTCCAGCAGCGCTTCCAGCGCAGCAAGCAGCGCGGGAACATCCAGCGCTTCCAATCCTGAGACGGGAGAAGACGACTTGATTTACGCATTCGCAATCGTAGGCGTAGCCGCTTTGGTATCTATTATGATTGTTGTCAGAAACAGAAGGAAAGAATGCTAAAATACAATTCGTAAAAATCTTTTTAGAATAACGCAAAAGAGCCTTTGCAGAAAGGCTCTTTTGTCATAAAACAAAATCCTGCCGGGGATGCGGCAGGATTTTTTCTATTCACTTAAAACTGCATCTCTTCCGGCGGGGCGGTAAAAGAACTGAAGGTCGCGGTCGCGTTTTTAAAATACAACACCTGCGTGTTGCCATCGTTTTCATCGTACATGGAGCGAAGCTCGGGGTAAGCGTCCAGCATTGCTTTTTTTACTTCATAGCGGTCGTCGTCAATCAGCTCGCCCGATACGCGCAGCCAAACGCCGTCTTTGAACGCGCAGATTTCTGCTTTCGGGTTTTTAGAGAGCTGTTTTGAAACATCCTTTTTTTTGCCCGTCTGAATATACAGCTTGCCCTCATAAATGAGAACGGTGCCGAAAGGCCGGACTCTCGGCTGGTCGCCTTCTACTGTCGCAAGATAATAAGTACCGACTTCCTTAAAAAACCGATACACTTTTTCCATTAAATCTGTACCTCCGACGATAAACGTTCGGTTCTTATAATACATTTTTACATAGCGTTTGTAAAGCGGGGCAAGCAGCGTTGATTAAAAAAAAATTCTACCGAAAAATTGGTTAAAAATATTTGACTTATGAACAAACAAACGATATAATATGGAAAAAATGTCATTTTTAATCGAAACTGAAAAGAAAGGGATGATTACATGCTGTGGAAAGACAAGTACAATCTCGGTGTCGAGCAGATTGACGCGCAGCATCGGGAGCTGTTTAGAAGAGTGTCCGATTTTTTAGAAGTCCTGCGCTCTTCGTCCTCGTGGGAGGAGAGGGTCGGCAAGGTCAACGAGACCTTAAGCTTTATGAAAGATTACGTGATTACGCATTTCCGCGACGAGGAAGCATATCAGATTCAAATCGGTTATCCCGAGTATGACGCGCATAAACAAACGCATGACGATATGGTAAGCTACGTAGCGCAGTTTGCCGCAGAATACGAGCAGAAGGGCTATGACGAAAAGTTAATCCAGCAGTTTGCCGGAAAACTGTTGGCGTGGCTCATTCATCACGTAGCGGCGGAAGACCAGAAGATTGGCGCTTACGCGAAAGAGAAAGGAGTGTAAGACATAGGTATGGAGAACGTTTTGTATAAACCTTTCTTCAACGCGACGCGTGAAGTATTTCAGCTGATGTTAGATATCGGCAATATAACCGACAAGCCGCTTTGCGTGGACGGAGTTTGCTATCCGGCCGGCAATGTGGATATTGCGATACGCGTAATCGGCGACATGGAGGGCATGGTTGTCTATCATTTCCCGAAGGAAACCTCTCTGAAAATCGTGAAGATTATGAGCGGCGGCATGGAGTTTAACGAGGTGGACGATTTTGTCGCATCCGCGATGGGCGAAATTGCGAACATCATCAGCGGCAACGTTATGTCTGCGCTTTCGACACAGGACATTGCCTGCGATATACAGCCGCCGGAGTTTGTAGCGCCGGAAGAAATCGCAGACGCGTCCGAAAAATATAAAATCGTTTCGGGGATGCAGATATGCACCGATATCGGTGATATTGACCTGAACATATTGCTAAATGTGAAAAGCAATGCCGTAAAAGCATAGAACGCGGGAGGGTGCAATGAGCAAGTATGAAGCAGGGATGAGGATCCTCGAAGAACGTTTCGGCAACGGGAAAGACAATGCGATCGCGCTTGCCACCATTTCGCTTGAACCGGGCGAAAACGGCAGACCGCGCCCCTGCGTTCGCGACGTAGACGCGCTGTACGAAGACGGTGTGTTTTATATTACGACTTATGCGCTGTCAAACAAGATAAAGCAGATCGAAGCGAATCCCGAAGTCTGCGTTTCGGTTCATTTTGGGGAGTTTTTCAGCAGCGGAATCGCCAAAAATTTAGGCTGGGTATTGGACCCGAAAAACGCGGCGCTGCGAGAAAAACTGCGCAAAGCATTTGAAGAATGGTATGATTACGCCAACGACGAAAACGACAAAAACTGCGTCATTTTAGCCGTTTACTTGACCAAAGGCACGCTGCGGATTGACCACGGCGCGGAGTATTATTACTTCGATTTTGTCAATAAAACGGCGGAATAAGCAATAAAAAAGTCGGGTGAAGACCCGACTTCTTTTTCATTTTACTGCGCATACGCTTTGAGCCTGTTGACCGGCGGCAATTCTTTAAGAAGGTTAGCGGAGGAAGCGTATGCGTTCTTTTCAGTCAATGGGTAAGAAATTTGCGTCTGCCGATTCCTCGGCAGGCGTTTTTTTTGCAAAAAAACCAAAAATAAATTAAGAAAACACTAAAAATCACTGAGTAAGAAGTTTATAACAATAGGATTGGTTTTTTCTTTTTTGCTTGCAATGGTCGCTCCCGAAGTGCCTGTATTTACAGAGACTGTAAATGCAGAAGGATCGTTATTTGCAGGGGGAGACGGAACAGCGAGCAACCCATATATCATAAAAACGCCGGAGCAGCTTTATAATGTTGGAAAATTTACTGATGATGCTTCTCGAAATAAATACTTCAAGCGGCAAACGATATCGACTTGACCGATTTTCTTGCTGCGAATTTTCCTACGAAAGGCTGGTTTCCGATTGGTTCATGGTCTGATGTGTCGTCTGTAGTTTTTTATGGGAATTTCGACGGTGCGGGTTATTCTGTGAACGGATTATGGATTAACCGCCCAACTCTTCCTTTTGTTGGTTTATTTTCTGAGGTTAGACAGGGTGAAATTAAAAACCTTAGCGTAAACATTGATGCGAGTAAAGGCGTAAGAGGGGGCAACATGGGTGCAGGAGGGCTAATTGGATGTATCAATGGAGCTACTGTAACAAACTGCAATGTAACTGGCGGCGGCGTTTTTGGTGAGCCAACGAGTAAAGTGAGAGCAGGCGGGCTGATAGGGACCGCAAGTTTTTCGGTTATTAGAAATTGTTATGCAACCTCTGACGTGTATGGAAATGAATATGTCGGCGGTCTGTGTGGATTTGCAACTGAAACGGCCATAGAGAACTGTTATGCCACAGGCAATGTAGAAGGAGAAATTTATGCAGGAGGACTGGCCGGTTTTAGTTACGCTGATGATGTGAGCGAAGGAGTCGTAAACTGCTACGCCAGCGGCAAAGTAAGCGGAAAACACTGCTGCGGTATTGTTGGCTATGGTTTTTGTATAACGAACTGCATTGCTCTGAACGCATCAATCGAAGGCACAGTTTCCGGTACAAAAAACATGGGTCGTGTGAATGGTTATGATGATATCTCAATCGAATTATCGAACAACTATGCATTATCCAATATGCGGGTTTATGATCAGACTACCGGTACAGATGTAACGCTTAGGAAAGGCGCAGATAAAAAAGACGGCGCTGATATATCTGTTTCGGAAAGTCTAAATAAAGATACATATACAAACAGATTGGGTTGGAATTTCACCAGCGTATGGTATATGGAGAGCGGAAAGTATCCTGTTTTGAGATATCAGGTTTTCGGTTACGGCAGCGGTTCAATCGATGATCCCTACCTCATTCGAACTCCGCAGCAGCTGGATAATATACGAAACTTCTTAGGAGCCGCTTACAAAGACACCTATTGGAAGCTCGCCTGCGATATTGATCTTTCCTCCTATCTGACAAGCGGTGAAGGCTGGAGTCCGATCGGCGGAAGCGAGGCGTTCTACGGGCATTTAGACGGCGACGGACACGTAATCAAAGGACTATGATGAACAAAACGAATACCGAGTATGTCGGATTATTCAGCAGACTGGCCGCGAACAGTGAGGTAAAGAACCTTGGCATTATCATTGCCGATGGCAAGGAAGTACTCGGAAAAAATTATGTAGGTGCTCTTGCAGGCGCGCAGTACGGCAACATCACAAACGTCTACTGTATAGGCAAGTGAGAGGTGAATTATTTTCCGGCGGAACAATCGGCGGCTACAATGTCGGCGGACTGGTTGGTTATCAATCCGGCGGAAATACCCAAAATTGCTATACTGTCGGAGAGGTAATCGGAAATGAAAATATAGGCGGCCTGACCGGTAATTTAAATGGCGGAACAATTACGAAATGTTATTCGAACAGCTATGTAACCGCTTTTACTTTGGGCGGCGGTTTGGTCGGGTATAATAAAGGGAGTATTACATCCTGCTATGCTATAGGAAATATAGAAACTTGGGGCATTTGCGCCGGCGGTTTGGTCGGAGTTCAAGAGCAGGGCAGTATTCAAAACTGTTTCGCAAGCGTCAAAATAGACGATCTTACCGCAACCAAAGGAGGGTTGGTCGGCAGGTTGGCCGGCGGCAGCGTTGTATCCAGCTTCTTTGATCTTAGCGTCAATTCCGGAATCAATGCGGCTGCTGAAGTTTCAGGCGGTTTGACGATCTACGTCAGCGGAAAAACCACCGAAGAGATGATGCGGCGTAATACATACTCCGGCTGGACTTTTGACACGAACAACTGGGGGATATATGCGGACGGCTGCGGGTATCCGTATTTGGCGTCCATTCATAACTACACGCTGGTGACGCCGACCGGCGGCGGAAGCAAGGTCTATGACGGCATTGAGGTAACCCCTTCTCTGGATTACACCTGCAGCGATTATTATGACGAGAGCAAACCGTTTACCGGAAGCATCAGCTTCCCGGCTATAAAGAACCCCGGCGAGTCTACACCCAGCATCGGCACGCTGTATAGCCCATTTTATCAGGTTAGACTAAATCATAACGTAAAATATATTATCACCAAAGCAACGCCGGAAATCACCATCTCGGCGACGCCGGCTTCGCCGCGGGTGATTGGAACTGAAGTTGCTTTAATAGTAACCCTGAAAGGCGTTACCGGCGCGGAGGCTTTAAATGGAACTTTAGAGATTAAGAACGGCACATTAACGATCGCAACATACGCTGTAAACACTTCTTCAGCCACAGTAAATCTGAATTGGAACAGCGCAACCCAAAATATCGGCATAAACAGCATTACGGCTGTATATAGCGGCGACAGCAATTACAATGCGGCAATAGCCGAACTGCCGTATCAAATCTTAGATGTGACCACAATAATTTTCCCGAATCAAACCGTGGAGTATTCCGGCGATCCGGTAGATGTTATTGAAAAAGCGACGGCAATCGGTTCAAGCGATTACATATCAGTTCTACAAGGATTTCCTATGCTTAGAGCCGATTCCTGCGCCGGTTGACGCCGGAACCTATTACTGCAAAGCGACCGTCGAACCGGACGAGAACTATGCGGGCGCTTCTATGGTTTCGCTCATTACCATTCAGCCAAAAGCTTTGTCTGATGCCAATATTACAATCGCCGGAATCGACACAGGTTATTATTTCACCGGAAATCCGATTGCGCCGGTTCCGACCATTGTGACAGGCAGCGGCGTTACACTGGCGGAAGGCACGGATTATGCGTTAAGTTATGAGAATAATACGGATATCGGAACCGCGACGGTAACCATATCGTTCAAAGGAAACTACAGCGGAACGGCAGCCAGAACATTCAGCATCGCATACGCGCCGAATGACAGCGGTTTGTATGCGGTTTCCGGCGGCGTCGACGGCTGGACCAATCAGGACATCGTCATCATCGGCGTCGGCGGCAGCACGCTTTGCTTAACCCCGACCGGAACCTACGCGAACAGCCTGACGATTACCGAAGAGGCCGATTCGGCGTCGGGCACGAACTTTACCTTCTATGTAAAAGATTTGGAAGGCATCATTCATGAATGCACGGTTACATACAAGCTGGACAAAACGAGTCCGACCGGAAAAATCACGCTCGGCACCAACGTATGGAACTCGTTCCTGAACACCATTACGTTCGGTTTGTTCTTCAAAGAGACCAAGACGGTTTCCATCACTGCCGACAGCGATTTGTCCGGCGCGACGGTCGCGTACTACAAGTCCGAAACCCCGATTGCGGCGGAAGACATCGCGAGCGTTTCCGGCTGGGTGAGCGGCGCGTCGTTTAACATCAACCCGAATGAGAAGTGCTTCATCTACGCCAAAATCACCGACGGCGCGGGCAACGTAACCTACCTTGACACGGACGGCATCGTGGTTTACACCGACAGCGCGCAGGCAGACGACAGCGTCGCGTTTATAAAAATTAGCGAAACCGATGTAACCGCCCGCGTTGCGCTCAACGGCAATACGATAAAGGAGATTACCCGAAACGGCGCCGCGTTGACGCCGGGCACGGATTATACGGTCAGCGGCGATACGATTACCTTTAAGGCAAGCTATCTGAAAACCCTGCCGGCGGGCGTTCACACGCTGATCATCGGCTATAACCCGCTGGGCGAGACTTATGCGGACGCTCCCGGCAATCAGGCGCCGAGCACGACCAGCATCGACGTGATTGTGTTGAAAGCAAATGTAATGCCGCAGATTGTCGTCACACCGTCGTCGCAGTCCAGACCGAACAAGGTAACCCTTTCGGTCATCGGACTGGAGGGCGCGACTGGAACCATTCAGTTTATCGCGAACAACGGCGAGATCGCGACCGTTCCGGTCGGCGGCACGGCGGACTTCTACGCGCAGGGAAGCGTCGACACCTATGAATTTGTCGCAGTTTACAGCGGCGACGAAAACTACAACAGCGCAATTAGCGCAGCAACAACGTTTACATTCTCAAAGGGCAGCCAGAATCCGCTGGTCATTGCGCCGGTAAGCGCCAAGACGTACGGAGATTCGGACTTCGCGCTTTCCGCGACCGGCGGCAGCGGTACGGGTGAAGTTACTTTTACCGTCACCAGCGGCACGGATGTTATCAGCATCAATGGCAGCACGGTCAAGATTCTGAAAGCCGGAACCGCGACCGTAGTGGCGACCAAAGCCGGGGATGACGACTACAACCCGATCACCTCCGACCCCGTCACGATTACGGTAGAGAAAGCAAATCCGGCAAGCGTTGCGATCTCTGCATCGACCGATAAAATCACATACGGCGACAGTTTCACGTTCAAAGCGAGCGGCGGAAGCGGCGCCGGCGCATATGTTTGGAGCATCGTAAATGAGAAGAATATATCCGGCGAGAGCGCACCGGCCGGTTCCATCGCGACGATTGACCCGAGCACAGGACTTGTCACGGCAAAAGGAGTAGGCTCGTTTACGGTTCAGGTTGTTCGAGTCGGCGACGAGAACTATCATGACAGCGCTGCCGCCGCCGTCGAAGTCGCGGTTGAAAAGAGAACCCTTACCATAGCGGCAAATTCCGGGCAGTTTAAGTATCTTGGCGCTGCCGACCCGGTATTCGCTTACGGCTATTCCGGCGCAGTCGGCGGCGAGACGCCCGCGTTCACCGGTTCGCTGACCCGCGAAGCAGGCGAGGGAATCGGCAGCTACGCGATCCGGCTCGGAAGCCTTGTGCTTGCCGATAACGACGCTTTCAAAGCCGAAAACTATGCGATCAACTTCGTATCCGCTGATTTTGAGATAGAATACTTGACTGTTTCCGAGCGCGCGGTTCTGGACACCCCGAACGGCAGCAGCGGCTGGTTCAAAGACAACGCGGCCGTCCGCCTGACGGCACCCGCGGGATTCCAGATCAGTCTGGACGGCGCAAACTGGAGCGGTTCGGTCGTTCTGGACAACACAGATGGAACCGATAAAACCGCCGAGTATTACTTAAAACGTACCTCCGACGGCGCGCAGACCGACAAGCTACTCAGCGACAGCTATAAGGTCGACAATACCGCCCCGACCGGAAAAATCACGCTCGGCACCAATGTTTGGAACTCCTTCCTGAACACCATTACGTTCGGTTTGTTCTTCAAGGAGACGCAGACGATCATCATCACTGCGGATTCCGATTTGTCGGGCATCGCGAGCATCGAATATTACAGGTCGGACAAAGCAGTCGAGCAGATCGAGAACATTACGGAATGGACGGCGTACGCGGGCGAAATCTCCGTCGCCCCGAACGACGCGGAAAGCTTTGTTTACTATGTGAAGATTACCGACAACGCGGGCAATGTGACCTATCTGTCCACCGACGGCGCGGTATTCGACTTGACCGCACCGGAAATCGGCGGCGTGGTTGACGGCGAAACCTATTACACCACGCAGGTTATTACCGTGGATGAAACCAACCTAAAATCTTTGACGGTCAACGGCGAAGCGTACATGGGCGAAATTGCAAGAAGCAGTAACGCTATCTTTAGCGTACTGTCCGGCAATCAACAGGCAAACGTCGTAACGCTGCCCGGCGACCGGGACGCAGCCTATGTCATTGTCTCTACGGATAAAGCGGGCAACACAACGACGGTTACGGTTTATATGAAAGCCATTCAATCACTGGCAGCGCCGATTCAAGGCTTGACGACCGAAAACGTAACCGAGAACGACGCCGCCGCGATTGAGAGCGTTAAAAATGCCGTTCTGGCGGTTAAAACCGATGCCGCTACGGACGAAGAAAAAGCGAAACTCCAGAGCATCATCGATACCTGCGGCGAATTGCTGGCGAAGATTCAAGAGCAATTGGATACCAGCGAACCGACGGAATCCAGTGAACCTGCGGAATCCAGCGAACCGGATAATGTAGACACCGGCGACCGTACGCAGCCGATTCTGCTGATTGCTTTCATGGCGATAAGCGCGCTGGGATTCTGCGCATCGCTCAAAAAGCGCCGCAAAGGGTCGCTTTAATAAAAGCATAAAAACAGGTGAGAAGCGTTCGCTTCTCACCTTTTTATTATTTCAGCACGAAATGATTCTTTTTGAACTCCAAAATCCCTTCGTCCCGCAGCTTGCTCAACTCGTTCGACATCGCGCTGCGGTCAACGCAGAGGTAATCGGCAAGCTCCTGCCGGTTGAATGGAATGTCAAACGAACTGCTCTCCGCCGCAATCGCCTGGTCGGATAAATACGAAAGCAGTTTTTCGCGCGTGGTGCGGCGGGCGGTATGCTCGATTTTCTTCATCAGGTAGATGCTTTTGTTCGCAAGAATCTGCAGCATATTGCGAATCAGCGAAGTATGAAAGACGCAGGCGGAGGTGCAGGTGGTAATGATCTTTTTGTAATCAATAAGCAAAACGCTTGTTTTTTCAGCCGATACGACGCTGACGGGGAGTTTTTTTACGTCCGCGCAGGAAAAAGCCTCGGCGAACAGCTCACCGGCGGTCGCTTTCGCGATAATCGTGCGGTTTCCCCAGTAATCCTCGCTGATGATGTTCACGCTTCCGCTCAGGACGATGCCGACGTCGGACGGTTTTTCGCCCATCGACATGATATAGACGTCTTTTTTAAACTCGGCCGCCCTTGCGGAAAGACAGCCCAGAAGCCTGTCTATGTTTTCTTCCTCGATTCCGGCGAACAGCCCGGTGTTTTTGAGTATTTTGCTGATATTTTCCATAATCGACCAAACTTTTTCCCAAAATTTTTTGTTTTGTTGTAAAAACAACATACATCTATGCGCCATTATAGTACAATAGCGCCATAAAATCAAGTAAGAAATGAAAGGAAATGCATCATGGTCAGAAGAATTATACAAATAGATGAGGAAAAATGCAACGGCTGCGGCGCGTGCGTCGACGCCTGCCACGAAGGCGCGATCGGCCTCGTGGACGGAAAAGCGAAGCTGCTGCGCGACGATTACTGCGACGGTTTGGGCAACTGCCTGCCGGCATGCCCGACAGGCGCGATTACGTTTATCGAGCGCGAAGCGGCGCCGTTCGACGAAGCGGCGGTAAACGCAAAGAAAACGGCTGAAAAACAGCCCCTGCACTTCGGCTGCCCGGGGTCGCAGTCCAGAAGAATCAGCCGGACCGACGCTGAGAACGTCGCATATGCGGAACCGGTATCGGTCAAGAGCAGGCTGTCGCAGTGGCCGGTTCAGATTAAGCTGGTTCAGTACATCGCGCCCTATTTCGACAACGCCGACCTGCTGATCGCGGCGGACTGCACCGCGTACGCGTTCGGGGATTTTCACAACCGGTTTATCAAGAACAGAATCGTGCTGATCGGCTGCCCGAAGCTGGACGAAGGGGACTATACCGAGAAGCTGACGGCAATTATCAAAAACAACAATATCCGAAGCGTTACGATTGTCCGCATGGAAGTGCCCTGCTGCGGCGGCATCGAGCGGGCGGCGAAAACCGCGCTGATGAACAGCGGCAAGTTCATTCCCTGGCAGGTCGTTGTCGTTTCGACGGACGGAAGAATATTGGATTAAATTTTATAAATCTGGAGGAATATACGCAAGATGACACAAGAAATGTTTTGTTTCCAATGCGAGCAGACCGCGAAAGGTACGGGCTGCACTGGCAAAGCCGGCGTATGCGGCAAGACGGCCGCCACGGCAAATCTGCAGGACAAACTGACCGGCGCTTTGATCGGCCTTGCGCGCGCGGCGTCCGGCGGCGTTCCGACCGAGCGCACGCACGCGGCGGTGATTAAGGGTTTGTTCACGACCGTAACAAACGTAAACTTCGACGAAAAGGCCATACAGGAGCGGATCGCGGAGGTAGAACGCGAGAAAAACGCGCTTGCGCCGGGCTGCTGCGCCTGCTCTGCGCGCTGCGTGAAGAACGACGATTACGACATGGAAAAGCTGTGGGCGGAAAACGAGGACGTCCGCGCCTTGAAAACGCTGATTCTGTTCGGCCTGCGCGGAATGTCGGCTTACGCTTACCACGCTTTGATGCTCGGCTATGCCGACGATGAAGTAAACAATTTCTTCTATAAAGGGCTGTTCGCGGTCGGCGAGGATTGGACGGTAGAACAGTTGCTGCCGATTGCCCTTGAGGTGGGCGAGAAGAACCTGAAGTGCATGGAACTGCTCGACAAAGCGAACACCGAGACCTTCGGAACGCCTGTGCCGACCGAGGTTCCGCTGACGGTGGAAAAAGGCCCGTTTATCGTTATCAGCGGGCATGATTTAAGAGACCTCAAACTGCTGCTCGAGCAGACAGAGGGCAAAGGAATCAATGTTTACACGCACGGCGAGATGCTGCCTGCGCACGCTTATCCGAAGCTGAAGGCCTACAAGCACCTCAAAGGCAACTTCGGCACGGCATGGCAGAACCAGCAGAAGGAGTTCGCAAACATTCCCGCGCCGGTGCTGTTTACGACAAACTGCCTGATGCCTGTCAAGGAAAGCTACGCGGACCGCGTGTTCACGACCGAGGTCGTCGCCTATCCGGAACTGGTGCATATCGGCGAGGACAAGGACTTTACGCGGGTTATAAGGAAAGCGCTGGAGCTTGGCGGCTATGAAACCGATATGACGTTCACCGGCATTAACGGCGGAACCAAGGTGACAACCGGCTTTGGTCACGGCACGGTGCTTTCGGTAGCCGACGCGGTCATTAACGCGGTCAAGGAAGGAAAAATCAGGCACTTCTTCCTGATCGGCGGCTGCGACGGCGCGAAGCCGGGCCGCAACTACTACACCGAGTTCGTAAAGCAGACGCCGCCCGACACGGTCGTACTGACGCTCGCGTGCGGAAAATACCGCTTTAACGACCTTGATTTAGGAACGGTCGCCGGACTGCCGCGCCTGATGGACATGGGGCAGTGCAACGACGCGTACAGCGCGATCCGGGTAGCGGTCGCCCTCGCCGAAGCGTTCGGCTGCGGCGTCAACGAACTGCCGCTGACGCTGGTGCTCTCGTGGTACGAGCAGAAAGCGGTCGCAATCCTGCTGACGCTTCTGCATTTGGGAATTAAAAACATCCTGCTGGGTCCGTCGCTTCCTGCTTTTTTTTCGCCGAATATCTTGAAGTTCCTTGTGGAAAATTATAATATAAAGCCGATCACAACGCCGCAGGAGGACCTGAAAAGCATACTCGGCTAATTTAATGGAAGGGGATTAACGTCATGAAAATTATGAAAAACATCGAACCCGAAACCGTGCTGAACTTATCCGACCTGGTCGCGTACCAGCCGGGGCAGGTTGTCAGCAGAACGCTGGCGCAGAACAAAGCGGTAAGCATTACGCTGTTTTCCTTTGACAAAGGCGAGGAAATCAGCGCTCATAAGTCAACCGGCGATGCGCTGGTCTGCATTTTGGACGGCACTGCGGATATCACGATCGGCGAAACCAAACACCGCCTGATCAAAGGGCAATCGATCGTGATGCCGGCCGGGATTCCGCACGCGCTCGAAGCGCCGGAACCCTTTAAAATGCTGCTAACGGTTGTATTTCCGTCATAAAGTTCTGCCAATCCATATGAAAAAGTCTGTCGGGAAGCCGGCAGGCTTTTTCTTGATTCTATTAGATTTTGTGCTTAGATTAGCAAATCTGCCCTTTTTTAAGTCATATTTCCGATGAATTTATATAATCTGTTCCTTGACAGGGCGGTTGCGAAATGGTATTATTCATAATAATCGCGAGGTGATACGATGAAAATAACGGTTTTGGACGGCTTTGCCGTAAACCCCGGCGATTTGAGCTGGGATTTTCTGAGCAAATACGGCGAAGCGGCCGTTTACGATAAAACGCCGCCCGAGCTTGCCGCGGAGCGCTGCGCCGACGCGGAAGCGGTTTTTACGAACAGGACGGAAATTACCGAAGAATTGCTCTGTAAATGCCCAAAAATCCGGTATGTCAGCGCGCTCGGCACCGGATACGACATGATCGACCTTGCCGCGTGCAAAAGACACGGCGTCGAGGTCTGCAACGTGCCGGGCTACTCGAGCGATTCGGTCGCGCAGTTCGCGTTCGCGCTGCTTTTGAACCTTGTGACCGATATCAAAGGCTTTACGGAAATCGTCAAGATGGGAAAATGGACCGGAGTGCCCAACTTCCATTACGAAAACGTACGGTTTATTGAACTTTCCGGCAAAACGCTGGGCATCATCGGCTTCGGCGCGATCGGAAAAAGGGTGGGCGCGATGGCGCAGGCGTTCGGCATGAACGTGATCGCCACCACGCGCACGCGCACGTCCGGTAGCGATAACGGCGTGACCTTTCTGCCGCTCGACGAACTGCTCGGCAAAAGCGACGTTGTTTCGCTGCACTGTCCGCTCAACGAGGGTACCAGGGGCATGGTGGACAAAGCGTTTATCGGCAGAATGAAGGACGGCGCGTTCCTCATTAATACCGCAAGGGGTGCAATCCTCAACGAGCAGGATGTCGCCGACGCGCTGAACAGCGGAAAACTTGCCGGCGCCGGATTGGACGTGCTCGCCGCAGAACCGGCCAGACCGGACAACCCGCTTCTGAAAGCGAAAAACTGCATCATCACGCCGCACGCCGCCTGGACATCGGTCGCGGCAAGAAAACGCCTTTTGAAGATTTTGGAAGAAAACCTTGAGAGCTTTGTTCGTACCGGAAAGGGGATAAACAGGGTGGTTTAGGAAGTAAGAGGTAAGGGATAAGAAGTAAGAGGTAAGAAGTAAGAAGTAAGAGATAAGAGATAAGAGATAAGAAGTAAGAGATAAGAGATGAGAAGTAAGAGATAAGAGATAAGAAGTAAGAGATAAGAGATAAGAAGTAAGAGATAAGAGATGAGAAGTAAGAGATAAGAGATAAGAAGTAAGAGATAAGAGATAAGAAGTAAGAGATAAGAGATAAGAAGTAAGAGATAAGAGATGAGAAGTAAGAGATAAGAGATGAGAAGTAAGAGATAAGAGATGAGAAGTAAGAGATAAGAGATGAGAGGTAGGAGATGAGGGCGGTTTATGCCGGATTGACATGGAAGGAACGAACTGCCCTTTTCGATATGTTCAGTATTCTGTAAAATAAGAGGTATTTTTGTGAAAGAGTTAGCGTATGTTTTTGAAGCGATTATGGTGGTTTCGTTCGGACTGTCATGGCCGCTGTCGATTTTAAAATCCATTCGGGCGAGAACCGCAAAGGGCAAGAGCCTTTGGTTTTTGCTGTTAATCCTGTTCGGCTACGCGATGGGGATCGCGTCCAAGTTCTTAGCCGGCAACGTCAATTATGTTGTGTTCTTTTACATACTGAACTTCTGCGTTGTGTCCGTCGATCTGATCGTCTATTTCAGAAACCTGCGTTTGGACAAGCTCGCGGAAAAACAGAAAGAATAAAGAAAAGGCGGAGTTATATAAAACTCCGCCGTGTTTTTTTATTTTATTCTTTTTCAGAATCGTCTTTTTGTTCTTCGTCTGACTTTTCCGCCGGTTTTTCGAACGAAGCCGCTATTTTCTTTCTTCTGTTTTCGAGCGCAAAGTAGAGCGGAAGTCCGGCGATCGAGATTACGATCACGCCGATGGCGATGCCGCGAATCACCTTTTCGGCGGTGCTCAGCCTGCTCTCAGATTCGCTGCCGGAGGGGGCGCTGTTGTTCGGTTCCGGCGTAACGTCCGAAAGCTCGTACGGCTCGGGCAGCGGGTGGTCCTTGTAGTATTCCGCTTTTTCGTCGTCCTTTGACAAAAGCGTTATCTTTGTTACAAGCCGCAGATCGCCCTGAACCGCTTTTTTCAGATTCTCATCCGTAACTTTCTCGCCTAAAACCGCGTTGAAATCGCCGACCAGCTTTTCGACGTCCTGCCTGCAGGCGGTGATACCGGCGCTTTCCAGCCTCGCGATAAGGTTGTCAATGTCGGCGCATAGCGCGTCCAGCGCATCCGCGCCGTCCGCTTTGGAGGGCAGGATGACGTTCTTAATGCGGCTCTTCATAAACTTCAGCTGCGCGGTCAATGCTTTTTTGCCGTTGTAGCTCGGCGAAACCGCGCGGGCCGCGAAAATGGTCTGCGGGATGGATTCGTAGCCGCCGTCCTTGTACTGCGCGTACGCGAAGAACGCGATGCCGTCGGCGCCGTTCTGACGGGAAATGACGATTTCGTCAAACAGCGTGTCCGCGCCGTAATCGCTCAGGCCGATATAGGCGAAAACCTTGTCGCCCGCCAGCGCTACGGTGTTTTTCGACCATTTGTTTACGCTATCGGTGTTTCCGTACGCCATCGGGAACACCATATCGACGTACGCGTTGGTCAGCCATTTCTTCGTGTCCTGCTTCGTGCGCTGCAGCGATTCGTCAAAGGAAGGCACGACGTCGCAGGAGAGGTAGATATCCGGGCGTATTTCTTCGATCAGGTCTTTTACTTTCAGCACGAAATCGGTTACGAACTGGGCTCTGAACTCGTACCAGGTCTTCCACAGCGCGTCCGACTGCGAAAGCGTGATCGGATCGACGTTGTGCTGCTCTTTGAACAGATTCCGCGTGTATTCGTCATATCCGTAGTCAACGCCGTTCACCGTATCGGGGTAGCGGATATAGTCCAGCTGGAATCCGTCAATCGAGTAGTTTTCGAGGATATATTTGTAAACCGAGAGCAGGTACTCATGCACTTCGGGCAGAGCAGGGTTCAGGAAGTAGCCTCTGCCGTACTCGTTGGAAACATAGTTAATGCCGGTGTTGGAGATATTGACCCATTCCGGCTTCTTCTTATGCAAGCCGAGATCGGGATAATTGCTGCCGTCGTGCGCGACGCGGAAAACCGGCATCCACAGGTGTAATTCCATGCCGTGTTTGTGACATTCTTCTATGTAAGCGGCGAGCACGTCGAAGTTTTTAAACGTCGGGTTCTGCTCAAGGTAGTTGCCCTCGGGCAGTTTCATAATGACGGTGTTGTTGAAAAGCCCTTCGATGCAGACGATGTTAAATCCGTTTTCGTATATTTCCCGGATAACCTTCTTTACTTCCTCCATGGTCGTCTGGGTCGGGCGGATCCATATCGCTCTGCCCTCAACCGCGGGGCTTTCGGTAAGCTGGGTTTTCAGTTTTATTGACGTTTTGTCAAAATTGCTCTGCGCGATGGTATATGCGAGCATATCGTCTTTATCGACCGCTTCTTTTATCAGATTGAAGTACTTTTCGAGGTCCTGCATCAAATCCTCGACCGCGCCGTAATTGATTTTCCTGTAAGTCTTTTTTGCTATGTTGTATTCGTTCTTCCAGTTTTCAAGGATAAGCCGCGGCGCTTCGACGGCGTTTTCCTTGCTGTATGAAATGGTGACGATCTTGGTTTCGGTATCATAGGCAGCCGAAAGTCCGAGCCGCGCGATCTCGGAGAGCGCGTTTTTCTTGGTGCCGATGGCGCTGAGCACAAATCCGCCCTCGGGAATCTCTAAGTTGTTGCCGCCGACGGCGATGATAAATCCGTTTTTATCGACGGCAACTTCAAAGCCCCACTGGTTCGTGCCGGTGGTCTTTCTGCCGTCTTTTCCGTCATAGATGACAAGGTAGTTCTCAAAACGCGTGGTGTTGATGGAGGTAAACTCGATGGTTTTTGCGTAGAACGGGTTGTAATCGTCGGGAACAACGGTAATGGCGGGCGCGTCCTTGTCCAGATAAACGCCGTATCCGACCTTGATGTTCTTTTCGATATAGGTCTTTTTGGTGCTTGAGCCGGAAATGACAAAACCGCCTTTTGGAATATTGTTGTTGTTTCCGCCGACAGAGATAACCCTGCCTTCGCTGTTGACCACGGCCTCAATCCCGTTGTCGTCGGTCTGGGTCGAACCGGAACCGAACTCGTCGGTATATACGACCAGATAGTTGAACTTGCGCTCAATGTTGATTCCGCTGAGCTTGACCGGTTCGACGGTTGCCGCGTCCGCCGAGAAAACAGCGAAAAACGGGACGAAAAGCGCTACCGCTAATGCGGCGGAGATTACAGTTTTCAGTAACTTGTTCATTTCGACGCTCCCTGTAATGAAAATGATTGTTTAAATTATACACAGCTTTCGCCGCAAAGTCAATTTATAATTCAAAACAAACCGATTCTGAATATTGACTATGTTTTCTTCGTGTGCTATACTCTTTACTGTTTTAAAATATTAAAAAAAGGATGATTTGTTTGAAAATACTTTTTCAGGGCGACAGCATAACCGACGCTTCGAGAGACAGAAGCGATTATCATAATTTGGGCAACGGCTACGCGAAGTTCGCGGCGCAGCTGATTCGGGAAGCGTATCCGGACAGGGCGTTCGAGTTTATCAACTTGGGCATCAGCGGCAACAAAGCGGAAGACTTAAAGGCGCGCTGGCAGACCGACTGCATCGACATTCAGCCGGATATCGTTTCGATTCTCATCGGCGTCAACGACACTTGGCATTTCGCGGACAAGGGCGCCTGGATGCCGAACGAGTATTTCGAAAGCTGCTACCGGGATATTCTGACGCAGGTCAAAACCAAGACAAAAGCAAAAATCATTCTGCTCGAGCAATTCCTGCTTTACACGCCGGACAAAGCGCATTACAGAGTGGACCTCGACCCGAAGATACAGATCACCCGCGCGCTCGCGCGCGAGTTCGCGGACGTGTTTGTTCCGCTCGACGGCATTTTCGCCGCCGCGTCGGTCGAGAAAGAACCGACCTACTGGGCGCCCGACGGCGTTCATCCGTCCGAAGCGGGCGCGATGCTGATTGCGAAACATTATCTAAAAGCGATTAAGAAGATTATTTAGGAGCATCAGGTTAGATGACGATTTACGAAGCGATTGCGGAGCTTGCTTTATACGGTATTAAAAACGACCTCATCGAACCGATGGACGAGGTTTACATAATCAACAGCCTGTTACCCCTGTTCAAGCTGGACAGCTTCGAGAAGCCCGAAATAACAGAAACACACAGCCTTGACGAAATTCTCGGCTTTCTGTGTGACTACGCGGCGGAGAAGGGCATTATACCCGACAACGGCGTCGTGTCGCGCGATTTGTTCGACACGGCCGTCATGGGCGTGTTAACGCCGCGTCCCTCCGACGTCGCGGCGCAGTTTTACAGCCTTTTGCGGAAGAGCCCGCAGAGAGCGACGGAATACTTCTTTAAACTGGGCAAGGACACCAACTACATCCGAGCCACCCGTATCGCCAAAGACAAAAAATGGGTCACGCCGACCGAGTTCGGCGATTTGGATATCACGATTAACCTTTCCAAACCGGAAAAAGACCCGCGCCAGATAGCCGCCGAGAAAGCGGCGCCGCAGTCGGGGTATCCGAAATGCCTTTTGTGCTTTGAAAACGAAGGGTACGCCGGCAGAATCAATCATCCGGCAAGGCAAAACCTGCGCATTGTTCCGATACGGCTGGACGGTGAGCACTGGGGCTTGCAGTATTCGCCCTACGCGTACTACAACGAGCACTGCATCGCGATTAACGCTAAGCACGTGCCGATGAAGATAAACCGCAGCACGTTTGCAAAGCTGACCGATTTTGTCACGCTGCTTCCGCATTACTTCATCGGTTCCAACGCCGACCTGCCGATTGTGGGCGGCTCGATTCTCTCGCACGACCATTTTCAGGGCGGCCGATACGTCTTCGCGATGGAGAAGGCGCCGGTCGAGATTCCGATAGCCTTTAAAGGTTTCGAGGACGTAACCGCCGGCATAGTCAAATGGCCGATGGCGGTCATCCGCTTAAACTGCCCGGACAAAGAAAGACTGGTAGAACTGTGCGACAGGATTCTTGCGCACTGGCGCGGCTATACCGACAAGGAAGCGTTCATATACGCAGAAACCGGAAAAGGTTTACATAATACAATCACGCCGATCGCGAGACGCAGGGGCGAAAACTACGAAATCGACCTGGTTCTGCGCAACAACATCACGACCGACGAGCATCCGCTCGGCGTTTATCATCCGCACGCGGAAAAGCACCATATCAAAAAAGAAAACATCGGTCTGATCGAGGTGATGGGGCTTGCGGTGCTTCCGGCAAGACTGCTTGCCGAAATTGAGCTCCTCAAAGACGCTATTCTGAACGAAAAAGACATCCGCGCAAACGAAAAAACTGCTTCCCACGCCGACTGGGCGGAGGAAGTCATGAAGAAACACAACGAAATAACAGCGGAAAACATTGATAAAATTCTGCAGGACGAGATCGGGCTTGTGTACTTAGGCGTGCTGGAGGACGCGGGCGTTTATAAATGCACCCGAGCGGGCAGGGAAGCGTTTTTACGCTTCATCGAATCGGTAAATAAATAAATTTTTGCAGGCGGAGAGTTTTTTCTCCGCTTTTGGTTTAAATTTCCCTAACTTTTCTTTTTTTGTGTCACTACATAAGCGAACAGAAAAATCAGCGCTGGTTTTCTGAAAGGAATGTGCAGATTTGAAGGACTATGAACAGCTTTTCACACAAATCGCCGACGAATATTCTTTAATGTTGCTCAACTGGGCGTACAAAAAGCTGGGCGACCGGGAAAAAGCGGAGGACTTGGCGCAAGAGGTTCTTGTGCAGGTCTTTTCAACAATAAAAAAGGATATTAAAGCCGGAAAACAGGTAGAAAAGCTCGAAAACCTGGTCTGGAAAGTCGCGCACTATGTATGGTGCCATCATTTGCGCCGCTTAAAAACCTACAGAATGTATGTTCCAGTAGATGAACTGCAAATCAGCAGCGACTCGGATTTTGTTGCCGAATACGCGGAAAAGGAACATGAAAAGCAGTTGATTTTGCGTATGCGAAAACAGATTGCAAGGCTGAGTTTTTTGCAGCGTGAAATTATGATCAGCTTTTACCTTGACAAACTAACGGTAAAGCAAATAGCCGAGAAACTGAACATAAGCGAGCAGGCGGTTAAATGGCACCTCTTTGACACAAGAAAAAAATTGAGAAGGGAGATTATAGCAATGAAAAACACCGATTATGTTTACCGCCCGCGCAAACTCCACATGGCAATCAGCGGTCAGTCTTATTCCTATGCCGATACAGATGTAATCAACAACAGCTTGACAAAACAGAATATCTGTGTAGCCTGTTATGATCAGCCCAGAACCTTAGACGAACTGAACGAGATACTTGGCATTCCAAAAGCATATCTCGAGTATGATTTACAGTGGCTCATTGAAAGAGAATTTGTTACAGAAGAAAAAGAAAAGTACTCCACGTCTTTTGCCATTGAAACCGCACAAAGCGAGCAGGAAAAGAATGCTATTTATCTGAAGCATAAAGAGAAACTCTCGGATGTTATCATCAACGAACTGTTTTCATCAGAGGATAAACTCCGCAAAATCGGTTTTTGTGGCAGCGACAAGCCGATGGAAAAGCTGTTGTGGCTGCTGATATACCAATGCGCGGGATATATTCGAGTGCCCTTTACGTTAGATCCTCCTATTCGTCCCGACGGCGGCAGATACTATCCGCTTGGTTTTGACCGCACGGACTTTGATAAAATAGAAAAAGTGGTCGATACATCGGGATGGGCATGTAACGGCAGTATTTACAACGGCAATTTCTGGTGGTTCGGCCTTTACAATTTCGGACAGTCGGAAATTCAGTACTTAATCGGCGGAAGCTTACCGGAATGGCAGCAATTGCGCGAACTGCTTTGTCGGATTGTGGACAATAAATATGATGTATCGACATTGAACGAAAACGACAGATTCAACCTTGCAAAACTGGTTGAAAAGGGATTTGTGACCATAGACGGCAGAAAAGCGCTTCCCAACTTCTGCATATTCTCGCCTGAACAGCATAAACAGCTAGAGCAATCCGTGTTTGAGCCCATCGTTTCCAAAATCGCCGATGCAATACAGAATCTGCAAGATGACCTTTCCAATTACTACGATAAGACAATACCGAAGCATCTGAAATCCTATAAGCCGTTATTAATGCGTTTGGCTATAAACGATTTAGGATATCTGACCACCATCTTCGCCTTTAACGACGGCAAGCTGTATGTGCCGAAGGACAGCCGCGACGGCGAGTTCCTAACTTTAATGATGATTCAATAAAGAACAACAGCCCGGGTCTGCTGATCCGGGCTGTTGTTTTATAAGGGAGATTATCCTTTGATTTTCGCTAAAATCTCTACAAACTGCTTTTTAAAAACATCATCGCCGCAGTATTCCTTCGCGGTGTTGTAAGCGTGTTCGAGCGAAGCATCGGCTTTGTACTCGGAGTTGTTGATTACCAGACAGGCTTCGGCAACGGCGGCGGCGAAGTGGAAATCGCCGTTCAGTTCCGTGCTGACGGACGCCTGATGCTCGTAGAGTTTGGATTCGTTTTCGTCTGGTTCTTTATAGCGGACTTTGACCGAAAAGAGGTTTTCTGCGGCGTTGTCCTTGACGGTTATTTCGTACATGGCGGTGACGGTCTGACCCGCGCCCATGTCGCCGGCGTCTTTTTTGTCGTTTTCAAAGTCGGCGTTATCCAGCACGCGGTTCTCGTAGCCGATTAAGCGGTAGCTTTCCACCGTTTCTTTGTTGAACTCGACCTGCACCTTAACGTCTTTCGCGACGGTGTAGAAGCTGCCGGAGAACTGCTCGTCCAGCACTTTTTCGCCTTCGGCAAGGCTGTCGATGACGTAAAAACCGCCGTTTCCGTTGTCCGCGATCACTTCAAGCTTTTTATCGCCGCTGTTGTATGTAACGCCGTAGCCGAGCACCGTGATGAAAATGCCGCTTTCTCTTCTCTCGGTCACCAGCTGTTTCATTTCCTCAATAGAGCTCGGTCCGACATTGAAATCTCCGTCGGTCGCAAGTATAATACGGTTGTTGCCGTCTTTGATAAAGTAATCCGCCGCAAGGCTGTAAGCGGTATTGAGTCCGTCCGCGCCTGCGGTGCTGCCGCCGGCTTCGAGATTGTCGATGGCGTTTTGGATTTTCTCTTTTTCGCTGCACTTCGCGCCCGAAAGAACGGTTTTCACGCCCGAGGCGTAGGTCACGATCGAGACCGTGTCGTTCTCGTTCAGGTTTTTCACCGCCATCGCGATCGTTTCTTTTACCAGCGGCAATTTATCATCTGAGTCCATCGATCCGGAAACGTCGATTAGGAATACAATGTTCGAGCCTTTGCGGGCTTCTTTGTCGATATCCCTGGCGGCGAGGGTGATGACGGCGAGCTTTGCGTTTTTGTTCCACGGACAGTCGCCGACCAGCGTGCCGACCGCGACGGGATGGCTGCCGTCCGGTTTTACATAGTCGTATCTAAAATAATTAATGGCTTCTTCTGTTCTGATCGAATAGTTGTTTTGTTGAAATTCCGCAAGCGAAAATTGTGAAATATATCTGCGGAAGTTGACATAGGACGCGGTGTCCACATCGATGGAGAAGGTCGATACGTTCTCGTCTGCTGTTTTCATAATCGGGTTTTCAAGCAGATGTCCCGGTTCGCCGGAGGTCTCGCCGCGCAAAGCGGCATTGTCGAATGGGATTCTATTCATATACGTTCCGTCTTTAAGATTCGCTTGCTCTACAGAGCAGCCGAAAAAAACAGCAGATATGCTTATCGCCAGGAGAAGAATAAAAACCCTTTTACTTTTCATGCCATATGAGCTGATACGTTTTTTCATCACCATCGTCCTTTCATAAAGATTTGTAAATATTGCATATATTTACAATAGCAATCTAACATATTTTTTACGGAAAGCAATCTACGAATTATTAAAATATTATAAAATTTTTAGTTTGAAACTTTTTGCAACAATTTTCACCACTATTGTGTTGTAAGATGAAAAGCGAATAGAGGGAAGAGCGTTGTATATCATTCGAAAGATTGTCATTTTGATTTGCACAATGCTTGTTGTTTCCGCATTCTGCATTTTGTGCTCCGCTACCGTTCGGTCGATTGAAAAAGGGTATTCAGCTTCGGCCGACAAATCGAATACGGAAGTAAATTCCGATACGGAATTAAATTCCGATACGGAAGCAAGTTCCGATGCGGAATCCGGCAATTCCGGCGCGGAATCCGGCAATACCGGCGCAGAATCCGGCGCCGTATCCGAACCCGGCTTGGATTCAAGCGACACGTCCCGCGACAGCGGTAAAAACCCTTCGCAAGACGATTCGGACGTCGTTCTTGTATGTAAAGGAAACTTGGACGGGGTCAGCAGAGAACTGCTGATTAAGCTGAAAGATATCGTTAAATCCCATCCAAACAGCGTTTCCTTTTACTATGAGAATTTAGATACCGGAATTGCGATCGCCGCGACGCCCGATAAAGCGTATTTCTGCGCAAGCGTGGTCAAAGCGCCTTATATCGCGGCGGTTTTAAAAAAGGGCGTTGACACATCCGAAGTCGTCGCGATAAAAGAGGATGTATGCAATATTCCGGCCGGCGCCGAGCTGACGGTGGATCAGCTGATATACTACTCGCTTGTGCACAGCGACAACAACTCCTACATAGAACTGATTCGGAAATACGGCAGAGCGGTTTTCAACAGTTACTCCGAGGAGCTTGGCGTTTCCAGCAGGATCACCAGCGGGCACTTCTGCAGCATGACCGCCTATGAGGCGGCGGTTTACTTTAAGGATATCTACAGCTTCGCATTGGAAAGCGCGGACGGCAAGTATCTGGCGGAGTATATGAAAAAACCGATCTACAACCAGCAGATCGGCAGGGTTCTTTCTAAAAAATATCCTGTTTTGCAAAAATACGGCGCAAGCTATAATCGTTCCGTGTTTCATAATACCGCCGTTGTCTGCGCGCCCAGTCCGTACGTGCTCTCGATTTTTACGGACATAAACCCGGCGGCGGAGGAGAGCACAAAAGTTTTCCGGGACATCGCGGCGGTCATCGACGAAATCAACACGGCCGTTGCGGAACGGAACGCGCTTCCGGTAAACGCGGAGGAATCGGCTGCGGACTGATTTACACGACATACAGGATCGGCGCATCGCCCAACTTTTGAGAGAGCTGCTCCCGCAAAAAACTCTCCGCCATGGCGCGGACCGCAGCGTTGTAGGTGTATTTTCCTCTGCCCCTGCCGGTCATGAGGGTTTTATCGTACAGTTCGATTGCTTTGGGAAACGCTTCGTTGTTGATCGCGCGGTGGATATAGCTGTAGGTCATAAAGATAATCTCGATTTTTATCTGCTTTTTGACTTTTTCGGTCAGCTCGTCCGCGAGCTGGTCGATTAGGGAAGCGTACAGTTCCTTCCAGTTTGCAGTCAACACGACCGGCGCGATGATAAGCCCGGCTTTGTATCCCGCTTCGCAGAGGTTGTTGAGCGCCAGAATCCGGTTTTTCAGCGGGGAAGTGCCGAACTCGACTTTCCGAATGATTTCCTGCGGGTTGACGCTCATTCGGACAATGAACCTGCCGTCGTGATGAAGCGGCAGGATAGAATCGATCATATCGAATTTCGTGGGAAAGGTGAGATAGCCTTTCCCGTTTTTTGCGAAGGTTTCGATGGTCCAGCATAAGTTGCCGGTAATGGTGTTTTCGAGTACCAGATCGCTGTTGCTGCCGATTTCAAAGGTCAATTCTTTATCGGACGCGTTTGCGGTTTTGATCAGCTTGTCCATCATGTACTCGCGGTTGACAAACAGCCGCAGGTACGAGCATTTGTTGTAGTTGCAGACTAAATAGCAGTAAAGGCACATCGCGCTGCAGCCGGAGGAAGTATAGGGCACCAAAAAATCCGAGACTTTGCGGTTCGGCACATACCGATGCGTTTTCCGAACGCCGACGATCAGATGCTGTTTTAGGCGCCCGAACGCTTTGTTCTCGGTTTTGCGCAGTTCTTCGATATTGTTGTGGTTTTCAATCGGGATCCATTCCCGGTCGGCGTATTTGTCCTTCAAGTAAGCGCCCAGTTTGTAAAACAGCGCGTCCGGTTCGTAGTAGATTTTGTCGGGAAACATAGAAAAACTCCGTTTTTTATTCTTCGCTTATAGCATGCGGAGTTTTTATAGTTTGTATGCCGGATTGACAAAACTGAACGCGCTGTTGTAAATTCTTTATTATACGGTGTTGTATAAAACGCCGAACTGGTTCGCGTGCGTAAGCTCATCCACCATCGCGAAGAAGAACAGATCCCGCACGACCGGGTCTTTTGTGGAGAGCTGTATATCGCGGTAATCGGACGCCGCCTGCAGTTCGTCTTTGAGCGCGATCAGCAGGCCTTCCTTATAATCGGGGAACGAAACGTATGTAACGGTGTACTGCGGTTTTTCGCCAAAGTATTGCACATACAGCCTTTCAAACTTCTGCAAATGTTCCAGCTCGTCGTCGCGCGCGTCCAGAATAAACGCACGGTGCGTATCATTCGGCGCGCCGGTTACGAGCCTTGAATAAAATTCAGCGGCGGCGGCCTCTTCTCTCATAATGTTGAATAAAGCGTCTTTAAACTCCTGCATCGTCATGTTTCCGAGCAGCGGCAACTGCATATTGTTTGACTGTCGCAGCATAAAAATACCCTCCGTTTTGTGTTCATATTTATTATATGAACGAAACGGCAGGATATGTGATTCTCCGCTGCGGCGTTTTTTCCGTAAATATTAACCGTTTGCATTTTCGTTACACTCTATCGATCGCATCAATCTTAAAAAACATGTCCCCACGCATTTAAAAGCTCAGGTCAAGGCGATTTCGGCAATGAGTTTATTTCATGACGGGACTTATATTCCCGCTTCTATTCTGCATCAGAACGGTTACCTCTCCTCCGACTGGACGCCGAATGAAATCGCGACCGCGTTCGCGGTTTTGGAAGATTAAATAAGTGTTTTTAATGAAAAAAGCCGCCTGCTGGCGGCTTTTTTTATTGTTTAGTTGCTTCCGGCACTGCTTGAACTGCTTGACTCGGAATTTGTGTTAGACGTGTCGGAGGAGGTATCCTTTTTGCTGTCGTCTACGCGACGCTTAATTCGGATTTCAACACGGCGGTTCAAAGCCTTTTCCTCTTCAGTGGTTCCGTCGGTATAGGGCTGCGTGCTGGAGTAGCCCAAAATCGTCATTTTGTTTTTCGGCAGACCGCAGTTCTGAACCAGGTACTTTAAAACCGTAATCGAACGCTGCGCCGACAGCTCCCAGGAGGAAAAATCGGTTAAGTATTCGTCGTTCGGAACATACTGCGTGTGTCCCGCAATCTCAATGTTCGAAATCTCGCTCTCTGTTTCTTTCAGCACTTCGCCGATCAAAGACAGCGGGCCGTAGCTGGTGGGTTTTAAAACCGCCCTGTTTCCATAGAACAAAACGCCTTCGGTAAAGCGGAAATAAACGTATTCGTCAACTTTTTCAACGACGATATCCTTCTGGTAGCCTTTATCTTTAATCAGGCGGGAGATGTTTTTGATGAACTCGTCAATATCTTCGAGCGTGTATCCGCCGGGAACGTAATCGATGCCGCCGCCGATTTTTCCGCCGTTGTACTGGCTGGGATCGCCGGACAGTACGCCGGAGGTCGCGCCGGAACCGATTCCGGAATAATCGCCGCTGATAATCTGCACATTGGACCATTCATCGGGATTCTCAATGAGGTTCTCGATCTCGCTGTTTATGTACGAATAGGAAGTATTGTCGCCGGTGAACGCGATTTTGAAGCTGCTCATAAAGGATTTAAACTTCAAAACGTCGGTCGCGCTCAACGCGTACAGCATGATAAACAGGATGAGAAGGTTGTTCATCAGATCGGCGTATGTGATCAGCCATCGTTCCTGATTGGGTTCTTTTAACTTATCGCCGCTCCTTTTCATACGATTACCCGTGCGCTCGAGTGAGAAGCCATGGGTTTTCACCAACCTTTCTTTCTATTGGGCATGTCTAACTGCTTCTTTTTGCGGATTTTGAACCGAGTATCAGATAGGATGAGAGCTGCTCTTTGAGCATCTTCGGGTTGATGCCGTTTCTGATGGAGCAGACCGCATTGATAATCATTTCTTTCTCGAGCCTGTAATCCGCAAGCCTGTTCTTGAGCTTGGTCGCCATCGGAATGAAAATCAGGTTCGCAGCGGCAACACCGTACAGGGTCGCGGTAAACGCGATACTGATGGCCTGCGTGAGCTGAGCGGCGTCGCTGGAGCCGGCGGACAGCGTATGGATCATGCCGACGATGGTTCCGACCATTCCGAAAGCGGGCGTATATCCGCCCAAAGCATCGAGCATGGAAATGCTCAGAATTCGGTCCTGCTCGTAAACGTAAATGTCGTTCTGCATAATCTCGCTGATTTTTTCCGCGTCGGTACCGTCAACAACGCTCAGGATGCCGCGTTTGATGAACGGATCGACGTTACCGTCCGAAACGGCTTTCTCAAGGCTCAGCAAACCGTTCTCTTTCGCAGTCTGCGATAATCTTACAAGGAAATCGATTGTTTCGCTGACTGTTACCTTTGGTTCTTTGAAAATCTCAATAAAAAGTATTGGCAGCTTTTTTACCTGCTTCATTCCGTAAGAAAGACACAAAGCGCCGAAAGAACCGCCGAATACGATAAAGGTCGAACTCAACATTCCCAAAGACGCAAGCGAGCCGCCTTCCATAATATAACCGTACAGTACGAAGCCGACACCTGCGATCAAGCCTATTACACTTAGTAGATCCATAATACCTCCAAAAGGAAAACAGATTTGTGTTTACGCCGATGTTAATCCTCCGATTAACAATCCATAAAAAGGTTGACGTTTACTTTCGACGAGTTGTCGTTTTTATAATTCAGCTTAATAAGCCTGCGGTTTTTCGCAGAGGTCATATTGTCTAAAATAGATGATTTTTCTGCGTTTGCGCGGTATGTAAGCTTTTCGTTCAGCGCGATGCAGCCGGAAAGCACTTTGTTCGCGGTTTCAACCTTGTTGGCAAGCCGTTTGTATTCCGGACGGCAGTCGCCTTCCTTCAAACTTCCGTTGATAATCGAAGCGACCTCGCCGCTGACGCCGGGCTGCGCGATGATCCGCTTAACGTCAGCCTCGATTTTTTCAATAGATTCCGCGATGATTTGATGGTCCTCTATTTTCTCAAGGAAAAGATCGAACTCCTGCTTGTCCAGGTATTCCATCGCTTTTGTATAAATCACGTCAAGGCACTGCAAAAGCATGATCTTTTGCTCGATCGCGCTTTCGAGTTCATCGATGATGTTGTTTGTATGATTCAACGTTGCGTTCATATTTCATCCCTTTCTCGTACGATACCTTTAGACTTGGCGTTTAACCGCCTGTACGCGCCAGAACCTCAGCCTTCTTCCAGGTATCTCTGAGTTCGGTTGCGATTTTCTGCGCCTCGCGCAGCGGTTTTATATCCTTTTTGATGTTCGCCTGAATCAGCCTGTCGTTGATGAAATCATATAGCGCAAGCAGATTCTTTGAAATCGGATAGCTCATATCCAGGCTGTCTATCAGATAGTTAAAGATATTTTCGGTTTTCATGATGGAGTTGTGCGCGCCGACGATATCTTTTTTCTCGATTGCTTCGATGGCTTTGGAAATATTGACGCACGCCTGGTCAAAAAGAAGATTGATTTGTTCGCCGGCCGTCAAAGCGCTGACGGACTGCTTCATATATTTTTGATACTGCGAAACCATTAAACCCACCTTCTCCTTTTACTGCTTGTTGTTGTAAAGGCCCATCAGCCACGAATTCTGCTGATTCAGCTTGGCCAAAGCTTTTTCCATTGCGGTGAATTTTCTCCAGTAATTATCCTCTTCTTTCGCAAGCTTTTGCTCTAAGTAGTCAATTTTCTCTTTCAGCTCTTTAATGCGCTTGCTGTATTCGGTCTCGCCCTTGTAGGAGTCGGTCGGGCTGCCGACAAGGTTAATCAGCGCGCCTTTTTTGGTACCCGTTTTGTTCAGGTTGGTGTTTAAAACGTCGCTGAGCCGATGGAAAATGCCTTCTTCGTTGAAACGCTCCGTCAGCCATTCGTTGGTTGCGTACACCGAGAAAGATTTGTCGCTTTGCTGCGCGAACAGCGCGATGACCTTTTCGGGGTTGGCGTTCAGCGCGTTTCTCAATTTATTTTCATCGACGGTTAACTTGCCTTTGTCCGCGTAAATCGTCGTGGCAATGCCGATTTCGCTGAGAATGCCTAAGGGAAGGCTGTTGTCGCTCAGTTCCATAACCGGCATATAGAAGCATTTCTTGAGCTCTTCGGCGATGGATTTGAGATAAATGTCGTTTCGTAAAAGACCGGTTTTTGCCTTCTTCTCCCAAAGCTCGATTTCCTTTTCGGTCATCGCGTCCTTTTGGTCCTGGGTCAGCGGCAGGTAATCTCTGTCATACTCCTCGGAGAGCTTTGTGGTTATTTCGGAGAGCAGAGCGTTGTAATCGGCGATAAAGTCTTTGATTTTATTCAGAATCGCCTCTGTGTCGTAGCTGAGGTTGATGGTGATGTTTTCCTCCGCCGCGCCGGCTTCCTTGCCTTTGATGGTAATGATGATTCCGTTCACGTCGATGGTGTTTGTGCTGCGGGTGACGGTAATGATGCTTTCGGGATCGGTCGAGCCGTCGACGCTGAGCCTTACGATCGCGTCGGTGCCGGCCGTTTTTACGCCGGTTCCGAACAGCGCGCCCATCAGGTTTCCGGTTACGTCCGCAATCGTGATATCGGACGCCGCGCCGGTTTCGGTGGAAACCAGCGTGAACTTGTCGGTCAGCGTGGAATAAGACATCTTTACGCCGGCGTCGCTGGCGTTCACAATCCGCATAATGTCGCTCAGCGTGACTGTGGCGTCGAACGAGAACGGTTTTCCGTTAATCGTGAACTCGATTTTGTCCTCTCCGGACAAGGCGCTGTTTCTCAGGCTCGCGGAAGCGAGGGACACGTTTAAATCGATCCGATTGGAAGAATAGGAAGCAAAGGTCAGCGCGTCGCCCGGGTCGGAGCCGTCGGTCGACGTTTTAATCATAATAGTGCTGTTGGAAGCGCTTAACGTGATGGTGTCGCCGTTCAGGTTTACCGCAATCTTCCCGCTGCCGAACACAGTGTTCAGCTGCGACTGTATCTCGTCGGCGACGTCGCTCGCGGTCGCGTATTCTATATCGGAAAAGGTTATCGTTTTTTCGATTCCGTTCAGATTGACGACAAGGGTCTTTCCGGCCAGATCTCCCAGATTCTCGGTATTGACAAGAATCTGCGGGTCGGCGCTGACGGGGGCGCTGCTTTCCAGCTTCGCCGCGGTCGCGACGCTTACAATATCCTGAATAAAAATGCTTCCGGCAGCAGCGTTCGCAGAAGCCGTTACCGAAATCAGGCTGGAGTTGTAAGAAGCGGAAAGCCTTGAAATCTCGTTTGCCCAGGAAGAAGCGGTGTTGAAATACTTCTGCTGGAACTCGTAGAGTTTCGAGGTGATGTTTTGGTACATTTCCCGCTTCCATTCGAGAAGCGTTTTTTGCTGCGCAACCTTGTCAACCTTTAAACGGCTGACCTTCATCAGGCTTTCGACAATCGATTCCGTATCCAGACCGGAAGCGATGCCGGTGATTCTGCTCGTATATGCGCTTGACGGTGCCATTGTATTTAAACCTCCGTATTCAGGTCAACTTGACTAATTTTTCAAGAGAAAAAATTCATCCGACATATGCTTACAACACATATATCGGACGGTAAAAAAATAAATTTAATTGCAAAAAGGTTATTTTTATTGCATAAATTTCTTCCTAATTTTTATATTATGCAGTCCCATACGACATATACGACAGTTTTATTGCAAAATTTATCAATTTTCGATAAAAAGTATTGACGAAAATATTAATATATGCTAATATATGGTCGAGTTATAAAAACTCCCATGAAAAGGGCAAAACTATCGAAAGGTAGTGCCGCAAAGCTATAGGGTCTAAAGGAATGTATATTCCAATGACAGCCAGCCGCCATGATGCATATTTAATAGCATAATTATACGTATTATACGCTTTAGATATGATGACGGCTGAGTATACATTCAGCCGTCATTTTTTATTCATAAAAAAGTGTAAAAATTGTTCATAAAGTGAATCGGTTAAAGATTTCAAAAAAATTAAATTGATAAAATATCGGTATAAATTAATTCACAAAACCTGGATAACGAATTTTTTATCCGATTTTCTTTTGCGAAAAGACAAAATTCATTGAAAGGGCTGAATCAAATGGACAACATCAACAGCACGGGCATGGAGTTCCTGTTAAAAGGTCTTGATGCTGTTTGGCTAAGGCAGAAGGTTATTTCCAACAATATCGCCAACTCGGAAACCCCCGGTTATAAGCGGCTCAGTGTCGAATTTGAGGATTTATTGAAAAATTTGATAGAAAGCAAATACGACGACATTGAGGCGCTCAAGGAAGCGATCGCAAACATTGAGCCGGTTGTCAAGCAGGACAGCTCCTCGTCGACCAGACTGGACGGAAACAACGTTGTGATGGATAAGGAGCAGATCGAACTCGCGAGAGCGCAGCTTCAGTATGAGTATCTTGTTAGTTCGTTGTCCTCGCAGATCAGCCGGCTGAAATACGCGATTAACGGCGGAAGCAGATAGGAGGCATCATTGTAATGGCTTTTCTTGATTCTTTGGATATTTCCGGTTCGGCGCTGACGGCGCACAAGTTCAGATTGGAAGTGATCGCGCAGAATATCGCGAACTCGGAAACGACGACCAACGGCAGAGCGTACAGAAGAAAGCTGGTCGTGCTGTCCGAAATACCGAACAGCTTCCAAAAAAACCTGCGGGACGCGGCCTCGCGCTTAAAGACCGAGAACAAAGGCGGCGTCGAGGTAAGCGGCATTCTGGAAGACGAGAACGCGGTCAGACTTGAGTATGATCCGGACAGTCCCTTTGCCAATGAAGCGGGTTATGTCGAAAAACCCGATATTAACACAGTAGAAGAGATGATAGACATGATGTCTGCATCCCGCGCTTATGAAGCAAACGTTACCGCTTTTTACGCTGTCAAGCGCATGGCGCAGAAAGCGCTCGAAATTGGCAAATAATCCATAAATAAAATAAGCGGAAGGGTAATGAATCATGACAGTCACACCTGTTAATACAACCGAAATCGTAAACAACATTTCAACGAACACGGTTCAGAACACAGAAAAGAGCAGCGGAAGCTACATACCGTTTGAAGACATACTCAAAGAAGCGATTACGAACGTAATAGAAACCAACAACGCGGTGCAAATGGACGCTATTAAAATAGCGGCAGGGGATATGGATTCGCTGCATCAGGTTATGATCGACATCGCGAAAGCGGATCTGGCAGTGCAAACATTGGTTCAGGTGAGAAACAAAGCTCTTGAAGCATATAACGAGATAATGCGCATAACCCTATAATTTCTTCATTTTTTAAAAATTAAGAAAGGAAGCATTTCTTCGGCAATATGCGGCAGGGAAAATGAAACTCTCAGTATCAAGCTTGTATCATCAATTTGTCGAATTTTATAAAAAATTAAGTAAAAAAGCAAAAATAATAGCTTTTTCGGTGCTTGGAACCATTGTTGTCGTTTCTATTATCATCGGCGTCTTACTGAATAAGACAACATATACTGCCTTATATACCGGTTTGTCGAAAGAGGAAAGCTCGCAGATACTCTCCTATCTTCAGACAATGTCGGTCGACGTTCAGCTTAAGGACAACGGAACCATCCTTGTACCGGAGGATCAGGTCGCGTCTTTGAAAATGCAGCTCGCTACTGAAGGATATCCGAAGAGCACTCTGAATTACGATTTGTTTATGAATCAGTCCGATCTGTTTACGACGGATTACGAAAGAAAGAAGCTGCTCATCTTCCAGCTTCAGGAAAGGCTTCAGGATTCCATCAGAACGCTGGAGGGCGTCAAAGACGCCATTGTCACGCTTAGCATTCCGGACGACAATTCCTATGTTCTGAAAAACGACGAAGACATTGTCACCGCATCGGTCGTGCTGAAACTGGACAAAGGGGTTGCGCTTACATCCAAGCAGATAAAAGGCATTGAAAACCTGGTGTCCAAGAGCGTGCCCGGACTTACGGCGGAAAACGTATCGATTCTCTCCACCGATATGGAGCCGCTGAACGGAGAAGCAGCCGAAAAGAATGAAAACGACGCGGCTGCAAAAGCCGAAACCATCAATAAAATCAACAATCTGTTCGCAAAGGGTTTAAAGGATTTCTTAAAACCCGTATTTGGTGAAAAAGGCGTAAGCGTATCTGTAAACGTAAAAGTTAACTTCGACAAGGTGTCCTCCAAAGAAACCGTATATACGCCGGTTGTCGGCGAAAACGGAATTATTACCTGGATACAAAGATCAAGTTCGTCCGTTGTAATAGAGGACCCCGGCAACGCGAGCGGCGTTGGCGGAACGGGTTCCAATACGACGCCCACCTATGAGGAGTCCAGGGATACAACCAGCAACAGCACCGTTGAAAACAAAGAGGAATTCACCGCGAACTATTTGGTAAATCAGCTGATTAAGGAAATCGAAAACAGCGGCGGAAACATCACCGATATGACGGTTGCGGTTGTGGTCAACAAAAAAGAGCTTTCCGAGGAACAGAAGCAGCAGTACCGCGAGCTGGTCGCTTACGGCGCGGGAATACCGGTAGAAAAGGTAGCGCTAACAAACGCCGAGTTCTTCGCGCCTGAGGAGTCGACGACTTCACAAGAAAATAACTTCACGTTCTTACCGATCAGCGTTGACATAAGCGCGGAAGACCTTCTGATTCTGCTTTGCGCGGTTGCGGCAATCTTTATAATCGTCGTCATTACAAGGCTGATTGTCAGAGCCGCCGCTAAAGCAAGACGGAAGAGACTGCTCGCGCAACAGTTGGAACTTGAAAACATCGAGAACATCTATGAAGACGAAGAGATTGAAGAAGCGGCAGAGATAAAGAAGATCAAAGAGAAAAAGAACAAGAAGAAGAAAGATAAAGAAGAAAAAGAAACGAAGAAGGCAGAGAAAGAGGAAGAAGAATCTGTTGAAGAACCGCTTTCGGAGGACGCTGTTGAAATGCAAAACAATCAAAAGCCCAAAAAGGCAAGAGTAATCGAGAATATGCCTGAGGAAATTGTTCTTACCGAAACCCGCGAACAGGCACTGAAACGGCAAATCAAGGAGTTCTCGGCTCGCAATCCGGAAATGGTTGCTAACCTTCTAAGGATTTGGATAAGGGAGGACGAGAATAGATGAAGCAGAAGCGGTCCGAATCCTTAAGAAAAGCCGCCACGATCGTGCTTGCGCTCGGTATTGAAAACGCCTCCGAAGTGTTTAAGTACCTTCGCGAGGATGAGATCGAAGCGCTCACCGTTGAAATCGCAACGATGCCGTCGCTTTCCACCGAAGTGATGGAGCAGACGCTGGACGAGTTTTACGGACTCTGCGAAGCGCAGTCCTTCATTACCGAGGGCGGCATCGAATATGCGAAAGCGGTACTCGAAAAATCAAAAGGCGCTACCGTCGCCGCGGCCATTATTGAAAAGGTAACGAAAACGCTGCAGGTCAAAGCGTTTGATTTCATCTACAAAGCAGACCCGAAGCAGATTTTGATTCTGATTCAGAATGAGCATCCGCAGACAATCGCATTGATTTTGTCCTATTGTACGGTCGAACAGTCCTCGGCGATACTCAGCGAACTGCCGAGAGATATTCAGCTGGACGTTGTCGAGCGAATCGCGACGATGGACAGCACTTCGCCGGAAATCGTAAAAGACATTGAGCGAATCATCGAGCGCAAGATGCAGATGAGCGAAACCGGCGAGTTCACCGAAATCGGCGGTACGAAATACATCGCCGAAGTGCTCAACTCCGTTGACAGAGGAACCGAGAAATACATACTGGACGAGCTGTCCAAGAAGGACCCGAAGCTATGCGAGGAAATCCGAAACGATATGTTCGTTTTCGAGGATATCGCAAATCTGGAGCCTATTTACATCCAGCGCTTCCTGCAGGATGTCAACGTAAACGATCTGCTGATCGCGCTGAAAGGCGCAAGCAAGGAAGTCGTGGATGTGTTCTATCAGAATATGTCCATGAGAATGAGAGAGACGCTGGAAGAAGAAGCAAAGTATCTGCGCGGCGTAAGACTTTCGGACGTGGAAGAAAAGCAGCAGAAGTTGGTCGCTCTTGTAAGGTCGCTTGAAGATGCGGGAGAAATCTACATAGCAAGAGGACGAAAGGATGAGATCATTGTCTAATCTGTTGAAATGCAGTGATGTGAATTTTGATTCACAGAAATACGTGCAGGCGAACATTTTTGTAGAGTTCTCTCCGCAGGAACTGAAGACCGAGGAGGAAATCGCGTCCCTGCGCATTTTACAGCGCAATCCTTCCACGAAAGAAGACCTGATTCAAGCCGACAGAGAAGCGATGCGGATTTTCGAGGCGGACAAAAGGGAAAGGGAAGTAGCCGCCGCGTCGGTAAGAAGAATATTCACGGAAGAAGCCAAAAGGCTTGCGGAAGCCGACAGAGAAGCGCAGGAAATCATCAACAGCGCGAAGATATTCGCAACGAAAATCCGAAGTTTCGCTTTTAAAAAAGCCGAGTTCGAATATGAAGAGGCGAAAACCAAAGGTTTTAAGGAGGGCTACGAGGCAGGCAAGGAGATAGCGCTCAAGGAATACACCAGCATCGTCGATCAGTTAAAACAGCTGCTAAAACAGCTCGACGATACCAAAGAGCGCTATCTGGACGACTGCAGGCAGGAGCTGATCAACCTGACCTTCAAAATCGCCGAGAAAATCATCGGCGAGAAGCTGGACAGAAACGAAAGCGCGTTTGTCAGCATTTTCAAAAACGCGGTCAAAGACCTGACGACGCAGAAGTGGGTAAAGCTCTCGGTTTCGGAGTATGACTACGAATTCGCGACCGCGAACGCCGAGCTTTTAAAGAGCTTTATCAGCAGCGCGGAATCCATCGAGATTAACGTAATAGAAAACGCGCCCAAAGGAACCTGTATCATTGAAACGAACGAGAAAATACTGGACGCAAGCGTAAACACCCAATTAGAATCACTTTATAAAGCAGTAGTGAATACATAATGGCTTTATTTGAGAAGGAAAGCAGAATCATAGAAGCGGCCGACCCGATCGACGCAAAAGGGAAAATTGAAAAAATTATCGGATTGGTTATCGAAAGCACCGGTCCGAGCGACGATATCGGCACGGTATGCAAAATTTACAATTCCAAGAACACGGGATATATCCTGGCCGAAATCGTAGGCTTCAAGGATGAACGGGTGCTGCTGATGCCGTATCAGGAACTGACCGGAATCGTAAAAGGAAGCCTTGTGGAGTCCACCGGAAACCTTCTGCGGGTTCCCGTCGGCGAAAGCCTGATCGGCAGAGTGATTGACGGTTTCGGAAATCCGATCGACGGAAAAGGACCGATCGAGACCAGCCGGTATTACCCGGTGCAGGGCACGCCCTCCAACCCGCTGCTCCGGCCGCAAATCGACGAGCGGATTACGATGGGGATTAAGGCGATCGACGGCCTGCTTACCGTCGGTAAAGGGCAGCGAATGGGAATTTTCGCCGGAAGCGGCGTCGGCAAGAGCACGCTGATGGGTATGATTTCCCGCAATATCGAGGCCGACGTCAACGTCATCGCGCTGGTCGGCGAGCGCGGCAGAGAGGTTCGCGGATTTATCGAAAAGGACTTGAAAGAAGAGGGCATGAAGCGGTCGGTGCTCGTGGTCGCGACATCCGACCAGCCGGCGATGATGCGTCTGAAATGCGCCCAGACGGCGACGGCCATCGCGGAATACTTCAAGGACCAGGGCAAAGACGTGCTTTTGATGATGGATTCGCTTACCCGATTCGCGATGGCGCAGCGCGAGATCGGGCTTGCCACCGGAGAACCGCCGGTCGCAAGAGGCTATACGCCTTCGCTGTACGCCCTGCTCCCCAAACTGCTCGAGCGCACCGGGAAATTTGAGAAGGGCTCCATCACCGGAATTTATACAGTGCTGGTCGAGGGCGACGACGTAAACGAGCCGATTTCGGATACCGTAAGAGGTATTCTTGACGGTCATATCGTGCTTTCCAGAAACATAGCGATGCGCAACCATTATCCGGCAATCGATGTTTTGGCCAGCATCAGCCGTTTGATGAACGAGATTACCGACCCGGAACACCTGCAGCTGGCCGCGCGCGTCCGGCAGATTATGTCTGTTTATTACGAAAACTACGACCTGATTAGCATCGGCGCATATAAGATGGGAACGAATCCAAGAATTGACGACGCGATTCACCGCATAGACCGAATCAACGCGTTCCTAAGGCAGGGAATCGACGAAAAGTTCAGCTTTGAGGAAACGCTGGACTTGATGAAAGAGCTGGTAAAATGAAAAAATTCAAATTTCCGCTTCAAAAAGTGCTCGAATACAATACGCATCTGCAAAGAAAGGAAAAGGATATCCTCGCGCGGATGCATCTGGAATACAAAGCGCTGGAAGCGCAGCTGTATGCCCTGATGCAGAAATATGAACAGAACAAAATCAATTACCTCGAAAGCTGCGCAGCGGGGACAAGCATTATCAACGTTTCCGTACTGCTGCGCTATTTAAGCGAGCTTGACGAACAGATAAAGCGCATGCGCCAAAAACTGAAAGAAGCGCAGGAGCAGATCGATCGGCAAACCGAAAAGCTGGTCGAGGTAACCAAAGACAAAACCAAGGTCGAGAAGCTGCGGGAAAGCAAACTCAGCAAATATCTGTTCGAGGCGCAAAAACACGAAGAACTGTTTATCGAGGAGTTCGTCTCCTACCTGAATGCTACGGCAAGCTAAAAAAGCTACATAAATTTAATTATATATAAAGGAGGTGAATGTGATCGTCGGTACAACGATTCAAAACGCTTTGCTCATCCCCGCGGGCGACGCAGGCGCGAGCCGAAAGGCCGGCGCGGGAACGCTTCCAATGCCAAACGATTCGCTGGCGGCAACCTTTGAAAAGTTGTTTGCGAACGCGGAAAGCGGTTTGGGGGCAGAAAGCAAAGGGATTGTTGGCGAGGACGCCGTTTCAGAGCAGGACGACGGCCAGGAACAGCCGAATCCGGCGCTTTTCGGGTTTGCCGCGGCGAACTGCATGCTGACGGGCGGACGAACCGAAGTCTCAGCGCAGAACGCGAAAGCGGCGGAGACAGCAGCGCTTACGGTAGAAAAAGCGGATTCGGTTATCGGCGCGGCATCTTTGCCGGTCGATGCAGGTTTGTCCGTGGAAGCGGAACACGATCCGGCGCAAGGTTTGCGGGCAACCGGCGCGCTTAAGTTCGGAATCACCGAAAGGAGTTCCGAAGGTAACGCCGAGCATAACCGGACGCCGAACGAGCGGTTTGCCGCAGGGTTTGAAGGAACGCAGGCAAACGCCGCTTCTTCAAGCGTATCGCGCGCCCCTGATACGGCCAAACCGGATGCGGTTCGACATTCGTTCGCTTTCGAACCGGTGATCGCCGAAAACGCGAAGCCAGAGCAGCCGCAGATCGCTTTCCAGATCGATTGGAAAGCCATCCGGACAGAGCTGGACATAAAAACCGGATTCCGGATCAACAGCGCGGTCGGTCAAACCATCGCCGAAAACCTGAAAAAGTCGAATTCGTTGCCGAATGCAGGCATGACCGCAGGAGAGCAGGTTCAACCGAAGGCGGAAACTCAGCCGCACGCAGTTTTTGAGCCGGAAGGATTGACGGACGCCGTAAACGCGAATTGCGAGAGCGACGCCAAAATTGTTTTCAGTCCCGACAGCGGCGCAAATACCCCGAAAGCCGAAAGCGTTCAGACCGAACCCGAAAAGTTTGACGAGTTCGGCGTTCAAACCGGAAAGGTTCAGGATTTAAACGCTGCGGCGCAGGGCAGCGCTTTCGTGCACAGTTCCGCCGCGGCGGAAGCGGCAAATACGCAGCCGAAGCCGACGGAAGGCGTGGTCCGGCAGCTTGAGGCGCCGATTAAAAAGGAAGCGGCGAAAGGAACCGACACGTCCTTTAAAATCAAGCTCAAGCCGGAAGGACTGGGCGAGGTTACGGTTGATTTACGGCATGTCGCGGGCAAGCTGGAGGTTACGATTAAGACAGAACTGTCTTCGACTAAAGCGCTGATTTCCGAGAATATCCAGACTTTGAGAAACGCTCTTTCCGCCGACGACGGACCGAAGGCGTTAAGTCTTGCTTTCCTGACGGTCGAGCAGGACGAAAGACAGTTTGGCGCTTTCAGCCAGAGCGGTTTTGCCGGTGAAAGACACAGCCAGCCCGGCAGCGGAAACACGTTCGGTTTACGGGCGGCGGCCGAGCAAAGCAAAAACAGCGGTACTGCAAGGTACAGAACAGGTTTAATTGACTACACAGTGTAAAAGCTGTGGAAATCAGAAAGGAATGAAGCTATGGCAGTAGAAAACATCGGTTCAGTGCAGCCGTTTTCCGCAGGCGTGGAGTCGGTAAACAATGCCGTTACCCGCAAGAACGGAACGGAGTTTGACATCAACGACTTCTTCAAGCTCATGATCGCTCAGCTCCAGAACCAGAGCATTGACAATACGGTTGACAATACGAAGTTCATCACGCAGATGGCGCAGTTCTCTACGCTGACGCAGATCAGCGAACTGACCAAAAGCATGCAGTCGAGCATGTCAATCGCTCTGATCGGAAAAACCGTGTCCATTTCGACGATAGGCGCGGACGGTTTGGCGCAGACAATTACGGGAACGGTTGAGAAAGTTAGCTTTTTCAACGGACAGCCGTATCTTTATGTCGGCGACAAGTATTATGAGTTTTCGCAGGTAACTGATGTTACGAAATAGGGAAGGTGAAGCACAGTTCTATGAGAATTGACGATTCATTCCTGAGCAAATATCAGTCTGCGATACAAAAAATCACGACCGAGACTGCTCCCGTTCGCACGCAAACCACAAAAAAGCCCGAGAAATCGTTCGAGACGGTTTTAAAGGAAGCGGAAAGAGCCAGCGGCGTCACCTTTTCCAAGCACGCGATGCTGCGCATGAGCGAGCGGGAGATTGAGCTGACCAGCGAGGAAATGCAGAAACTGAATTCCGCGGTGGAATCGGCGGACAGCAAGGGAATCAGGGATTCGCTGATTCTGATGGGCGGAAAAGCCTTTATCGTAAACATTCCGTCCAACGTCGTTGTGACGGTTTTGAACAGCGAAGATATTGAAAAGCAAAAAGTATTTACAAATGTTGACGGTGCAGTTATTATATAGCCGGACCTTACGGAGGCTATCGGGCTTTGACTGACAGAGAAGCCCAAATTGCATCGGAAAAAATGCAATAAAAAAATAACTTCGGAGGGTTAAACAATGATAAGATCAATGTTGTCAGCAGTTTCAGGATTAAAGAGTCATCAGACCATGCTCGACGTCATCGGCAACAACGTTGCCAACGTCAATACAGTCGGATTCAAATCCAGCAGAGTATTGTTCTCGGATTTATACTACCAGACAATCGCGAACGCAAACGCGCCTACGGAGACGGCCGGCGGCTCCAATCCGAAACAGATTGGTTACGGCGCGCAGGTCAGATCGATTGACGTCATCAATACCAGAGGCCATTATCAGCAGACTTCCAGAACGCTGGACCTTTACATTTCGGGCGAAGGCTATTTCGCGGTTCAGACCCCGGATGGAATTCGGTTCACAAGAGTCGGCAGCTTTGATTTCGACAAGGACGGCAATCTTGTAGATGCCAACCAGAATTTTGTTTTAGACAACGAAATGAACCGGATTCAGATTGAAAACTTTAACGATTACACCGGCATCTACATTGAGTCCAACGGAGAAATCATAGGCATAAACTTAAGAACCAAAGCCGTAGAGACCATCGGACAAGTCGGGCTTGCTATTATTCCAAATCCGAACGGATTGTTGCAGGAAGGCGATATGTATTACGCTGAAACAACGAACAGCGGTACGTCTGTTAAAATAACATACTTAAATCCCGGAGAAGAAGCTGCAGGCTCGATTCCGGAAGGTGATGACTTGACGAATGTTAGCATTATAGGCGATGGTTATTTTGCCGTTCGGACTCCGGAAGACAAGATTATGTATACAAAGGTCGGCGGTTTTTCTGTCGATAATAATGGCTATCTGGTAGATTCTAACAATAACCTGGTTTTAGACAAAGAAAAGGAGCCAATTCAAATACCCGACGGCTACACATTTTCCCGCTTAGAAGAAAACGGAGTAATAATCGCAACGAAAGAACCTGACGGATCTACAGAAGAACCCGAAGAAATTTCAGTTGGTCAGATCGGAATTGCAGTTATTTTGAACCTGGACGTACTAAAGCAGGATGGAGATTACTACTTTGAAGGCAGCAATACAATACAATTCGTCAAACCCAGCGAAGGCATGGCAGGCCTGCTGGTTTCCGGCGGACTTGAAATGTCGAACGTTGACCTGACGAAGGAATTCACCGACATGATCGTCGCGCAGAGAGGTTTCCAGGCCAACTCAAGGGTAATCACCACTTCCGACCATGTTCTTGAGGAGATTGTAAATCTGAAAAGATAAATAATTTAATAATGTCGGTATAGGGGATATATGTCGCATATATCCCCCGTGCCGGGTTAAGAAAGGTTGGTTTTTATCATGATTGAGCTTACCAAGTTAAACTATGAAAAGTATTACATGAACTGCGACCTGATCGAAATCATCGAGCAAATGCCCGACACCCTGATAACCATGACAACCGGCAAAAAGTATTACGCCCTTGAAACGCCTGAGGAGATTATCGCGAAGATTCGGGAATACAAAAAGAGTTTGTTTGAAAGCTGCGACTTTAGCAAACACAAGGTTCGTCCGAAAAAGGAAGTCAAAGAAGAAAAATAAGTATATATATAATAAAATGTAGAAATTTACTCAAGCGAGGATGAAACGATGGCTGATATCCTTTCACAAAGCCAGATAGACGAACTGTTAAACGAACTGATCGGCGAGGCTGAAAAGTCAAAAACGGATTTCGGTTTGGGACTGAATGAAAGAACAGTTAAGAACTATGACTTTAAAAGCCCGAAAAAGATGTCGAAGGATCAGTTCAAGCTATTGTCCAGTATTACGGATACCCTGGCAAGACACATTCAGGCATATTTCGCAGGCTTATTAAGGAGTTATTGCGAAATCACGCTTGCTACGATCGACGAACATCCGTATTATGAGTATAACAACTCGTTGCCGGATTGTATTCTTACGGGCGTTATCGATATCAGTTCTCTCGGCACGCTGCTTGTCGATATGTCCAACTCCATATCCTTTACGCTTATCGAGAGAATGCTCGGAGGCAATCTGGTTTCTACGATTATACCGGAAAGGGAATTCACGGAAATCGAGATTAGCCTGATGGAGCGGGTTTTTCGCAGAATATGCATGTTTATCAAGGAATCTCTATCCCCGCTGCCCGACGTACAGGTTGATTTAAGGCAGATAGAAACCAACTCGAGATTCATCAAGTCCATCAGAATTGAAGAAGTGGTTGAAGTTGTGATCTATAACGTAGTCATCGGACCCGTCAAGGGCACGTTGACGATCTGTATTCCTTATACCTGCGTCGATTCTCTGGCATTCGCGCTGGAACAGCAAAGCGAAAAAGAAAATACCGATGTCGCGAGCGACGAACTGAAAAGAAACCTGCTCAACGAACTGAGCAATTCCACCGTCGATGTATGCGCCATTTTGGGAGACGCGACATTGCCGCTGAAGGATATCTTAAATCTCCAGCCCGGCGACATCATACGGCTGAATCAGAGAATTGACAGCCCGGTATTGGTGACGGTGAACAACAACAAATGGTTCCTGGGCGAACCGGGAATTTTACATAACTATAAAGCAGTAAAGATTAGCAAGTACTATAAAGGAAGGTCAAACAAGTTATGACGACAGCAGCCAAAGACAACAACACAGAAGCACTATCGTTGATTGAAATTGACACCATCGGGGAAATATTGAACATTAGTATGGGCGCTGCTGCTACAACAATGTCGATTTTGCTGAACAAGAAAGTAGAGATTACTACTCCCAACGTAAAGCTGAAAAAAAGCAGCGAGTTCGAATACAAGGACCTTGAGCCTGCGGTAGGAGTAGAAATAAACTACGTACACGGACTTCACGGGATCAATCAACTCATCATAAGCAAAAAAGATGTCAAGGTGATGGTCGGCTGCCTGCTCGGAGAGGAGCCCATTCCTCCGGACAAAGAGCTGGACGACATTCACTTAAGCGCCCTCGGCGAGATTATGAACCAGATGATGGGTTCGGCAAGCACGGCGCTGGCGACGTTCTTTAACAAGAGCATAAACATTTCTCCGCCGGAGATTTTTGATCCCGCCGATGTGCGTATCAATCGTTTTACGGATCCGGATGAACTCATCGTTACGGTATCGTTCAAGTTTGTAATCGAAGGCATGATTGACAGCCAGTTCATTACCGTACTTCCTCTTGATTTTACAAAAGAACTTGTCGCTTACGCGATGAATTTTGACAGCGCGGAGAATAAATCCGATGATGTCGTCCTAAGCGACAGCGAATCCAGCAAGGTTATCGGACATAAGCAAATTCCCATACCCGAGTTTGAGGAAATAAAGGAAGAAATGAAGGAAAATAAGGAAGCTATGCGTAACGAAGATATGAAACCGAAAACTGAAAACCTTGAAAAAACGCCAAAAACTGAATATGCGCCTCAGGATCAAAAACCCGTAAGCAATTTCAATGTTCAAAAAGTTCAGTTCTCGAGTTTCGACGAGAACTCTGTCGAGAGCGATTCGCCCGAACAGGCAAATCTGGATCTTGTTATGGGCGTCGAGCTGAACGTATCGGTTGAAATAGGCCGTACGAAGAAACAGGTGAAGGACATTCTAAACATTGTAAAAGGCACGATCATCGAGCTTGACCGTCAGGCAGGCGAACCGGTGGACGTAATCGTCAACGGCCAGTTGATCGCGAAGGGCGACGTCGTGGTCATCGACGACAACTTCGGCGTCAGAATCACCAAAGTTTTGACCAACAAGAATAATTAACAGTAAGGAAAGTATGCCTGTTTCATACCGGTATCATTATGGAATATATTATTAAACTTCTAATGCCGCTGGTCGTCGTAGTGCTGATTATTCTCGGAGCGTACTACACGACAAGGTGGATTGCCAAAAAACAAAACACATATGTTTCCGGTAGGATTATCAAAATCATCGAGAGAGTCATGATCAGCAAGGATGTCTACCTTGCCGTAGTGCAGGTGGATACGAAAATTTATCTGATGTCTGTGTCGGCTGGCAAAACCGAGCTGTTAAGCGAACTGCCGCCCGAAACGGCGGAGAAAATAAAAAACGCGCAGCAGCCGGAGGATTTTTTGGGAATCTTCTCAAAACTGCTCGGCTCCCGGCAAGATAAAAACAATCCGAAAGGATAGGCTTCAAACTGCGGATGAAAAAACATAAAAAGCTGATTTTTTCCCTTGCTCTGATTGTCGTTTTGGCTTGCGTGATGTCGATTTCGGCGTCCGCCGAAGACGTTTCCGACATAACGGATACTTCCTCGGTCGGCAGCGGCGATTTGGGGCTTTTGGGAGCGAATACGTTAGATATCATCATCTCTTTGACGCTGATTGCGCTGATTCCCTCGATTCTGATCATGACGACCTGCTTTACCAGAATCGTCATCGTGCTTTCCTGCCTGAGAAACGCGGTAGGTTTGCAGCAGACGCCGCCCAACCAGGTCCTGATTGGAATTGCTTTGTTTTTGTCCCTGTTCATCATGCAGCCGGTAGTCGGCGAGATTAACGAAACCGCTTATCAGCCCTATCGGAACGGGGAGATTACGCAGATGGAAGCGCTCGAAAAAGCGGTGGTCCCGCTCAGGAATTTCATGCTCAGAAATACCAAAGAGAAGGACCTCAACTTCTTCCTCAGCATCAGCAATTCCGAGCGACCCGAAAGCCTTGATGATATCCCGACGCTGGTGGTCATTCCCGCGTTCATCACCAGCGAGCTGAAACGGGCGTTTTTGATCGGATTCCTGCTTTATTTGCCTTTCCTGATTATTGACATGGTTGTTTCCAGCACGCTGATGTCAATGGGTATGGTAATGCTTCCGCCGACCATGATCAGCCTTCCCTTTAAACTGATGCTGTTTGTGCTTGTCGACGGATGGCAGCTTGTTTTCGAATCGCTTGTAACGGGATTCAATTAGCGGCGGTAAAAAAATGAAGAAAAAAGGTGTGAAAAAATGTCGGTAGCGGATATTTCATACATAGCAAGAGACGCGATCGTAACCGCGTTGCTTATCGCCGCACCTTTTCTATTAATCACAGCCGCTATCGGATTGTTTGCCGCAATCATGCAGGCCGCGACGCAGGTGCAGGAGCAGAGCATACCGTTTATTTTAAAAATCGTTTCCGTAGCATTGGTTCTGTTATTGCTCGGCACATGGATTTTTAACGAAATGTCGGACTTTACGCATCGCATCATGGATATGATAAACGGGTTATAGAAGAATGCCTGAAGGGAACGGAAGATCGTGTTTGACGCAATCAACGATAAATACATAATTTTTCTTCTGGCGGCAACCAGGCTTTCAGGCGTGTTTATATTCAACCCCCTGATCGGAAGGCGCAGTATCCCCGCGATTGTAAAAATCGGACTGGCGCTTTTGATCGGCATCGGCATCACGCAGTCGCTGGATTCGGCTGTGCCGGATATTGATTCCTGGCTGATGTTCGTGCTGGTCGTCTTGAAAGAAATGCTGGTCGGATTTGGACTGGGTCTGATTATGAATTTGATTATCTCGGCTTTCTTAATCGCGGGCGAACAGACGGACCTGCAAATGGGCTTGAGCATGAGCAGAATTTACGACCCTTCCAACGGCACCGCCATGGCGCTGACGAGCACGGTTTACAACATTCTTTTCACGCTGATATTTTTCTCTTCCAACAGCCATCTGACCCTGATAAAAATCGTCGCCGATTCCTGCAAAGCTTTTCCCTTAGGGAAGGACTTTTTTAACTTCGCCGCGGGCGGATATATCGTTTCCCTGTTCGGCAACGTACTGGTTTTGGCGATCAAAGTTGCGATACCGATTATCGCGATCGAACTGCTGGGAGAAGCGGGGCTGGGCGTTCTGATGCGGCTGGTCCAACATATCAATATGTTTTCGATCGGTTTGCAGCTGAAGATCGCCGTAGGGCTGGTAATGGTATCGGTCACCATTCCGGTCGTATCCTCCATGATCGATTCGATCATGCCTTATATGTTTGAAAGACTCGGAGAGGGTATTAACAGAATGTTGGCAGCGTGAAAAATTGATTTAAAGGGTGGGAACGGATGGCAGACAACGGCAAGACCGAAAAAGCCACAGAGAAAAAGCGCCGAGACGAACGAAAAAAAGGTAATGTATTTCATAGCAAAGACGTAGTTAACGCATTCGGGCTTCTCATAACGGTATTCCTTTTAAAATTAGTCATTTCGCCGATATTCAGCTTTCTTCAGAACAGTTTAAAAACAAGAATTACGACAATAAACAGCATCACGGAATTAACGCCGAAGACAGCGCTGGAGCTTTATTCCGACATCATCATACGGGCGCTGATTATTATTGTTCCGATCGGGTTCGTCTGCGCGCTGCTTGCGGTGATTTTAACAGGAGCGCAGACAAGATTCCTGTTCAATGTAAAAAAAATAAAGCCGCAGCTTTCCAGAATCAATCCGGCGTCGGGACTTCAAAAGATGTTCTCGCTGCGGTCTTTGGTGGAGCTATTAAAATCCATTCTTAAAATCACGATTATCATTACGCTTCTCTATTCGAACATCAAAGAACTGTTGCCGCAGGTTGTGAAACTGCCGGCAATGTCCCTGAACCAGTCGCTCGCGTGGGTCGGGAACGCGATTTACGGCATTGCCATTTCCATCGCGATGTATATGTGTATTTTTGCGGTCGCGGATTATTTTTACCAGTGGTGGCAATACGAAAAAGACATCCGCATGACCAAGCAGGAAATCAGGGACGAGTACAAGCAAACCGAAGGCGATCCGCAGATCAAGGGCAGAATCAAGGAGGTTCAGCGCAAGCTGGCAAATATGCGTATGATGCGCAAGGTGCCGACTGCGGACGTCGTTATCAGAAACCCGACGCACTACGCGGTTGCGCTGAAATATACGCCCGGCAAAGACCGCGCGCCGATTGTAGTCGCGAAGGGCATAAATCTTGTGGCGTTGAAAATTATCGAGATCGCGGAAAAGAACGGCGTAGAACTGGTAGAAAACAAAGCGCTCGCGCGCGGATTGTATGAAGCGGTAGAGCTGGACAGAGCGATACCCGAGGAGTTCTACAAGCCGGTCGCCGAAATTCTCGCTTATATTTATAAACTCAAGCAAAAAAAAGGTAAGTAGAAGATGAAGAAACTTTTCGACAACATATTGACTGTATTTGTTATCTGTATCGTATTTCTGATAATAATACCGTTAAGTCCGACTTTTCTGGATGTCGTGATCATTATCAATATCGCGTTGTCGCTCGGAATCCTGCTGCTTACCATGTATATCAAAGAAGCGCTGGAGTTTTCCGTCTTCCCGTCCGTTTTGCTTGTGACGACCCTTTTAAGACTGGGCATTAACGTGTCGTCGTCGAGGCTTATTTTAGGCAACAACGGCTATGCCGGACACGTAATCAAGGCGTTCGGCGAATACGTCATCGGCGGAAGCCCGGTTATCGGATTTATCATCTTTCTAATTATCATCATCGCGCAGTTCATCATCATTACCAAAGGTTCGGAAAGAGTCGCAGAGGTTGCGGCAAGATTTACGCTCGACGCCATGCCCGGTAAACAGATGGCGATCGACGCCGACCTCAACTCCGGCCTGATCGACGAGGAAACCGCGAAAGCGAGACGCCAGAAGATTCAGCGCGAGGCTGACTTCTACGGCTCCATGGACGGCGCTTCCAAGTTTATCAAGGGAGACGCAATCGTATCCATTCTGATTGTATTTGTCAACAGCATCGGCGGAATCATCGTCGGCATGGTTCAGGGCGGACAGGATTTCTCCGAAGTTTTAAGGATTTACATAACCGCGACCGTCGGAGACGGTCTGGTCGCGCAGATTTCCGCGCTCCTGATTTCGACCGCGACCGGTATGATTGTCACCCGCGCCGCGTCGGTCAACGACCTGGGTACGGATTTAAAGACGCAGATTGTTTCCTACCCGATCGCCATCCTGATTACCGGCGGAGCTTTGATTGCAATGGCGGCAATCCCGGGATTCCCCGTACCGCTGCTGCTTTTGTTCGGCGCGTTGTTTATATTCCTTGGCTGGAGACTGTCGAGGAAATCGAAAGAACCCGAGCCGGCGCCGCAGGAGGAACTGCCGGTTTCTGAAACCGAGTATTATAAGAACACTGAGAATATCTATTCGCTGTTGAACATCGAGCCCATAGAAGTCGAAGTCGGCTACAGCCTTGTCCCGCTGGTGGACGAGAGCAAGGGCGGCAACTTCCTCAACCGGGTCGTCATGCTCAGAAGGCAGTTCGCGGAGGACCTCGGCTTCGTTGTTCCGACCGTTCGGCTGCGTGACAACGCGGAGCTGGGCATCAGCGAATATGTCATCAAGATAAAAGGCGAACCCGTCGCGCGCGGCGAGGTGCTTGCGGACAGGTTCCTTGCGATGAACCAGTTCGGCAGCGAAGAAGAAATAGAGGGCATCGATACGGTCGAGCCGGTGTTCCAGATTCCCGCGAAATGGATTACCGCCGACAAACGCGAACGGGCGATGATGTGCGGATACACGGTCATAGACCCGCTTTCGGTCATCATTACCCATTTGTCCGAAATGGTCAAAGCGCACGCGCATGAGCTGTTCGGACGCAGAGAGCTGGTTCAGCTCATCGAGAACTTCAAAAAAGTCAACAAAGAACTGGTGGAGGACTGCATTCCGAACCTCATCTCCTACGCGGACCTTCAGAAGGTGCTGTGCAACCTGCTTGCCGAGCAGATTCCGATCCGCGACCTGACCACGATACTCGAAACCGTAAGCGAGTACGCTTCTACCGTGAAGGATATGGACATGCTGACCGAGTATGTCCGGCAGGCGCTGAAACGCACCATAACAAGAAAATACGTTCACGACAATACCATAAAGGTCATCACGCTGAACCCGGACATCGAAGACCTGATTATGAGCAACATCAAAAAAGTCGGAAACACGTCGTATGTTTCGCTTGAGCCGGAGATTATGCAGAAGATTGTTTCCTCCCAGCTGCGGGAAGAAAAGCGCATTCAGGACAGCGTGGACGAAGTCATCGTGCTGACCTCTCCGGTTGTGCGGTTCTATTACAAGCGTCTGATCGAACAGTTTTCGTCGAAAGCGGTGGTGCTTTCCTTCAACGAAATTAACTCGGACATCAACGTTCAGTCTTTGGGAACGGTTTCGATCGGCAACTAAAGCAATGATCGCTGCATATTGACGCGCAATCCCCTCGGATTTCTCTCTGCGGTTCAATATGGAAAGGGAGGATGGATATGAACTTTTACAAAAGCGATACTGATGTCATAACAGATAAAATATGGGAAGAGTACGAAAGAACAAAAGACGTCGCTTTGCGCAATCAGATCTTGGTTTCATATCTGTATATCGTAACCTGCAATATTAAAAAGATGAACGCTTTGTCCATCTGCCGCGAGGATTACGAGGACATGACAAATCAGGGCGTTCTTGAACTGATAAACTGCATCGAAAGATTCGATTACACGCGCGGCATACAGTTTGACACCTTCGCTTCCATTAGGGTACGCGGTTCCATTATCGATTACATTCGGAAAAAGGACTGGGTTCCGAGGGATGTCCGTAAGAGAGTCAAGGACTTAAACGACGCCTCCAACGAACTGCAGAGCGAGCTCGGCAGGCCGCCTTCCGATTCGGAACTGGCCGCAAAGCTGGGGGTAACCGAAGAGGAGATTCATAAGATACGTCAGGACGAGCTGAACCTGAACGTGATGGGCTTTGAGGAGCTGCTTTCGGAAAACAACGCCCGGCTGCTGAACACGCGGAATACCGCTTCCAACGAACAGCCCGAGGAGATGCTTTTGCAGGATGAATTTAAGCAGGTGCTTGCGAAGTGCATCGACAAGCTGGACAAAAACGAGCGCACCGTTATCACGCTGTATTATTTCGAGGAGTTAAAACTGAAAGAAATCGCTTTTGTTATGGACCTTACGCCTTCCAGAATTTCGCAGATTCACGCGAAAGCCCTTGAAAAGCTGAGAAAATACCTGAGCGAATACATGGATACGAAAAACAACTAAGCCGGAAAGGATTTTGAATATGGATAATACGATATACTCCGCAACAACAGGAATGATTGCCAGACAAAAATCAATGAACATCACCGGCAACAACATTGCCAACCTGGAGACGAACGGTTATAAGCGGTCGCAGGCCGTTTACGACACGTTCGCGGAATATCTTGTGTATCGAAAAGACGGCCAATCCACCGAAGTCGGAAATTCGAGCAGAGGTGTAATCATCAACGACATTTACACCAGCTTCGAGCAGGGCCCGATTGCCAATACGGGCAAGGCTTTGGACTTTGCGCTGGACGGGTTCGGATTTTTCACGATCGAGTCGGCGGCCGGCGGGCAGTATATGCTGACAAGAGACGGAAGGTTCACCGTCGACGCGGAAGGATTTCTGAAAAATCTGTACGGCGACTATGTTCTGGGGCAGAACGGCCGGATTTTCGTCGGGAATAATGCCGTTACTGTTGACGAGCAGGGAAACATTTTTATCGGCGGGAATGTAATCGACAGCTTCTTGATAACCGTTCCGGACGCGGCCGAAGGCATGCAGATGCTGTCAAACGGTCTGATCGCCTACGTCGGCGGAACCGAAGCGTTCGCGGGCAGAATTCTGCAGGGCTGCCTTGAAAAATCAAACGTGAACCTGATTGACGAAATGACAACCATGCTTGCGGACGCAAGAGCTTTTCAGGCCTGCAGCCAGCTTATCAAGGCTGAGGACGAACTGAACAGGAAAACCGTAACCGAACTCGCAAAGGTTTAACGATAAGATTATAGATATAAAACGCTTGTCCGGCGGCGGGCGTGCAGAATAAGAAATTTCCGCCGGAGAAACGGGTATTGACGATGATAAACGCTTTTTACGTTTCCAAATCTGGCGCAAAGAATTATCAGTATTATCTGAACGCGGTTGCGAACAACGTCGCAAACATCAATACAAACGGATTCAAGGCGCAGAGCGTGAATTTTACGGACCTGCTCTATTCTGAAAAACATGGTCTGCAGTTCGGCAACGGCAGCAGAGCGGTCGTAACGCGCGATATGTCGCCCGGCGGAATGCAGAGCAGCGAGTCCGGCTTGAGCGTTATGGTAAAAGGAGACGGATTTATCGCGGTTCAGGGCGCGGACGGTCAGATCGCCTATACGCGTTCCGTAAACCTCGGCGTCGCCAATATCGACGGCGTAAGCTATTTGGTGACGGCTGCCGGCGATTTCGTGCTGGACAACAATTTAAACAGAGTGGTTATCGACGACGCGCAGTCTTCGATTACGCTCAAAGCGCCCGCCGAAGCGGACGGAGAATCCGGCTACACCTTGGGCGTGTTTACTTTTGTAAACCCGCAGGACCTAATCGCGCTCGGCAACGGCAAGTACGCGCTCAACGAGGAAGCCGGCATGGAAGCGATTCCGGATACCGCCTCGACGCTGGCGCAGAATATGGAAGAAACCTCCAATGTCGATTTAATCTCCGAGATGGCAAAGATGATCGCCGCCCAAAGAGGATTCCAGGCAAACGCGCAGATGATTCGAACCGTCGACGAGATGGAGTACATCGCAAATAATTTAAACGCATAAAATACTATTTAATTTTTTAAACATCGGGACGATATATGTTTCGAACGGTATTATGTGTTTTTTATTTGCGGAAGGAGGGTGAGAAAAACGATGAAAATTACCGGCAACGATATAGACAGAATCTATAATCCGATAATCCCGGATAAAAACACAATCGACAAAAAAAGCGAGAAGAAGGCTGCCATTCACGACAGAATAGACCTTTCCAGCAAGGCAAAGGATTATTCGCACGAGAAGAGTCTTGTTCGGACGGTAATGAACGATTCGTTAAAGCAGACATCTGCCAAAAAGCTGCTTCAGATAAAGGAAGCAATCGCAAACGACAGATATTTCGTTTCGAGCGAGGATATCGCAGAGGCAATTCTTTACAGCAGAAAAAAACAGGATTAAGTTCAGTATAGAGCATATTTGGCTCTGATACTGGGAACCGGAGAGCGCTATGGAGAACAACATTTACCAGCTTCGGGATTTACTGTCATCCATGAAGAAAACGCTTGATAAACTGCTTGCGATAGAACATGAGAAAACCGCTGTTCTGGAAAAAAACAGCGTCGATGAGCTTAACAGAATTATCAACGACGAGCAGGCGTTAATTATGGAGCACTCCTCTTTGGAGAGGGAAAGATTGGAGCTTTGCGGCAGGCTGAACGCAAAGACGGTATCAGAGCTGTACGAGTTGTATCCCGATTCAAAAGAAGTACTCGGCGAAATCCATGAGCAATTGATACAAACCGTTAACGAAATCAAAAAGGTCAGTTCCATCAATAAGCAGCTTTTGGAAACAAAGCGGCAGCTTGTCAGATTAATCATGTCGCAGCTGGGCTACGAAAAAGAAAGCACCACTTATGACAAAAAAGCACAGTTAACCTAAGTATTCACGACAACAGTAGACAGGAAGGCGCGTTAGAGTATGAGATCATCATTTCTTGGATTTGAAATAGCAAAATCCGGACTGCAGTCGGCGCAGGCGGGTCTGGATGTTACGGGTCAGAACATCGCAAAAATGAATGCCAAAGGCTATTCGAGGCAGACCGTCGAGCAGTCTACTGATTATTACGCTACAAACAACTATAAGTACGCTTTGCTTAACGAAAACAAAATCGGTCACGGCGTTACGCTGGATAGAATTACGCAGATCAGAGATCAGTTTTTGGACACAAGGTACAGAGAAGCCTTCGCGGACTACTCCAGGTATTCAAAGGCGCTGTCTATTATGACAAGTGTTTCCAACCTGGTTGACGAGACGCTGCGGGACGGACTTGGCGCGGCTTATGAGGAATTTATCATCAATCTGCAGACGTTTTCTATGAACACCGGCGATATTGATTATTCGGGACTTGTCCGTTCATCGGCGCAGAAAATTACCGAAACGCTGAGCTACTATTACAACCAGCTTGAAAAACTAAGGGAGCAGGAAGTTGACGACCTCTCCATTTCTATAAACGACATCAACGATTTGCTGGAACGTATTTCTGGTTTAAACAAAGAGATACAGTTTGAGAAGCTTTTCAAAAACTCGCCCAACGAGCTTTTGGATACGCGCAACCTGTGTTTAGACCAACTGGCAGGATATATGAATATTACCATTGAGGACAACGGCGACGGCACTATCAATGTCAAAGTCGGTTCTCAATATCTCATAGATGCAAGGAGCGACACAGTACAAAAGTTATCCTACGAAGAAATCGGCGACACATACGCAGTCAAGACGGAAAGCGGCGAACTGGAAATCGCCAACGGAAGCCTGAAGGCATCTCTTGACGCGATCAACGGCAAGGGCGATTTTGCGGCATCCGGCGAGAACGACGCAAAGGGAATTTTGTATTTCCAGATGCTGCTCGACGCTTTCGCGCTGAACTTTGCCACCAAGATGAACGAACTGAACGGCGCGGACAAACCGCTCTTCCAGGGAACGACTGCGTTGACGATAGAAATCTCGGACGCTTGGTTAAAGGATGCAAATTACATCACAACCACGAATAACGCCGAGCCTAAAGACGGTCAGAACGACAATATCTTAAGAATGCTCGCAGAACTGAACAAAGACGTTTCTATCGGAGACATTTTCATCGGAACTTTTGACGAGTTTATATTAAAAATGATATTAGACGCGGGCAGCGAAGAGAGTTATATGAACGACCTAACGCAGAGCTCCGACGCCATTCTCACTTCGATCGACAATCAGAGAGAAGCTGCGAAAGGCGTATCTCTGAACGAGGAAACCATCAACATTCTCAAATATCAAAGAGCGTTTGAAGCCTCGTCAAGAATTCTGACGGCGCTGGATGAAATGCTGGATACGATTATCAACAGGATGGGCGCGGTCGGACGCTAAACGCTTCAGTGAGGGATTGCCATGAGACTAACAAACAACATGCTGTCAAAGAACTATCTTAAAAATCTGAACTATACGTTGGAAAAGCTCAATAATATGAACACGCGCGTTGCCGCTCAAAGAAAATACATGAGATTTGCGGATGATCCTGCGACTTCGCTGAAAGCGATGAAGATTCGGAAGCAGATATCCAGAATCGAGGTTTATAAAAACAACCTCAACGACATACAGGGCATCCTCGATCAGTATGAAACCTCCATTTCCAACATCAACGATATTGTGAAAGAAATCGTCGCTCAGGTAATGCAGGCTTCAAACGGTACGAGCGGAGAGTCCGTCGTTAAGACCGTCGCCGAAACGCTGCGCAACTATCAAAAGGACATTCTTTCCGCATTAAACGCGAAGTATGCCGATGACTATATTTTCGGCGGCGATAAGGTAGAGGGTCCGCCTTTTTCCGAGAACGAAAATCATGAGCTTTTGTATTTCGGACAGGAAGTCGGCGGTATGTCCGAGATTCCCGAGGAGCACAGATATGTGGATATCGGCCTCGGTTTGATAGACGTAAACGGCAACACAACGCCAAAGACGGCTTTTGATATCGCCATTTCCGGAATCAAACTTCTTACCGTCGGTAATAACAGCGGCAATGACGAAAACGGCATATCGTACAACCTATACAACCTGATCGACCAGATTGCGGATAAGCTGGAGAACGTCGATACCAGCAATTTGGACGGATATATCAACAGACTACAGGATATCGCTGAAAACGTAAGACTGCAGTACGTCAGCATTGGCGAAAAAAGCAATTATGTAAAGTATATGCAGGACAGGCTCGATTCGGAAAAGATAAACGCGGTCAATAAGCAGAACGACCTTGAGTCGCTGGACACGGCGGAAGGCATTATCGAGTTTACCGAGCTTGAGTTCGCGTACAACGCCTGCCTGGCGATGGGAGCAAAACTGCTGCAGCCCTCGCTTCTTGACTATCTCCGATAGGATTCTGACCCCTGTTTCATAAAAAAGACAGAAAGGTTGGTGTAAAAACCCATGCTTTTATAACTGTGGCATGGGTTTTATAAGATGTTTGTGTATCCCGTTTCATTGCGATATGAAATTACAGACGCACAACTGATCATCAACAGAATTCCGGCAGAGATAAAAGTCGAAACTGTCAAACATGGATATCAGATAAAAAATCATCCTATCAAAATTCAGATTAACAACAAAGGCTTTTTTGAATCGTTAGGCATTAAATCGGTAGATACCGTTTTAAAGGACGCCGCGCGCAGGGGACAGGAAGCCGTTAACACGTACATGAAAAGGCGCGGCGAGGACAAGAACGCGTATCTCGGGCCGGACGGCACGACGGTCTGGGAGTTGGCCGCGCAGCGCGCTTTTCCGACCATCGAGAGCAGGCTTTCTTTTATCCCTGATCAAAAGCCGGAAATCAGCTGGAAAGACGGATATGTGGATATCGAATATGTTCCGGACGAACGGCACGTCGAGTATGTTCCTGCGCGGTTGGAGTTTGAGTACATACCGTATTCGGTTAAAATTTATGTTGACAAATGGTCGGATGAAGTATAAGTTTATCATAGAGCTGGGGCGGTTGACTCGAAGCTGTTAAAAAAGACCGCCCTGTTGGTTATGAAAACAGGATTAAGGAGTTTAAAATGCTGATCAAAACGAAGGATTTTGAGTACATCGAGATTTCGGAGGAAGACATCATTTCTTTTCCGAACGGTGTTTACGGCTTCGAGGATACCAAAAAGTTTGTGATTTTGAAAAACCCGGAAAACATATGGATGATGTACCTTCAGTCGGCGGAAAACGAGGATCCGAGGTTTATTCTGTTGGATCCGTTTATGATTTTTGAGGATTATAACCCTTTGCTGCCGGAGGGCGCGTTCGAGCTGCTCGGCGCTTCTGATAAAAAAGATTTGAATTTTTTTGTCGTTACGGTGGTTCCTGAAAACATAAAGGATATGACGGTCAACCTGAAAAGCCCGGTGGTTATCAATTTTGATAAAAAGATAGGCGCTCAGGTGATACTCGAGAACAAGGAATATACTGTCAGAACCCGAGTATTTCCAGATGAAGGGACGGGTGCTTAATGCTGGTCATAACACGAAAAGTCGCCGAGAGCTTTATCATCGGCGACAACATCCGAATCAACATTCTCAGCGTAAGCGGCGACAAAATTAAAATCGGTATTGAAGCGCCCAAAGACGTCAAAATTATGCGCACCGAGGTTTACGAGACCATTTGCAACAACATCGAAGCGGTCACGACGGAAAAGCTGCCCGACCTTGAACTGCTAAAGAAAAAAATACTCAAAAAATAATATTTTGCCCTGTAAGAATCTTGCAGGGCATTTATTGTATTTATTTGATATAACTTTATTTTCTTTATTTTTTTACGATATATACTTTGAAAATTAATTAAGTTTGTTGCGTTGCGTACGGACGCAATAAACTTAATAAAAAAAGGAAAGGATTCCCAAAAAAAATTCAAGGAGGAAAAGAAATGAGAATCAGTCACAACATCTCGGCGATGAACACTTATCGCCAGTATAACGCAAACGCTATCGCAGCAAGCAAATCGATGGAAAAGCTCTCCAGCGGTTCGAGAATCAACCGCGCAGCCGACGACGCTGCAGGTCTCTCGATTTCCGAGAAGATGAGAAGCCAGATTCGCGGACTGACCCAGGCAATCAGAAACGCGCAGGACGGCATTTCCTTCCTGCAGACGGCAGAGGGCGCGCTGAACGAAGTGTCCGATATGCTTGTAAGATTAAAGGAACTTTCAGTTCAGGTTCAGAACGGCACCTACAGCGCCGAGGACAAAGCGAATATCGGCGCCGAGATGAAAGCGCTTGGTACTGCGATTACCGGTATTTATGTCAATACAAAGTTTAACGGC